>Ga0137415_10005201_pt1 | contig 12868 bp, 10 predicted proteins | sample CZODoug3_1_1_16f_FD_183082 | JGI IMG/M metagenome (GOLD analysis project Ga0137415, IMG submission 183082) | Vadose zone soil fungal communities from Angelo Coast Range Reserve, California, USA - CZODoug3_1_1_16fungal (Hybrid Assembly) | ecosystem: Environmental > Terrestrial > Soil > Vadose... | reverse complement strand
GGTACTAAGTACCACTGGATTTTGAGTCCAGCGCGTCTGCCAGTTCCGCCACTCCGGGCCAACAATTCAAAATAGCATGCCAGCGCCTCGCGCTCAAGAAATCAACAGGACTTCAACAGGCCCCGACTGGACTCCGGGGCATCCAACAGCTAGCCTATAGCCCCCGTTCGGCAGGGGTCTCCTCCCGCGGAGACAATCGAACGGAATTTCGAGGCTCCGCATGTCCACCGTTACTCCTCTGTCCTCGGGTACTCGCCCCGAGCATCGCGGTCTTTCCTTCTGGATGGACCGAGTCCTCACAGAACTGGAAAACGTCCGCTCCTCCCCTGACGCGGACGCAGTCCACGATCTTCGCGTGGCGATCCGGCGTTGCCGTTCGCTCGCAGCCGTGATGGAGGAGGTGGACCCTGATCCCGCGTGGCCCGCGATGCGGAAACTTGCCCGCAAGCTCTTCCGCAGCCTCGGAGCGCTCCGCGATGCCCAGGTAATGGGCGAGTGGGTGAAGAAGCTGGCCCCGGAGACTGATCCTGTTCGAGCGCACCTGCAAGTGACGTGCGAATCCAGAATAGCCGGCTTCCGCCAGGCTGCCCTGCGCGCGGCCGGCAAATTCGATGAGAAAGCCTGGAGGCGCCTCGAACGCACATTGCGGCAGCGTTCGCGGTTTGTGCCGGTGGGAAGTCTTGAAGCGGAATGTCTGGCGCTGGAACGCTTCGAAAACGCCCGCGAACTTCAAGCCAAAGCCTTGCGCACCGAGAAACCCAAACCCTGGCACGCGCTGCGCATTGGATTGAAGCGCTTCCGTTACACGGTCGAAGCGCTCCTGCCGGAGCACTACGCTGCCTGGAGCGAGAACCTCAAACGCGTTCAGGATCTCCTCGGTGAGGTCCACGACCTCGACGTATTGACCGCCACGATGAAGAAATCCATTTCGGTGGACACCGAAGATGCGCGGCGGGCGTGGGAAGAGACCCTCAGACACGAACGCCACGAACGCATTGAAACATATCGCCGGCTCACTCTGGGCAAAACTAGTCTGTGGAACGAATGGCGCGCGGGACTCCCCACCAATGGTCGCGTGGAAGCCGCCGCCATGGCGCGCTTGCGGGCGACGGCGCGGGCCACGGACCCGCGTCCGTGGCGCACTTCGCAAGTCTCCCGCATTGCCGTGGCTCTTTTTGACGCGTTCCGGCGCGGGGATTCCGCCCCTGCGTTCACGGATACATCTTTTCGCCGGATTTTGCTGGCTGCGGCCCGCTTACAGGGAGTCGGTGGCGCACGCGCCGGACAATCTCCGCAGAAAAACGCGCGCAAGTTCCTGCTGCGCCTCCCGGTTCCTCCTGCCTGGACCAACGAGGAATGGGATCTGCTTGCCTCCGCGGTTCGTTATCACCGCGGCGCCGAGCCTAGGGGAAAAAGTGGCGTTTTTTCGCGTTTCTCAGCCGAGCAGCAGAACAAAGTCCGGGCTCTGGCCGGCGTACTGCGATTTGCGCGCGCGCTTCGCAAATGCGGAGTGGAAAGCGGCGCGGGAATTCGCGCCGAAAAATCTTCCGATGCCATCATTCTTCGTGTTCCGAACCTCGCAGACGATGTGAATGCCGCCGCGCGCCTCGCCGCCGGCAAGCATCTGCTCGAAGATTACTTGCAGAAGTCTCTCATCGTGAAGCCCGCACCGAAATCCGACAAAGTCGTCACGCTGCCCGCGCGGCCCGTCCCGGAATTTTCCGTCGCCTCGGATTGAACAAACCACTCTTCATGGCCAACAATCTGCCGCACGATTACGGCGAAGTTTGTCTATTTCCCGGATCTCCGCAGGAGTTTGGGTGTTGCGAGCCACACCAATTGCGCGATGGGTGGCGAGAGGCGCTTCAATTCAATCAACGCGACGCCTGCCTTTTTCAGCGAACTGACGTGGCGCTCCGCGCCAAGTGCAGCGGCAATGATCTCGTCCAACTGCGGCGCGTGCCCAAACAGAAAAATAGACGATGCCTGCTTCTCCCGGACCAATTCGCGAAACAGAAGCGAAGGTTCCGCTCCCGGCAGCAGCAAATCCGTTCGGCGAATTTTCTGTTTGGCATAATCGAGTTCGCTGGCGAAAATCTCCGCGGTCTGCATCGCGCGGACGTACGTACTCGAGAGCAATAGATCCGCGGTTGCCCCCAGCGCCGCCACGCCCTTGGCCACTTGGCGGGTCTTTTCCACGCCTTCTTCGGTCAGGTAGCGCTCTGGGTCCGGCGGACACTTGGGGTCTTCCCGGTCAATCGCAATCCCATGCCGAACAATATACAGCTGCATGATTTCCCCTCTACTTTTGAATAAGCGCTATGGGTAATTCCGAACAAAACTCCCAGGCCTTTTTTCTCTAACTGTCAACTTTCAACTGTGAACGGTCAACTCGTCTGTGACTGCCGGAAATAAATCCGCACGTGAAATTCCTTTTCAAACAGCTCCGCGCTGCGATTGGCATCGCGCAGGTCTTCCGCCGCATCCCCTCGCGCATTCACCTGCAATCCCACGGCACCGCGCTGAAACGAAGCGCGAAGTTTCAAGACGTGCTGCCGGTGTGAATGATCGAGCGCCTCGGCAATCCGCAAAATCGCCGCGAGCCTGCGGGTGATTCGCCGGTCCGCACTACTTAGTGTGGAGTACGCGGCATGATGTGCCGCGGGGTCCGATTTCCGATTGTGATAGCGCACCAGCGCCGCGACGATGGCCCGGTTGCGCCCTTCGAGCCCCCGAATATCGCCATTGAGGGCGAGATATTCCCCGTGCTTGTGATGCCCGCGATGCCCCACCATGTGACCGGTGTCATGCAGCAATGCGCCGGCTTCCAGCAGCACCCGCGACTGCGCGGGAAGATGATGCGCCGCCTGCAATTGATCGAAAAGGAGAATGCTCAACTCGCGCACATGCTCGGCATGCTGCTGATCGTATCCGAGCCGCCGGGCAAAACTTCGTGTCCCAACAATGAGCTGCCGTGCCTCGGCATTGTAGTGATGGGGCTCCTTGCGCGAAAATGCATCCCGCGCAATTTCCTGCAGCAATCCTTCGCGAACGCCGACCCCGGGTATCGCAAACGTGCGCAAATTCAAATATCGCCCGAGGGTGATAAACGTAATCGCCGCGATCCCCATCACGTCGGCGCGGTCGCGCCGTACCGCATACGCCTTCATTCGCGCGCGCACGTCGCGTCTCAGAATGTCCGGCAGCCTCGCGCGCAAGAGCGAGAGCTCCATCGTCGGCAAACCATGCTGTCGCGGCCCTGGCGCGACGTTCGCCAAGGTCTCCGCGTTTCCGCCAAGCGCCACCGCAATGCTCTCTCCCAGATTCGGCCGCGGCGCCAATTTCGATTCCAGCAACGCACGCACGTAGCGTCGCACTTGTTCACCCTGTGGCGGGCGAATCACGCCGGGAAGATTCAGCGTGGTCAGCAAACGGACCGTGCCAACCGGCAACTGCGCGCCCTGCTCCACCGTGTGCTCCCGCAGGATGCTGATCTCCAGGCTCCCGCCGCCCAGGTCCACGATGCAACGCGGCGCCTCCGGCCCGCACGCGGCCAGCACCGCTTCCCTGCCCAGCCGCGATTCCTCTGTGGCGCTGATCACATCCAGCGCAATCCTCGACTTCTTCTTGATCATTCGAACAAACGCATTGCGGTTTTGGGCTTCGCGGGTTGCGCTCGTGGCTACCGCGCGGTACCGCGTTACCCCGAATTCCTCCATCACTTCGCGAAAATGGCGGAACGCCTTCGCGGCTTTCTTGAAAACGTCTTCGCTGAAGCGATGCCGCAGAAAAACGCTTTCTCCCAAACGCAACGGATAGCGTTCCTCGTGGACCGGCTCGATATCGAGGGCGGAATAGGCACGGGCCACGGATAAACGCAGCGCGTTGGAGCCGGCGTCGATGGCGGCAATGTGAACCGGCTCAGGCATTTCGGAATCTACCGCCAAAGATGAGCCAGGGCGGCGGAGGGAGTGTATTTGGTGCTGCGAATCCCCAATTGTTCGCCGATGCGCTGGCGAAGCTGCTTGTTCACCGTGGAAACACTAGCCTCGCCGTCAAGCTCGATAAAACCGTGCCGCTTGGCCATCACTTCGAATTCCCGCTTAATCATCGTTTGGTATCGAATGAAGGACCAGTAGAGATCGTGTGAAAGCGACATGTCCCGCCCCGCTTCCCAATAACTGATCGCCTGTGCCTTCCGGAATTCGCGCCCGAATGCCGTCTCCGGCCGGACGTTCAGCCAAAATGTCAGGTGCGGGCGCAACGCCATGGCATACAGGCCGCCCATATAATCGCGATTGATCCCGCGCACCACGCCGCGTGCGATCAGCGTGAAAATAAAGCGGTCTGCAAGAACCACCGTCCCCGAACGCAGCGCCGGCAGGATGCGGTGCTCCACCTGGTCGAAGAAATCCGTCGCGTACATCAGCGCCAGCGTCAGCCGCGTCACCGCGTTTTTGGCGAGCAGCTCGTCGATGTCGCGCCCCACCAGATTCGAACGCCGCAGCCCGCTCGTCTGCACCGCGAATCCTTCCGACTCCAGCCACTCCTGCAGTAGGGTAATCTGCGTGGACCGCCCGGAACCATCCATGCCCTCGATCACAATCAAGCTGCCGGTAATTTCGCTCGGGTCGAATCCCACGAGCGGCTCGCCAAAAAAATATTGCGACGAAACATCTTCGGTCGCAACCGCTGGCTTCGCCGGGGCCGCGGGAGGCGCCGCCGGCGCCTCCACTGGGGGGGGCGCCGTGGGAGTCTTGTCTTTTTCCTGGTCCGGCATGGTCACTCCGGTTCCTGCGCGCGCGGAGCGAAACGCTTCAGATCGATTTTTGATGCCACGATGTCGCGCATTTGCTTCTGCAATTTATTCACCGGCAGCGTCCCATCCAGCACCACGAAATTATCGGAGTCCACCATCTTGTCGTACTCCTCCAGGATCCGTGCTTGGAACAATCGAAAACTCTCCGCCCGGTCGTACGACATTCCCAGGTCCATGCCCGCCTCATAATATTTCAGTTTTGGACGTCCGCTCAGGATGCGGTGCACTGCCACATCCAGCGGCGCGCGAAAATAAAACGTAATGTCCGGAATCGGCGCGAACCGGTACAAGTTCCGCAGCCATCGCGCCGGGCATCCTCGCGCCGCGTCCCGCGCAAATGCCGTATAAATGTAGCGATCCGCCAGCACCAGATAGTCGCCTTGCAGCAGCGGCATGATTTGCCGTTCGCAACGGTCCGCGAAGTCTGCCGCATGCAGCAGCGAGAAAGTCGCCGGAGTCAACAACCGCCGCTGTTTTCCACGCCGCGTTGCCGATTTTACAAGCGGCGACGAATTCCACTCTGTGAAATGTAGCCGGTACCCGCCAATTTCCAGCCAGCGCTTTAGCAAATAAAGCTGTGTGCTCTTCCCCGAACCGTCCGTTCCTTCCACTACAATAAGGGCGCCCGGGTACGCGCGGCTCGGTACCGGCCGACCCGGTTGCGGAAGTGTGGATTTCCCCGGCTCGCTCCGCGGCGCCTTTTGCAATGCGTCTGGGTTTCCAGTCATTCTGTTCGTGGCAACCCGCTCATTGGTATGACACTAATCCCGCATTGTTACAGTGGCATTACAACACAACGTCCGTTGTCGGCAAAACGATGGCGGTGTTCTCAACGGCTGCCAAAAAAGTTAAGACACAAGCAACTAAAACTCACTTGGCCTACTCACTTTCCCGGCAACCCGCTTAAAAGAGCGTGACCTTGATGTGCAGGAATTTCTTCGGATTCTTCCGAAAATCTCCGATGAGCAGCCGCATGTCTCCGGTCAGCTCCGTCAGATTGTCGTACAGCTTCGGGTCGGAAAACATTTTGCCCGCCGTGGTCGTATTTTCATTCAGCTTCGCCGTCGCTGCCGCCAGATTGCTGCTGGTGTCGCGCATCTTGTTGTACAGTGTTTCGTCCGTCGCAAGTTTTCCCAGCGTCCCTTTTCCGGCCCGCACGTCGCCGATCATCACGTTTCCGTTCGTGATGGCCTCTTTCGCCCGATCGTACAAAGTCGGGTCATACATCAGCTTCCCGATAGTTCCCTTTTGCGCGCGCACGTCCGCTAGGATCACGTTCACGTTGTCCAACCCCTTGTCCACTTTTGTGTACATCTCGTCCGAAACCACCAGCTTCCCTAGCGTCCCCTGCCCTGCCTGAACGTTGCTGATCATCTCATCGCCCTTGGCCAGGATGCTATTCAGATGGTTGTAGGCCTTATCGTCGGTAAGCAACTTCCCGAGCGAACCTTTTCCTTCCCTGACGCCTTGAATCAACGCCTGCACGTTTTCCGAAAGCGCCGAAAGATTCCCGAGCACTTCCGCGCTCCGTTCCACCACCTCCTTCATCGCTTTCTCTTCCGTCCCCTTGATTTCCCCGTTGTCGGGAATCGGCAGCCCCGAGATGCCGCGCGTCACATTCACATAGCGATTGCCCAGCAGGCCCTCCGTCACCAGGCTGGCCGTGGAATCCCCAAGGATGTATTCGCGATATTTCTTGTCCACGCGCATGTCGACTTCAATATTCCTGTTCTTGTCCACCACCTTTTCCTTGCCCCGCGGAACAATCTTGATCCCCTCCACGTTGCCAATTTCCACGCCGTCCAGCCGCACTGGCGCTCCGTTCGAAAGCCCCGAGACTTCCGGCAAGAATGTCCTCAAGTTGTACTTGGGCCCCAGAATTCCCGGAGCCGTCACGTAGAATATTCCCGAACCAAGCACGAACAGCCCGACGAGCACGAAAAGTCCCACGCGCAATTCCGTCCAGGTGAGTTGTTTGCGATACGCCATTTCTGCTTCCCTCCCTCTGTTCCGTCAGTCAGACTACCGCAAAATCACACGAGAAAACGCTGCAGATAAGGATCCTTGGAATTTAATATCTCTTCTGGTTCGCCTTCGAAATAGATCCTCCCGTCCCGGTAAACCAGGAAGCGCGTGGGCGCCCTCTTTGCCGCCTCCGCTGCGCTGCCGCTCCGCGCGTTGGGAACCACGCGCTCGGCTTCCGGGTCGAAATGAAAATTCGCCAGCGCAAAACCGTCCTGCAAACGGTGCGTCGCCAGCAGCGCCGTCACGCCATACACATCCCGCAGCCGCAGGATCAGCGTAATGATCGTCTGTGAAGTTATCGGATCGAGTCCCGCCGTCGGTGAATCGTATAGGACAACCGGTGGCCTGTTGATCAGCGCCCGCGCAATCGAAACACGGCGCCTCATTCCCCCGGACAATTCAGGCGGCACTTGCTCGAGCGTGTGCTCCAGTTCCACGAACCGCAGCACTTCCAGCACGCGCGGTTCAATTTCTTGCTCATCCACGCCGTCTTCGCGCAAGCGGTACGCCACGTTGTCCGCCACAGTCATGGAGTCGAACAGCGCGCCTTCCTGGAAAACAAATCCGATCTTGCGCCGGAAGTCCAGCAAGTCCTTCTCTTCCATGCTCGAAATTTCTTGTCCCAGCACGCGCACCACTCCCCCCGAGGGAGGCAGCAGCCCGGCGGCAAGTTTCAGCGTCAGCGTCTTGCCGGTGCCCGTCTCGCCCAGCAAAATCATCGTCTCCCGCGGCTGCACGCGAAACGACACACCCCGAAAAATATCGCCTTCGTCGAAGCCAATGCGAACATCCTCGAATTGGATGGCTGAGCCTGAATCAGGAGGAACTGTGACGGCGCTGCTCATCGCATGCGCCCATGATTATAGCGGGAATTGCGCCGCCGGTCGCCGCGGATCTCCGCGAATCCCGTCGCGGACCGCGTCCTCACTAGAAGACTTTGTCGGCGAGAAACAACGCCACCTTCGTCAGAAAGGCATCGGCAACGATAATCAGAATCGAACCTAGCACCGCGGCCTGAGTGGTGGCTCGGCCCACACCCTGCGTTCCCCCGCGCACCGTCAGCCCTTTGTAACATCCGATCGTGGCAAGAATGAACCCGAACACCACGGGTTTCGAAAAGCCCTGCATCAAGTCCGCAAAATCCGGCGCATCGATCGCCCGTCGCCAGAACTCGATCGCACTTAGCCGCAGCGACAATACGGAAGCGACGCAACCCCCCAGCAGTCCGATGAAGTCCATGATCGCCGTCAGCAAAGGAAGCATGAGCAGCGACGCCAGCACGCGTGGCACCACCAGCTTGCGGTTGGGATCCGTGCCCATCGCGCGCATAGCGTCCACTTGCTCCGTCACCAGCATCGATCCAAGCTCTGAGGCAATTCCCGTAGCGCAACGCCCCGTCACCAGCAATCCTGTAAACGCCGGACCCAGTTCACGGACCAACGCGATGGCCACCACGTCACCCGTCAGCGACGTTTGTCCGAACCGCGTGAATTGCGATCCGGTCTGCAGCACCATCACCGCGCCGATAAAAAATCCCGCCAGCAGGATGATGGGCATCGATCCCGCGCCGATGAAATCCATTTGTATCAACGTGTCTTGCAGATAGTGCGGACCGACGAAGATGTTTGCGACCGAGCGTCCGCAAAGCATCGCGTAGTCCTGCACCGCCGCCACGGCCCTCTTGACGGAATCCATCAACAGTTCGAAGACGGAGATGCTTTTCTCGTCTTTACCTTCGCGACCGGCGGCCTGGAAAGGGGTGTCTGCCACGAGTTCCTGTTTGCGTTGACTTCGCGCAGCGAATTCCCAGCGCATCAACTGCATCGAAAGCCTATCTGTGCCGCACGAGCACGTCAAGTAAGCGATGTCGCCGAGTCCTTTGCATCCTTGTCTGCGCTTCCTCGATTGCGTCCACTTCCGCTACAAGACCGTCCCGGAATCGCACACTTACCCCAGCCTCCGTCGCTGTGGGCCACCCATAACCCATAAAATTTCAATAAGATATGTATTCCTGCGGCATGGGCAACATCTTTGCTCCCGGATTCTGGGGACAATCCCACGAGGTGACGTCATGGGAAGCTTCTGGCAGGATTTGCGCTACGCCTTTCGCGCACTTCGCAATTCGCCCTGGTTTGCCGCTCTCGCCGTTGCCACCCTCTCCCTCGGCATCGCCGTCAACACTTCCATTTTCAGCGTAGTCAACGGTTTCATCTTGCGGCCCATGCCGGTTCCTCAGCCGGAGCAACTCGCTGTACTCAGCCTGCAGCAGGCCGGCGATCACTCCCTCCAGAAGTTTTCCTATCCCGACTATGTGGACCTTCGTGATCAATCCGCTTCTTTCAGCGAGATCATCGCCTACAAAATTACTCTGGCCGGCCTCGCCGCCGATAACCGCGGTGACCACTGCATCGTCACGCGCGTCTCCGGCAACTATTTCTCCGTGCTCGGCGTGCAACCCGCCCTCGGCCGCTTGATCTTTCCCACCGAAGGCCAAACTCCTGGCGCCGATCCCATCCTTATCCTCGGATTCTCGTACTGGCAGAAACGATTTGCTGGCGATCAAAACGTCCTGGGTAAACACGTCGAGATCAACCACCATCCCATGACCATCGTCGGTGTGGCTCCCAAGGAATTCCACGGTACCTATTCCATCGTCGATTCGGACCTCTACGTGCCGCTAAGCGCGAACCTGGCTGCAAAAGACGATTCGCTCATCCAGGACACCTGGACTCGCCGCTCGGACCGCTCGCTCTCTCTCATGGTTCGTCTCAAGCCTGGCATCACTCTGAAGCAAGCCCAGGCGTCCCTCAATGTTGTCGCCAACCGCATCGCCGAGCGGCATCCCGACACGGACAAAGGCATCTCCATACTCGGCTTTCCGGAAAGACTCGCTCGTCCCGACCCCGATCCAGACAACACGCTTCCCGCCGTTGCCGCAGCCTTCATGGGCCTCGCTGCTCTCGTCCTTCTCGTGGCCTGCTTCAATGTCACCAACGTTTTGCTGGTTCGCGCCACCGCGCGGCAGCGCGAAATGGCGATCCGGGCCGCCCTCGGCGCCGGTCGTGCTCGCCTTGTCCGCCAATACCTGACGGAAAGCCTGCTCCTCGCATTCCTCGGCGCGGGCGGCGGCATGCTCCTCTCCTTTTGGGCCACGCGTTATCTCAGCACCCTTTCTCTCGGCACGGACTTGCCCCTTCAGTTCAACTTCATGCCTGACGCCCGTGTCTATCTTTTTGCGCTCGCCGCCGCGCTCGCCACCGGCGTCATCGTTGGAGTCTTCCCCGCGTTGCGCGTGGCCCGCCGCGACGTCAGCTCCGTCCTTCACGAAGGCGGCCGCGGCTCTTCCGATGGCCGTCGCCGTCAATTTGCACGCGGCACGCTGGTCGTCGCTCAGGTGGCAGGCTCGCTCGTATTGCTCATCGTCGCCGGACTTTTCATTCGTAGCCTCGGCAAGGCCCAGACCATCTATCTCGGCCTCAATCCCAGCAATGTTCTGAATTTCTCGCTCGATGTTCAGCAAGCCGGCTATGAGGAAGTCCAGGGCCGCGCCTTCTATCGCGAACTCGAATCGCGCCTCCGCAACCTCCCTGGAGTCGTCTCCGTCGCCCAGGCCTTCAGCGTTCCGCTCGGCGTCATGAGCTCTTTCGATTCCCTCTACATCGAAGGTCATCCCATTGATCCAGGCCAGCAGCCTCCCAGCGTGCAGTACAACATGGTCACGCCCGGTTATTTCGATACTCTGCGCATCCCCGTACACCAAGGCCGCGCTTTCACCGATGCCGATGATGAAAAATCCTCCGGCGTCGCCATCGTCAATCAGGCGATGGCCAAGCAATTCTGGCCCGATCAGGACGCCATCGGAAAACGCTTCAGCGTCAAGGCCGCTGCCGGGCCCTTCCTCCAGGTGGTCGGCGTCGTCCAAGATGGCAAATACAGAGGCGTCGTCGAATCTCCTTCGCCGCACTTCTATCTCCCGCTCAGCCAGTCCTACATTCCACTTCGCACTTTTCATGTTCGCACTTCCGTCCCGCCGGGGAATCTCGCCATGCAAGTGCAGTCGCAAATCCGCGCGCTAGCGCCCAACCTCTCCATCTCGGAATTGCAAACGATGAATCAAGCGCTCCAGGGTGTGAACGGCTTCCTTTTCTACCGCCTCGGCGCGCAATTCACGGGCACGATGGGCCTGCTGGGCCTCATCCTTGCCGTCGTTGGTGTTTACAGCGTCGCTTCCTACGCCGCAACGCAACGCACCCATGAAATCGGCATTCGCATGGCCATCGGCGCCACACCGCGCGACATTCTGAAAATGGTCTTGCGCCAGGGCTTTGGCGTCATCGGGCTCGGCTTGGTTGTCGGTTTGGCCGCTGCCTTCGCCGGCACACGCCTTCTCGCCGATCTCTTCTACGGCGTCACGCCCAGCGATCCTGTCACCTACGCCGCCGTCGCCACCCTGCTCTTCGCCGTCGCCTTGCTGGCCTCCTGGATCCCAGCCCGTCGCGCCACTCGCGTCAGCCCCTTGGCAGCCCTGCGTTTCGAATAGCCGTTGCCGCAATCAAGTATCTGTCCCGCGGTGTGGAATCTCTATGAACGGATCAGGTAGCCGTGCGCCCGAATTGCTTCTACAGCTTCACTTCGGCTGACGGCGTCCACTTGTTTCAAAATTCGATGAATGTGATTTCTTACCGTAAACTCAGAGAGATTGAGGTGAGAAGCGATTTCCTTATTTGTGAGACCTTTGGCGACGAGAGCAACCAATTGCTGCTGGCGCAAAGTTAGATGGGGCTTTGGAGTTGCGCTTTGCACGGGCATCTCGCAGGCCATGTGAGCAAAAGAGCGGAAGAGCGTGGAACACAGCTGGGGAGGACAAACGGCCTCTCCGCGAAAGACGGCACGCACCGCAGCAACGAGGTCCGAAGCAGATGCATCTTGCAGCAAATAGCCCGTTACGCCCGAACGGACGGCAGCCAGGAATTGTTCTTCGTCGGAATCCATGGCGATGACCACGACTCTAAAAGAAGCCTGGTCTCCACTCTCACGAGCAATATTCGCGGGGAACCAGCGTGCTTCCAACGAGTCGATGACCAGGACGTCGCATTGAGAATCAAGCAAGCGGCGAGCTGTCCCCTCCGCATGTCCGCTCTGTCCAACAACTAGAAGATCGGGGCGATTGCGAAAGAGCCGAACGAGCGATTCACGCAGCAGGCGATTCTCAATCAGCAGGAATACGTAGATCAAGGAAGCGGCGCCGGTGATGTTCGAAGGGGCCATTTGTTCAGCTTTTGGTCCGGGCGCCCCGCCTGTGGCAGGTGTCAGAGCATAGGCTGCCGCCGAGGAGTCCGTGGGGCCAGGCACGGGAAAAGGCACGCCGATTGGATTCACAATGAACCTCCTCCGGGATTGTTGCTAGGTATGGCCCTGTGGCGAATGCTGAATGGAACGGAGCAGGACTACAAGCGACAAGGGAGGACTCGAACGGGAATGACATTCAATTTCGCAGTTTGTCGCGTGGATAGGCGGGGAGAGTCAGCGTAGGAGCACAGAGCTACGGGCGCCATGGGCAAGTCATGTAAAACTGCAAGGAAGAAAGGAGCTTAGCGGGATTCTGGGGAATTTCGGCCGAATAGCCTGCCATTGGACATTTAACCCAGTATTCGGAAACTGGCACGCTGCCTGCCTTCGTTGCAACTGGACGGGCAGCAACGCTGCCGCTACACTGATTGCTTTTACAACGGCAACGATGGGCTTCCCTGAGGGTGTGCAGAGCCATGCTGCGTTTTTATACCGCCGGTGAATCGCACGGACAGGCGCTCCTCGCGTTTATCTCCGGATTGCCTGCGCAACTCCCCGTCGACGTGGAATTCATCAATCGCGAGCTGCACCGCCGCCAGCTCGGCTACGGCCGCGGCGGCCGCCAGAAAATCGAGAAGGACCAGGCAGAGATTTTTGCCGGAGTCCGCCACGGAAAAACCATCGGCGCACCCGTCGCCTTGCGCATCGAAAACCGCGATTGGGCCCATTGGGAAA
>Ga0137415_10005200_pt1 | contig 12868 bp, 8 predicted proteins | sample CZODoug3_1_1_16f_FD_183082 | JGI IMG/M metagenome (GOLD analysis project Ga0137415, IMG submission 183082) | Vadose zone soil fungal communities from Angelo Coast Range Reserve, California, USA - CZODoug3_1_1_16fungal (Hybrid Assembly) | ecosystem: Environmental > Terrestrial > Soil > Vadose... | reverse complement strand
TTCAACGGAGAGGGACCTGTCTTTGTGATCGGCCAGACAATTTCGCACTACCATATCGTCGAGAAACTGGGCGGCAATTTCTCGAACGTGAGATTCAAAATGGGATACTGCCGCCAATCTTTGTAATCGAAATGCCACCACTCGAATTCGTAGACATCGAAACCCTCGGCTTCCATTGCGTGGCGAAGCAAACCGCGGTGCCAACGTTGGAGTGAGGTGCCGCCGGGGTAGAAGGGATACGAGCGCTCGGACATTTCGTCGTAGACGCCGGTCATTTCGATAGGCTTGCCCGTTTTCAGATCGTAGAGGGTGAGATCGACGGCGCATCCGCGGTTATGTCGCGAGCCGTCTGCCGGGTTAGCGACGAAGATACGCTTGTCCTGGGGAGTGGCGTCCCAAAAGATTTTGGTGACGTACCAGGGACGGTAGGAGTCGTGGATGAGCAGGCCATAGCCGAGGGCATTCAGCTTTTGGCTTGCGCGAAGCAGAGCTTCGGCTGCGGGGCGCTGCATGTATGCCTTCGGCTGGGAGTAGACAGGCGCACTGAGGAAATTGCTTTTGGTGGCATAGCGAATATCGAAATGAATCGTGGGATCAAGGGTAGCAAGGTCAATCAAGTCAGGGTTGAGAAACGCGCCCGATTCATGAGGAGGCTGGGCCGCAAGAGCCTGCTGCGTCAATTTGCTGAGAGGCCGCTGGGGGCTAACGTGAAAGATGCCACCTTCGATCGAGCCGAGGGGACGGCGTTTGAAGACGACTCCGCTGACTTTGACCTGAGTGGCCTGGCCGGAGGTGTCGCGTGTAAAAACAGCTTGCTCTCCATCGTAGAGGCCGGAGTGGGGGAAGTCGAAGACGTCGGAAGTAACTTCGGCAAGCGGATCGAAGTCGAACCACTCAATGAGCGCGGAGAGCTTGCCGTTTTCTTCAAAAATGTACAACTTGTCGTAATCCCAGCCATATTCGCCTATCAGTCCCTTCCACCGAGAAGGCATGGGCGCAGGTTGGTCCATGGAAACGCGTTCGAGGAGCTGATCGCGGACGCGGATACCGTTGGTAACGGGCGTGACCTGAAGACCAAAGCCCAAACGGCCGTCAGCGATAAGGGAATCTCCGGATTGGCGGAGCCGCACCTGCTCGCCGCCCACGAGTCGGCGAAGATACAACTCACCATTCGCGGCGATGAGATTCACGGCTGAGTCGTCTGTCCCATAGCGCCCTTCCAGTTGGCGAACGCGTTCTGCGGGGATCGCGGATGTTTCGAGAATTTCCGGAAGGGGCCGACTCTCCTTCGCGGCGAGCATGAGGCGGAGAGCCATTTCCGCGACGTGGCTGGTTACGGCGTTGGAGCTATCCATCGTGGTCACCGCGACCACGCCGAGTTTGTCATCCGGCAGGGCCGCAGCTTGGGTGGCGAATCCATAGATGGCGCCGCCGTGCTCGACAACGCGATGGCCGTCGAGCTGAGAAACGTAGAAACCGATGCCGAAGCCCGACTTCTCGCCCGGCTTAGCGAATTGCGGGGCCCACATCTTTTCGAGAGTCGCGGCCTGCAGAACGCGACCGTTCGGACCCTGGCCCTGGTTGAAAAGGACACTCAGGAAGCGGCCAAGATCAAGGACGGTGGAATACATGCATCCGGCCGGGGCCATTCCGAGTTCAAACTTGGGCGCCTGGAACTGAAGCCCGTCGTACGACCACATGTAGGCTTTCGCCAGACGGGCAATCAGCTGCGGTTCGGGCCGGAACGCGCTGTTGCGAAGCCCCATGGGCTCAAGGACGGCATGCTGCAGATAGCCGGCGAAGGGCTGACCGCTGTGCTTTTCAAGGACATATCCGACGGTGGCAACTCCGGCGTTGGAATATTTGGTGTGAGATTCGGGCGCATAGACGAGCGTGGTGTCGTTCAGGCTGTGAACCATTGCCGATAGGGAAAGCTCCGTCGGATCGAAATAGTTCCCAACAGGAGGCTCCCGTAGCTGACCAGCGCGATGCGACATTAGCTGGCGGAGTGTAATTTTCTTGTGAAACGGATTGTGAGGCTGAAAATCGGGCAAATACTTCTGGATAGGAGCATCCAAGTCGAGTTCACCTCGCTCAACAAGCTGCATGACGCCGATGTCCGTGAAGAGCTTGGAAACGGAACCGATGCGGTAGACGGTTTCGGGGCTGGCGGGAATTTTTTTGTCAGGGTCGGCATAGCCGAACCCTTGTGCCCAAACGACCTGCTGATCATCGACCAGGGCGATCGAAAATGCGGGAAGCTTCTCGTCCTCCATTTCATGCTGAACGAATTTCGATAAGGCCTCAGCAACAGGAGCGTAGTTTCGGGACGGGCCAACGGTTTGTGGGAATGCAGGAGTGGCGCGACCGTAAGGAATCCAGTGGAAACCGGATGTGGCAGCGGTCGCCAATAGCAGCACAGTGGTGATTCGAGCTAGTCTTCGTGCCATCTGAACCCCTTCCAAAAGAAGTTAAATCGCTGTGGCTACTTTCTCGTCGCAGTAGAGACTCCGTTGGGCTGATGGAAAACGGCCTCCGCCACTTTGCCAGTGTCACCTTTCTTGAATTCCACACTGAAGTCTGCCATTCCCTTGACGTCAAACGTGAGGCCGTGGGCGGGCACGAGCTCATACGGCGGCTGTCCAGGGACCGTTAAGCGCAAGGAATCACCAGCGAGCGCCACCGTGACGGTCATTCCATTCAGGACGTATTCGCCGGTAAGAGTGCGAAGTATTTCCAAGGAGATTTTTTCGGCGGCCCGGGTGAAGACGATATCCTCTGACAGCGCGGGTTCGAGAGCGGCAGAGATGCTATGGATGTCGCCCTGCTTGTTCATGTGGAACTGAAAGCGTTCGCCGGCCGCGGGCGTGTCCGAGTCCTCCGGAATCTGGAAAACATCGTAGTGATAGCGGGCGAGCAGGTAAGGCCCGAGTTTGTTGATGGTCAATTCGAGGGCATCACCCTTCTGGCCGACCTTAATAAGGCCGTAACCCGGGTTCTCGTAATTCCCGGCGTAATCTTTTAAGTCGTGAGAAGGATGCGTTCCGGTCTTTTTGTCGGAGGTCTTGGTCTTCTTTGACTCTTCCTCCTCCTTTTTCCTTTTGGACTGGAGTTCCTTGAATCGCGCGAGCCAGGGCAACTGATCGAGTCCGAGCAGGCGATCGTAGACGTTGTAGGCGAGGATTTCGGGAGAAGGCTGGCCGGGCATGTTGGTCAGAATGACGACGCCCATGTGATCGTCCGGAAGTAAAGAGAGCAGGGCGTAGAATCCGTCGATGCCTCCATTGTGCCAGACGAGATTGTGCCCTCGATACGCAGTAACGACCCAAGTTAGCCCGTAACTGAAGTGTCCAAGCTCCGAGAAGCTGAAGGCCGGGGGCAGATCGGGCATGGAAGTCTGGGGGCTATGCATGAGGCGGAGGTTGCTTTCGGAGACGAGCTGTTTTCCTTCGTACTTGCCATCACCAAGCTGGAAGGTCAGATAATGTGACATGTCGGCGACGCTGGAATTGATGGAACCGGCTGGGCCAACCGCGTCGATATTGTGGAAAGGGACCTGAGTCACGACCTCTTTCTTTAGCTCGTACGGCAAGGCGTGGTTGTCCGTCTTCTCGATATCTTCGACGGATAGATCGGAATGCGTCATGCCGAGCGGCGAGAAAATCTTCTCGCGAATCACGCCTTCCCAGCCGAGGCCAGTCATCTTACCTTCGAGGTAGCCCATGGTCATGATGGTAAGGTTGTTGTATTGATAGACGCTGCGAAAGTCCTTGTTCGGCTTTAGATAGCTCAATCGACTGACGAGGTCGGCGCGGCTGAAATCGGAGGAGTACCAGACGATGTCGTGCCGCGGCAGGCCCGTACGGTGGGAGAAGAGGTCGCGAGGAGTGGCGCGCTCGGTGGCCACGGCGTCTTTAAGCTGAAATTCAGGCAAGTAGGTCCGGACGGGCTTGTCCCAATCCACTTTCCCTTCATCGTTGAGCATGGCGAAAGCAAGTGTCGTAAAAGATTTGGAGATCGAGCCAATGGGAAAGAGCGTATCGGTACTCACGGGGAGCTTGTGCTCGAAGTCGCGGAATCCGTAACCCTTGGCGTAAATCACTTTTCCATCTTTGACGATTCCGAAGGCCAGGCCGGGCACCTTCCATTCCTGCATGGCTTGCGCCGCCAGATCATCTAGGCCTTGCAGCTTGCTCGCAGGGTCGACCTGCGGTGCTGGGGCGGCCGTTTTCTTCTGCCCCACCGAGGCAGTCGCGCAAAGCAGGACGACCGAGAGTCCCAGCAGCATCTTGCGGAATGGCATTCACCCCTCCAGTCTTTGCTCTATATCAAAGATTCCCTGCAAGCCCTGCTTAACCCGCAACAGGAACGCCGGAGTTGACGGCACGGAGCGTTTCTAGCCGCGTTGTAAGTTGCTCGACTCGCTTGGTACGGACTGTATAACCAATGCCTGGCGCCGTTGGCACGCGAATCGTCCCACTGGGAGTCACCTGCACTTCCGGCTCGATCAAGTCTTCATCCCAATAGCGCTGGCTGGCGGAGACGTCTCCCGGCAACACAAATCCGGACAAAGTGGACATCGCAATGTTGTGTGCACGCCCGATGCCGGTTTCCAGCATCCCGCCACACCAAACGGGAACTCCTCGGGACCGGCAGAGCTCTTCAATCTGCCTTGCGTGTGAGTGCCCGCCGACGCGGCCCAGTTTGATGTTGATGATGCGGCAAGCGCCCATATTTAGGGCTGCTTCGGCGTGGTCCGGATTATGAATGCATTCGTCCAGGCAAATCGGAGTCTTCAGGAGGGTTTGCAACTTGGAATGATGGTACATGTCGTCCCACTCGAGCGGCTGTTCGATCATCATCAATTCAAACGCGTCAAATTTCCGCAGAAATTCCGCGTCGGCGAGACGATAGGCGGAATTGGCGTCGGCCATCAGCCTAGTCTTGGGAAACTGCTTTCGCACTGCGCTGACAAAATCGAGGTCCTTGCCCGGTTTAATCTTGATCTTGATGCGCTGGTAACCGTCTTTCAGTTCTTTCTCAACGGCACCAATCAGCTCCTGAGGGTCGTGCCGGATTCCCAGGGAAACACCGCAGGCGATCTCCGGCCTAGTGCCGCCGAGTAATCTCCAAAGCGGAAGCCCTTTTTGCCGCGCTTCGACATCCCAGAGAGCAGTTTCGAGGGCTGCCTTGGCCATTTCGTGGCCTCGGATGGGTTCAAGGAGCTGCATCACTTCCGAAGCCGTCTTGATATTTTGGCCGAGAACCAAGGGAGCAACGAAATTGCACAGGACAATCCACGCGATGTCGGTTGTTTCTGAGTTGTAAAATGGCCCTTCCGCGGCGGTCACTTCTCCCCAGCCGCTAACGCCGTCGCAGCGCACCTCAACTAGCGCAATCCGGCGCCCACAAATTGTGCCAAAGCTGGTTTCGAACGGGCCTTTGAGCCGCATCCCTACTTCGCGAAGAATGATTTCATCGATTTTCATATCGTCTCGTGCGTAACACTTTTCGTTTGCAATGCCGAAATGCGTGATCTGTGCTGCCGTCTACCGGCGCGAATCCTCAAAATAGTTGTAGGCGACGCGAGCAATGCGCCCGATGAGTTCTTCGGCCTGCTCGGTGGTCACGTTCGAGTTTGCTTTGAGCGTGTAGACCGACACCACTAAGTGGTGCTTATTGGCATAAATAATGCCGACATCATTCGTCACATAGCCGATGGTGCCGTTCTTGCTTGCAACCGTGGCATTTTCCAGGTAGCGATGGATCCTGGTTCGCAATTGCTGCTGTTGCATGATCTCCAGCATGTCGTGACAGGATTTTTCGCTTGCCGCCTGCGCGCGAAAGATCTTGGTCAGGAGATCCACCATGGCTTTTGGCGAGGTATGATCTCGAGGGTCATCGACAAATGCGCGGTCAGCATGCTCAGTTTGTTCGCGAGTAAGCCCTGCATGTTTTTCGGGGTGTGCGAAGAACTCCGCCCCGGGCACGCCCCGCAGGCTGGGGTTAGCTGCCGCCAGCCAGTCGCCGATAAGTTCCTCGGTGGAGCGGTCAACGCGGATGTCCTGAATTCCAAGTTGCCGCAACATGGCCGTCACATTTTTTGCGCCAACGCGTTTCAACAGCAGATCCGTGGCTTCGTTGTCGCTCAGGGTGATCATCAACAGGACAAGATCGTGAATCGTAGGGTTCAGGCCCGCTGACATGTAAGGAAGAAGTCCGCTGCCCAGCCGGCGATCCGCTTCCGAGAGCGGAACGCGCTCTGCAAGGGAGAGGCGACCGGCTTCGGCTTCACGAAACACTTGCACCATGACGGCAACCTTGTAGGTGCTGGCCATGGGGAACTGGTCGTCGGAGTTGACGCCGGTTTCTTCGCCTGTTTCGATGTTGCGGACAAAGATGCCGACCTTGCCCGGGAAGCTGGCGGTGATCTTGGCCAATCTCTCCTGCAGAACCGCGCTGCCTTTGGGCGCGGACTCCTGGCTTCTCGCCACAGGCAAGAGAATGAAGCTGACCAGCAGGAACAATGCAGAACTACGAACCTGGTTGCCGCCCATGGATTTAGAACTCCACACGAATTCCGACTTGCCCTTCGCGGCCCGGGAGAACTTGCAGGACTTGGGCGAAGTTCGGAGCACCGGATGTGGATCCGGGAACGGGGGGCAATCCATTGACCGCCGCGGGGTTATCACGATTGAACACGTTGAAGAATTCGAGATAGGCGTGGAGCTTGACCCGGTCGCCAAAGTCGAAGCGCTTGGCAATGCGCAAGTCGAGATTGACAAAGGGTGCTGCAACGAAGTGATTCCGGCAACCGCCAAACCAGGGGTGATCACCGCAGCGCGAATAGAAATCCACTCCGTTGAAGAGGTTGTCGCCGTCCACGTCCGGGTTAACGACGTTACCGGCGAAAGAAGCGCTGTAATGAAACCCGCTCTGCGCCCGGAAAATGCTGCTGAAATCAAATTTCCAGGGAAGCTGCACGAGTCCGTGCGTGAGAAACGTGTGGTTCAGGGCCAAGTCTGACGGCCCCTTATCCAAGTTGGGGCCGTTGTAGAAGATGCCGGCTTTCGGCACCGGATTGCCATTGCTGGCCACGAACGGGCCATTCGCATTGGTTTGTCCGGTAGCGGAATCCGTGACCAGAGTGGTCATTCCGATGAAACTGTCCGTAGGACCGTTGATATCAGTAAATCCCGCGCCAAAGTTTGTTTGGACGTCGCTAACAAAACTCGAGTTCAAAGCATTGTCGATCTCATGGGTCCAGGTGTAGTTCGCGTCCAGCGTGAATCGCTTGCTCATGCGCTTCCGGAATCCGAACGTCAACGCATCATAACTTCCGTGATACCAGGGCCCATAGCCGAAAACAAGAGGTGATCCTGCCGGTACGGTTTCGCCGGTATGGCCCGGCGTGCGTGCTTCGAACGCCAGATTGGTGTCCCGTACCCCTAAAATGTGGTCAATATTCTTATGGTAGTAGTCGATCTCGATCACCATGTCTGACCTGATCTCGCGCTGTACACCAACATGGAAGGAATTTGTATGCGGCGTCTTGAATCCTGGATCCACGCTGATGGGAATGCCGCTCGTGGGAAATGCTGAAGCGCCGATGGAAAGATCGCCAAAAGGATCGTAGATAAACGAGCCTGCCGACAGCCCAGCGGCCGCACTCGCGGCGTCGGCAAACTGCTGGGGAGTAAAACCAGTCAGTGATTGAACGTTATTGATGTTGACCACGGCATTTGCGGGAATCGGCGCATGGCCAGGAGCCACCACGCTGTTCAAATGGTCGATCCCGTAGAACGGCGTTGCAACGGGGGTGCCCCCGAACTTGCATGTAGCGCCGGATGCGGCGATTTGCGCGTCGGTCATGTCGGACGAAGCACATGGAACTTTGCCGGTGAGAAGGGCGAATAGGGGAGTAATCGTGCTCGGATCACCGTAGAATAGCCTTGGGAACGAAAGGAACGTCTGCGTTACGAGATTCGCGCCGCCAAACCCAGGAATATCTCTCGCCAAGCCCAAACGGAAGTGATCGTAAAATAGACCCCAACTCGCTCGAACAACTGTTTTTGGGGTGATGGACCAGGCGAAACCGAGCCGGGGTGAAAAATTGGTCTTATTCGGGAATTCGTTGTCGTAATCCCATCGCAATCCCAAGTTCAGGGTGAGGCTCTTCATTGCTCTCCAGTCATCCTGAAGGAAGGCGCCGTTGTAATTGTTGCGCAAGCGTATCGTGTTGCTGCTCGCCGTCAGCCCTCCCTGCGCATTCAGAAAATAGACGCCCGAGTTGATCGGACCGAATGTACCCAGGTCAGCAATCGTGGCAAACAGTTGGTTGAATTCGTTATTTGCTTCCGTGCCATCTACGTGAGTGCGCTGATAGTCCCAGCCAAACTTTACATCATGACGCCGAATCTGCTTGGCAAGATTGGCCCCAACGGACACGTATTTCTGATCGATCAGCAAATTTGTGTGTCCCGGACCGAACTGAACCTGGCCCTGGTCACCGAAGAGTTGCCCGGTGCTAAGGCCGCTGAATAAATTGTCGAGGGTCGAAGCAGTTCCGGCTTCCGGATGCGCCGGCCGGGTTACCGCGGGCTCGGCTCGATACTGGACAAAAACGCTGAGCAGGTACGGGCGCGCCTGGTCTCCCAACGTAGACGTGTCGTTGAATCCCAGCATCAAACGGCGGGTATCAAGGTCATTTCGCGTAGAAGGGAGGTTAATGGCGGCCAACAAGGGCAGGAAATCCGTCACGTGCGCGTTGGTCAAATTGAACTGCTGGCTAAGCCGATGGTGGCCGAGTTGCTCGTCGAGTTTTCCGCGAGCGCGCGTGTCGTACGTTTTCGTATGGACGTCGAAGGGAGTTTCCAGCTGAATCAAGATAGGTGGCGTTGTAGGAAGAAATTGAAAGTTGAGTTGGCGGCTCTCCAGGATGCGCTCCGCGGAGCCAAAAAAGAATATCTTGTCCTTGAGAATCGGGCCCCCGAGCTGGGCGCTGGGGTCCCAGCGAAGTAAGAACGGCACTTCCCCATTAAACACTTTGGAGGAATCGGAGGAATCTAACTTGTAGTTGCGGTGAAAGAAAGAGAGACCGCCATGCCAGTCATTTGTGCCGCTCTTGCTGACGACGTTTATGACTCCGCCGGAGCCGTGTCCAAACTCAGCCTTGTAACTGCCGGTGAGAACCTGAAACTCCAGGATCGAATCCTGGTTGAATTGCGCGGCTGCGCCTCCATTCACTTCATCTCGATTCGGCATTCCATCAATAAGGAAAATAGCGTTGCCTCCGCGCTCACCTAGAATCGGCGTAGCGCTGTCGAGTGAGGGGTCCTGCTGGCGATTGATTGCCACGCCGGGAACAAGCTGCAAGAGATCCAAATAATTCCGGCCGTTAATTGGCATCTGTTCAATTTGCTGGGGCAGAATCGTGACGCCTGAGGATGAAGTCACACTTTCCAGCAGCGGGGCCACACCCGAGACTTCTACCTTTTCCGTCTGCCCGCCGAGCTTGAGGGAGAGATTCAGAGTGACTGTCTGATTTACCGTGACTTCCAGGTTTCGAATGGTCGTGGGCACAAAACCGGTCATGGAGACCGTAAGCGTATATGTGCCGGCGGGCAGCCCTAAGACTCTGTAGGTACCATCAATTTCGCTTCTGGCAGTCCGGTCAATCCCCATGCCGCTGTTACGGACGTGTATCTCGGCCGCGGCCACGGGTAGTCCTTGCTGGTCAGCAACGATTCCTTCAATGGTGGATGTCGTTTGCGCGCGAACCAAAGACGCCAAAGTTGCTATCCCGAGAAGCAACCGCCCCACGAAGAGCAAGCAAAACCGACTGGAAGGGAGATGGCATATTGAAACACAATCAATATACAACAAGAGTGAGCGACGCATGTTAAACCTCCCACTTTGGACGGCAACTCTCGCCCATAGGTCCATGCATTATGTGTTGCATATCTGTGTGAAGGCTTGGCCCAGCCGATGCAACAAATGATGCAACGCATAGACAGTCATGAATGCGTCGCACTTTAATGAAATATGAAAACCGATGTCAAGCTGTTTTTATAGAGGAAACAGTTTCTAACATAAACTGCAACAAACATTGCAGAGACTCAGACAAGCCAGTATTCCCAGTGCAGCAATCGTTGCAGGCATTTGACAGCACGGAAGCAATGAGATAGAAGGAGCACGCAATGCCACGGCACTACAATCGTGCGTCCTTGAAGCAAGGGGCCGTCCCGGACCTGTCGAAAACATTTGCAATGCTCAGCCCCAGGCGGCAGGAACTCCTTCGCCCAGTCTTGGAGAATCCCCGTGCCTACGTGCTTCTAAGCGCCCGCCAACTCGCCCACCGGCTGAAGGTGGACCCGGCTACGGCCGTGCGGGTCACAATGAAATTGGGATTTGGAACCTATCGCGAATTTCAGCACTACTTGCATGAGCTCTCCGTTTCCCAGGCCACCTCCCTCGACGTCATGCAAACGAGCAAAGCCAAAGGATCGAGTCTTTCCGCCCATGTGCGGGAAGGGATTGACCGCGACGTCGGCAATTTGCAGAGATTTCGAAACGCCATGGACGCCGACCGCATCGCTTTGCTGGCGAAGAAAATCCATGCCGCGAAGAAGATCATAATTCTGGGCGGAGACTTGGCCACGAATCTGGTGGGTTTTCTTCACTATCATTTGATCTTGCTCGGGCTTCCTTCCGTCACAGCGACGTCCTCTGGGGAAGCGGCGCACCTGACGCGTTCCGTTGGCAAAGGCGACATGGTTATCGCGGCCAGCTTTCGCCGCGGGTTGCGGCTTACGGTTGAAGGCCTCCGGCAGGCACGCGCTAATGGAGCCTATTGCGTGGGGATAGCCGATACGCTGATTTCGCCAATCGCGCGGTTTGCCCATGAATGCTTCATAGCTTCGGTGGAAACGCCTTCCTTTGGGGCTTCGTATACGGCGCCCATGTGCCTCCTCAATGCGATTCTCACTGCTTGCGCGCATTACGATAGTCGGCGCAGCTTGAACCTGCTCAAGAAGGCAGCCGAGGAGCAACGCACGGGATTCCGTTGGTACCGGGAATAGAGCGCAGTGAACTGAGAACCATCAGCATGCTCGTTCAAAGAATCTGCGTATCGAGGAGAGTCATGAATCGAATCCAGAAGATCCTTCCGACCTGGGTGGCAGTTGCAATTGCGTGCATGCTTCCGGCCATTGGCTCGGCGCAGGAAGCCAGGGCGGAGCCAGAGTATGACATCGTGATTCGCAGCGGGCGCGTGCTGGACGGAGCGGGAAACCCTTGGATATTTGCGGACGTGGCGATCAAAGATGGACGCTTTGCGAAGATTGGGAAGATTGGCGGAAGCGGTAAGACAGAAATCGACGCGCGCGGCCGTTACGTCTCGCCCGGCTGGATCGATATGATGGATCAATCCGGCGCGGTGCTCCCGAAGAATGGCCTGGCGGAAAACAAACTGATGGAAGGAGTGACCACCGCGATCGGGGGCGAGGGCGGTACGCCCGTGCCTCCAGACAAGCTGCGCGAGTATTGGGCCGCGCTTGAGAAGAACGGTATCAGCCTGAATTTCGGAACGTATTTTTCGGAAACCCAGGCGCGGGAAGCCGTGCTGAATTACGACGCGCGCAAACCGAATGAGGAAGAACTCGCAAAGATGAAAGCCATCCTCGAAACGGCAATGCAAAATGGCGCGATGGGCATGACCACGGCCCTGATCTACCCGCCCAGCAGTTACGCCACTACCGACGAACTGGTCGAAATGGCCAAGGTCGCCGCCAAATATGGTGGAATTTATGCCAGTCACATGCGCGGCGAAGGGAAAGAGCTTGTGCAGTCCGTCGACGAGCTGATCCAGATTGCTGAGAAAGGCGGGCTGCCCGGCGAAGTGTTTCATTTCAAGCAGCCTACAGCCCGGGCTGGGGAAAGCTCATGAAGGAAGCCGGGCGTCATATCGAAGCGGCGCGGGCGCGCGGAGTCGATGTGGCCGCGAATTTGTATGTTTACACGGCGGGAGGAACCGGTCTGGAAGCGACCATTCCTTCCTGGGCGCATGAAGGGGGCAAGGAGCAACTTCTCAAGAGGCTGGCCGATCCGGCGATCCGGGCCCGGCTGAAAAAAGAGATTCGCAAGGGTTCACCAGGATGGTGGAACATCGTCGAGGCGTCGGGCGGGGGGAAGAACATCATTCTTGGGAACGTGCAAAACCCGGAAAATGCGAAATACCAAGGACGCAGCATTGCTGCTATTGCCAAAGAACTCAAAAAAGATCCTGCCGATATCGCATTTGACCTTGTGGCTCAGGGCACGCAAGGCCGCGTACTGGCGATCTACCACATGATGAGTGAACAGGACATTGAAACCGCTTTGAGATTTCCCTGGACGAGCATAGGAAGTGATGCAGGAACCGCCCTTTTGCCTGGCGGCGACGATGCGCTGGGGCTTCCTCACCCGCGCAGCTACGGCAATTTTCCTCGCGTGATTGCGCGCTACGTGCGCGAACGGCACGTGCTGACGCTGGAGGATGCGATACGAAAACTGACCTCATGGCCGGCGACGCGCATGCGAATTGCCGATCGCGGAGTCATTCGGGAGGGCTTGTGGGCCGATGCGGTCATTTTCGACTACGACAAGATCCAGGATCGTTCGACGTATGACAAGCCCGACCTCACACCGGACGGCATTGACTATGTGTTGGTGAATGGCGTCATTGTGGTGGATCACGGCACGCACACTCGTGCCCGGCCGGGCAAGGTGCTCTACGGTCCCGGCTATCGCCGGTAGTCCCATATTTCCCGTGAAATGCTGGCGGAGGGGGGACTCGAACCACTATGGCTCTTTCGAGTCAAGCGGTTTA
>Ga0137415_10005199_pt1 | contig 12869 bp, 9 predicted proteins | sample CZODoug3_1_1_16f_FD_183082 | JGI IMG/M metagenome (GOLD analysis project Ga0137415, IMG submission 183082) | Vadose zone soil fungal communities from Angelo Coast Range Reserve, California, USA - CZODoug3_1_1_16fungal (Hybrid Assembly) | ecosystem: Environmental > Terrestrial > Soil > Vadose... | reverse complement strand
TCTTCCAACCCAATCCGAGCGATGGGCCCAATCCCGCCGACGCCGATCTCTATCTCGCCAACGTGCGGGAAAAGGTGCTGCGATTTCGCAATCACCCGTCCATTGCCCTGTGGTGCGGGCGCAACGAGGGCGATCCGGCACCGGCGGCCGTCGACGAGGGAATTCGCAAGATCATGTCGGAGCTCGACCCGCAGCGTCTCTATCAGCGCAACTCCGCCGACGGGCGCGGGGTGCGCTCGGGCGGGCCTTATTCCTGGCGCGAGCCGCGCAAGTTTTACGAATTTCCCGACGACGAAGCGTTCAAAACGGAAATTGGCAGCGTATCGATTCCGACGTTGGAAGCGGTGCAGGCGATGATGCCGGAAAAGGACTGGAACACGATCAACGACGATTGGGCCGAGCACGATCTCGCGCGCGGCGCGCAAGAGGGGCGATATGGGCGGCGCTACGTCGACATCCTGAGCCAGCGTTACGGTGCGTGGACGGGGTCCGACGGCCGCGGCCGGGAGACGTTCCTCGCGGGCTTCGTGCGGCGCGCGCAGCTCGCCAACTACGAGGCGTTCCGCGCCATGTACGAAGGCCGATGGGCCAAGTTGTTCCATCCCACCACGGGCGTGCTCACTTGGATGAGCAATCCCGCGCAACCGAGCTTCGTTTGGCAGCTTTATAGCCACGATCTCGAGCCGAATGCTTCCCTTTTTGCCGTCCGCAAGGCGTGCGAGTCGCCGCACATCCAGATGAACGAGAGCGACTTCCACGTGATGGTGATCAACGACTCGGCGCAGACGCTGGAGAAGCTGGCGGCGCGCGTTCGCGTCTTCGACCTCGATGGCAGCGCGAAATCGGATCAATGGTTTCCGGTCGTCGCCCGGCCCACCGCGGCCACCGATGCCGGCGCGGTGACATGGCCCAGCGGCCTCTCCTCGGTGCATTTCGTGAAACTCGAGTTGTACGCCGCCGCGGGGCAGCGCCTCTCGGACAACTTCTATTGGCGCGCGCTCCCCGACCACCCCGACGACTTCACTGCGCTGCAAACGATGCCCGCCGCCGCGCTCGACATGCGCGTGACCCGCCGCGACGAGGGCGGAAAGGTGATGCTCCAGGTCACGCTCGTCAATTCGTCCCATTCGATTGCCCTGATGGCCCACGTTCAGCTGCGCCATCGCGATACCCAAGCCCGTGTATTGCCCGTGTATTACAGCGACAACTACGTATCGTTGCTGCCCGGCGAAACTCGGACCATCACCGTGGAGGCCGCAGCCGAGGCTCTGGGCAACCACGAACCGATGGTCGCCCTCGATGGATGGAACATAGCCCCGAGCCGGAGGTCTGCGGCTTTGCCGCAGCCGACTTTCAACCAAAGGTCTGCGGCTTTGCCGCAGCCGACTTTCAACCAAAGGTCTGCGGCTTTGCCGCAGCCGACTTTCAACCAGTGAGTTCATGATCGCTCATGCGCAGCGTCGCCCGCACGCCACCACCTCGGCATTGTGCGGGGTGAGGCACCGCTCCATGCAGCGGCCGCAGGTTGCGTCGTGTTTGCCGCAGGAATCCTTGCAGGACGAGATGCAGGTATTCTCGTAACCTTTCATCAGAGTCTGACACTTTTTGACGCATTCCATGTTGGGGGGCTTGCGGGGGATGTCCTCTGCAGATGCGTCGCGTGGTGCGGTGGCCAGGGAGACGAAGATGGCGGCGACCAACGCCGTTGCCGCTGCGATTTTGGCAATCATGAAATCGTGACCTCAGTGAATGGGCTTGTCGCCGCCGTTGAGAAAGTTGAGGGGGCCGTCCATATCGCCTTCTTTGGCGCCTGCGAGGTCGGGGGCGTCGTCGTTGTTTCGACTCCAGGTGATGGCGCTGGCCATCTTTTGCGCGAGCTTGTTGTTGCCGACCTGACCGGCGATGAAGTTGTTCAAGTTGCCCGAGATGACGAACTCCGACGTGAGCCCCACGAATTTGTTGCCGAAGGACGGCGCGTGAACGCGGCGAAGGCGTGCGCGCCAATTCATCTGGAATGAAGCCTGTTTCAAGTCCTTCTCGTTGCAATCGGTCCCCGCTTCGGCCCATTTCATCGTGCAATCGAAGTAATATTCGGCTTGCGAGTAGTAATACCTCTTCTTCGGAGGCTCCAGCACGCCGACAGCCCCCTTGTTTTTGGACATGCCGACCCGCTGCTCCGAGCCGCCCAGCTCTTTGTCTCGCGCATTGACGATCAAGCCCCACATTTGAAGATAGTCACTACCGTTTTCGGCACCGTCGGCCACCAGCGGAAGGCCCTTATCGCCCCAGGGATGGCCGCCTTTGCACCCGATGCCTCCCGGATCTCCTCCGAAAGGTATCGAGAAGGTGCCAGGGTTGTCTTGAGGCGACAAGCTCATGATCTCATCCTGGACGTCGTCGATGACCCAGTGAATGAGTTTTTTGACGAGCCCGGGCACGAAGCTCATGTGATCGATGGCGTCTTTGACCTTGGCGAACGTCAGCTTGCAGAGAAAGTCGTACGTCGTGCTCTTGAGGGGGAGACCGATTTTCTTATCGCTCTTGCTGACGCCGGGGACCAGCGAGGGGCTGAGCACGATTCCGACGTACGTCGGGGTATACTGACTCGCCACGGTGACCGCGCCGGCTTCTGCGGCGATGGGCATTCCCACCTGAACGACGTCTTGCAGGATGGAAATGCCGCCGAAGGCGGGTTTCAATAAATAGTCATTGTACTTTTGGGCCGCCGTCGCGATCGTGTGGCCCAGTTCGCACGCCTTCTCCGCGATGGCCGTGATCTCGGGAATAAGAATGCCGACGCTCCCGCTCGGCCCGCACGAGGCCGAGGGGCTACCACCGAAGAAGGAGATGATCCCTCCGAACGGTCCCGTGTTCTTACTCCAGCCGCCGAGGCTCGCGAGGAGCAGTACGAGATCGGCGACGATGCAGATGGCCACGTAAATCGCCGTGAGGGCGAACATGATGAGGTTCAGCGCGGAGATGTAATTCATCCCGCGCGCATGCACCGTGGCAGCCGAGAAGGCCGCGTGGTCGGCCGCCTCGATCGCATGGTCGCGAACCATGATGGCCTCACCGGTGCCGATGATGGTCCACATGGCCCCGATCAAAAAGATGGCCATGAAGAGGCCGATGACCATCACTGCGCCCTGCCGATCCTCGACGAGCGCGCATTTCTTCCTTTCCGATTGCGCGTGCATGTCCGCCTATTGAGCAAGGCGGGAGCCAACGTGAGCCGTTGTTGGCTACTCGAGAAAATCGCGACAAATCCCGCTGTCGGGCTCTCCGGATGTACCACGCGAGCGTACCGGCAGCGCGCGTGGTCCGGTACACCTGCGGTCCGTTGGTACAGCGAGTCGTCGATTCGGAAGAGGGTACGCGCGGGCCATCAATTCGGTTGCGCGATGCGAAAGTAGAGGGCGCGCGGTGTTCCGCATCGCATACACACCACGCGCGCCACGCGAAGGCGCGCCCCGTCGTGCTCTTCCACGGTGTGCTCGTCGATGCGCACCGTGCCGTCGCACAGCACGCACGGCAGGGAGCGGGCGTGCGATTCCACCACCGATGCCGACGCAACGACGATGGCCCGCGCCGGCGCGCCGCCGCTCTCGAGTGCGGCGAGCTTCCATTTCTGGTGGACCATCTTCGCGGCATCGCGCGAAGCGGCTCGTCGCACAGTGCGGGGTCGCTTGGGCATGGGGCCATCGTACAAGGGACGGCGTGTCTCGTTCATTGTTGGCGGCGTAATAGGTATTAATCCGAGCCCGAGCCGGGGTACGTGCACGTGAACGTTTCCCTGCACGTGCTCGGGCTCGGGCTCGATGGATTGCGCCTACGGGGGCCATCTAGGTCGGATCTTTCTCCAGATGTGGACGCCCTCGCTAGCCCCAAAGTGGGATAACGCGAATGGTTGATGCATTGCGCCAATATGCCCGGACTTGCGTCCGACCGATAAAACGTCCTTGACTCAATGAGTGATGTCCACCATTAATCATCGGATGTTTCGTGGGCGAGTCGTCCATCGGGACATATCGCTCGCGTCGCGTTTTCGCATGACTCGAAGCTCGAGAGGGGGCGCCAGATGGGAGAGTGAGAGATGAGCATTCCGACGGTGGTGCTGCCCGATTCGGGGCCACCCACGCCGACGCGTGCGATGCCTGCCTGCTTTCAAACGATCATGCGGCAGCTCTGGAGTCTCGACAAAACAGTGCTCGCCGACTGCGGATCCGATTGTCCCAAGAACAACGATTATCTCGTCGATCTCACCTTGCACTATGCACGAGGCGCCAACCATTCGACCGGTATCCTCAACGCGTACGACGACGCTGTCGATATTCAATGGTGGAATATGGGTGGTGCGACATGCTCTCCTGCGGCCCCCGCTATTTCGCAGGCCGATTGGGAAGCAGCGTTGACCCAACTGCGGCAGGCGGGTAAAGCCGCTACGAATCGATTCGATACCTACTACGTGCCATCGACCGTCCATGGCTGGCTCAATGGCAACTTCTACTCCACGACCGTGAACGGAACGAAGCTCACGGATTGGACGCGCGATTTGATCAACGGCTCGTTCCACGATGTGGGGCCGTGACGTCCGGTGATGACGCAAGCGCATGGGTCTCGGAATGGCTCCTCATGCAATATGAGGCATGACAAGCAGACCATTTCATGCAATAATGCGATCTGTTTCTGCAAAATACGAACGCATCCGTGCAATTCTGAGCGAATAGCTCGCACGACCGCCATTTTGCGTGAAGAGCCTCCGTCGAGCTTGCGCATCCGGGAGAGAGCATGAGGAAGCTAGAAGGAAAGATTGCTGTCGTAACGGGTGGCAACAGCGGCATTGGGCTGGCAACGGCTCAACGTTTCGCGGAGAACGGTGCCCACGTCTTCATCTTGGCCAGGCGTTCCAGCGAGCTCGAAAACGCCGTAAAAATGATCGGCAAGAACGTCACCGGCGTCGAAGGGGACGTTGCAAATCTTGCCGATCTCGGGCGCCTTTATGACGCCGCGCGGCAAAAAGGTGCCATCGATATTCTCTTTGCCAATGCGGCCCTCGGCGAATTTGCGCCCGTGGGGCAAGTATCGGAAGCGCATCTCGACAGGGTGTTGGGCCTCAACGTCAAAGGTTTGCTCTTCACCGTGCAAAAAGCATTGCCACTCTTGCGTGACGGCGGATCCATCATTCTCAACGCGCTCCCCGCGTCAGCGCAAGACGCGCCCGCGCTCGGAATGTATGGCGCCGTGCGCGCGGCGATGCGATCCCTCGCGCGCAGTTGGACCGTCGATTTGGATTCTCGACAGATCCGGGTCAACGTCATTAGCCCTTTGCCGAGCGACGCGCCTCGTCCCCGCGAGCGCGAAAAGGTGCGTGCGAAGCGCGCACGAACCACGCCCGACGAAGTGGCCGACATCGCCTCGGTTCTCGCGTCCGACGAGAGCAGCTTCATCACGGGGATCGAAGTGCTCGTCGCCAGCGGCTCCGCGTAAGCACCGAACATCGGCGCACACCCGGAGATCTGCGGCTTTGTCGCCCGATCGGTATCGATATTTCCTCGACAAGGAGTTCTAAATGAAAACGAGTCTTCGAGCTCCGCAACGGCGGATGGCTGGAATGTACCGCGCGTCGTCGATGCACGTCGTCACCCTTGCGATGGTCGGTGGCTTCGTGATTCTCGGCGGCGCCCGTTCTTTTGAAAACACAAGCGCCGATGGGCCAGCGAGCGATCCGACGCCGCCGCCTGCGTCGACCGACAGCAGCCTTACCGCGCTCGTCGACGGGCCCACGGCGGAGGCGTTCGATACCAACGCGGGTGCACTGAACGTGGACTACGCGGGCTACCTTTCGAAGCACGATATCGTGTACCAAATGCCGAATACCAATTCTGCTTTCGGACTCACCGTCGGAAACGGACGTGTGGGGGCGATGGTGTGGAGCAACAACGGCCTCACCATGCAGGTCTCCGGGGTGGATACTTCCCAGCAGACGGCGTTCTCCGCCGGGTTGATCAATCTGTTCACGAGCCCGGGGATGGACACCGGATATTCGACGTTTTCTCAACGGCTCTCGCTCTACGACGGGCTGCTCACCACCCGTTACGATTCCAATCGCACGGTGACCATCCTGGGATCGCCCAATTCCGAAGTGATGGGCATTCACGTGGAGGACAGCCGCAGCAACGTGTCGAGCATTTCGCTCGATTTGAGTCTGTGGGACGTGAGCAACCTCGGAAACAACGGCGACGTTCCCGATTTGAATACCTGGAAAACGGTGTCGACCTACGCTGATTCCACGGGTGTCGGATTGAGCCGCGGGCAGACCGACGCGAATCATTTCGGCTATACGCTGGCCGCGTCGGTGGAGGGCGCGAACTTCACCACACAGACCGTCAACGGGAGCAAGGTGCGGCTGAACGTCACGCCGACCTCGAGCTATACCATCTGGATCGCTTGTGCGAGCCGGCTCAATGCTTCGAACAACGATTCGGTGACCCAAGCCAAAAATGCACTCGCATCGGTCAAGAGCACCGGGTACGCGACTACTTTGTCGCGCCATCAGAGTTTTTGGCACGGCTTCTGGGGCAAATCCTTCGTGCAGTATTCGGGCCTCTCGGGCGACGCCGACTACATGGAGAATGTGTACTACCTCAGCACCTACATGGTGGCTTCGGGGGCGTATGGCAATTATCCGTTCCACTTCATCAACGGCGTCTATCGCGCAACCAACGACAGCACCAAGTGGAGCTACGGGTATTGGTATTGGAATCAGAGAGACGTGTACAACTCGTTTCTGGCGTCGAACCACGCGGACGTCATGAACGTGTTCAACAACATGTACAGTCGGAATTTCAACGCGCTGAAGTCATTGACCAATACGAGATACGGCATCGACGGCATCTGGGTGCCCGAGACCATGGGCTGGGACGGCAACGCGCGGGGCACCGTCAACAGCGACTACACGAAGAACATTTACTCGAGCGGCACCGAAGCCGCGAACAACATGTACGCACAGTATCGGTACACACACGATGATGCCTATTTGCGCAATACCGCGTATCCGTTCATGAGGGAGACCGCCAAATTTTACCAGAAGAAGCTCTCTTTCGACAGCGGCGCCAACCAATACTTCATGGACACCTCGAATGCCCATGAGACGTATTGGAACGTACGCAATGCAATCACTGACTTGGCTGCCGTACGAAGTCTATTTCCGACCGTGATTCAGACGAGCAACACGCTGGGGCTCGACTCGGACTTGCGGAGCCAGTGGCAGAATATTTTGGATCACCTGGTGGCCTATCCCACGGATGGGACCAATTTTTTGCCGCATCAAGCGCCCATCTCCAGCACGCGCAACGACGAGAACGTGGCTAGCGAGCTGATTTGGCCTTACGGCGTCACCGGGATCGGCGCGCCCGACTACCAGATGGCCGTGAATACCTGGAATCACCGGCCCTTCCCCTACGACAACGTATGGGCCAACGACGCCATTCAGGCGGCCCGGCTCGGCCTCGGCGACCAAGCGTATCAGGGCATGAAGACCATGCTGAACAAGTATCAAAATTACCCCAACGGGTTCACCAACAATACCAACGGCGTCTTCGAATACTTGGGCGTGCACCTCTCGGCGACCAATGAGTCCTTGTTGCAGAGCTACAACGGGAAGATTCGCGTCTTTCCGGCACCGCCGAGCGACGCGAGCTTCGTCGGGCGATTCACCCTGCTGGCCGAAGACGGGTTCCTGGTCAGCTCCGAGGTGGAAAATCACGAGATCAAATACGTGGGAATCAAGAGCCTCTTCGGGAGTGGCGCCACGGTGGTGAACCCCTGGGGCTCTCAAGAGCTGCGCGTCCGTCGGGTCTCGGACAACGCCATTCTCACGACTTCCTCGAGCGCCGAGATTCAATTCTCCACGGCGGCTAATACGGTGTACGTGGTGGAGCGCACGGCGAAGCCGCTCAGCAGCTACTCCTTCTCGAATTTGACGGCGACCGCGAATCAAACCGCCAAGCATTTATCCGGATCGTCGAGCGCGTTGGGTATTTCGACGGATACCGGAAAGTACGAAGGGGAGAACGCCACGCTCGTCGGATGCAACGCGTCTTCGGATTCGGCGGCCTCGAACGGGTCGGAGGTGATCAACGAGGTCCAGGGGTCCTCTCTGTCCTTCGCCAATGTGGTCGCCGGGAGCACTATCGATATTCGGTATTGCACGCAAAATAATCCCGGAGTGCTCGGCTTCTATGTCAACGGAACTCTCAACCAGACGGTGAGCTTTCCCTCGACGAATAGCTGGAGTGGCACTTATGCCACCAAGACGATCAGCGCCAGCGTCCCGAAGGGCGCGACCCTCAAATTACAGTACGACAGCGGCGGCGCAGGGGCGAATATCGACTACATCCAGGTTCGATGATGCGGGGCGGCTGAGAGTGGATTCACCACAGAGGCATGGAGGACACGGAGAGTTTTTTCTTTCCCATCTAAATTCTCCGTGTCCTCCGTGCCTCCGTGGTGAACTCTTCTCCGCCGCGCGACGCTACCTGGCAATCGGTCGAGCATGATCTATCTGATCAGGGTTACCTGATCACTGCGATCACCTCTGCCGCGGGCGGCGACGGAAAGACGAAGGGGTGCGTCGATTCGCGTGCACAGCAGAGCCGGTACGTGCGATGCATGATGTACATCATCATTGAACTCGCGAAAAGGAGCATAATAATGCTGCAGCGCACCACGCGAAGTCGGGGGATCACGGCGGCGTCCGTCCTGGGAACCATGGCGGTCATCGGCACGGCGAGCGGCAGTCCGAAGGCCAATGCCGTCGTCTCGCCCGCGGCAACGAGCTTTTCCGACGATTTCGATGGGGCGGCAGGCAGTGCGGTCGATGGGAGCAAATGGCAATACGAGACCGGCGATAACGTCAACAATCATGAGCGGGAATATTACACTTCGGGAACCCACAACGCGGCGCTGGACGGGCAGGGAAATCTCGTGATCACCGCGCGTCAGGACAATCCCGCCGGATACTCCTGCTGGTACGGGACCTGCCAATACACCTCGGCGCGTTTGTCGACGGCGCAGACCTTCACGCAAGCCTACGGGCACTTCGAGACGCGCATGAAGATCCCGCGCGGGCAGGGCATGTGGCCGGCATTCTGGATGTTGGGCAACAACATCGGCAGCGTCGGTTGGCCCACCTGCGGCGAGATCGATATCATGGAAAACGTTGGCTTCGAGCCGAGCACCGTGCACGGCACCATACACGGCCCGGGCTACTCCGGCTCCGGTGGCATCGGGGCGGCATACAGTCTTCCCAGCGGCCAGGCATTCGCCGATGGGTTTCACGTTTTCGCCGTCGATTGGGCGCCCAACACCGTTTCGTTCTCCGTCGATGGAAATGTCTACGAGACGCGCACACCGAGCGACGTCAATGGCAATCAGTGGGTCTTCGATCATCCATTTTACATCATCGTGAATCTTGCAGTCGGCGGATATTGGCCTGGCGATCCCGATGGCAGCACGGTGTTTCCCGCGCAGCTCGTGGTCGACTACGTACACGTGACCACCAGCAGCAGTGGTGGCAGCGGCGCGACGGGCGCCATCACCGGGCTCGCCGGCAAGTGCATCGACGTAGCAGGGGGCAGCAGCGCGAACGGCACCGCGGTGCAGCTCTACGACTGCAACGCGTCCAGCGCCCAGCAATGGACCGTCGGCACCGACGGCACGCTGCGCGCACTCGGCAAATGCCTGGATATCACGAACAACGGCACGGCCAACGGTTCCACTGTCCAACTCTGGGATTGCGCCGGGAGCGCGAATCAACAGTGGACGGTCAGCTCCGCCAACGACATCGTCAATCCGCAGGCCAATCGATGCCTCGATGTGACGGGAAGCAACTCCGCCAACGGAACGCGTCTCCAGCTCTGGGATTGCACCGGCGGCGCCAATCAGAAGTGGAACGTACCTTGAGCTGCCGCGTGAAGGGAGAGTGCAAGATGAGCATGAAATTGGCCGGTGTTTTAACCGGGGTTATTGGCGCTTTCGTGTTGATGGGTATCACCGACAACCCAGCCGACGCGGCCGATCCCGTCGGTCAGATTACCGGCTTGGCGGGCAAGTGCATCGACATCGCCGGCGCCAGCAGCGCGAACGGCACGGCGGTGCAGCTCTTTGACTGCAATGGGACGAATGCCCAACAATGGACTGTCGCTGCGGACGGAACCCTGCGGGCGCTGGGCAAATGTCTGGATATCACGAACAACGGGACGGCCAACGGCTCCACCTTGCAGCTCTGGGATTGCGCTGGGAGCGCGAATCAAAAGTGGACGGTCACCGCGGCGCACGACATCGTCAATCCGCAGGCGAATCGATGTCTCGATGTGACTGGCAGCAACTCCGCCAACGGCACCCGTCTGGAGATTTGGGATTGCGCCGGGACCGCGAATCAAAAGTGGACCGCGCCGAGCGGCGGAACCACACCGCCTCCCGCCGGCGCCATGGCCGTCGCACCCTATTATTACAATGGATGGGGCGATCCGCCGAGCCCGACCACCGTGATGTCGGCCACCGGCGTGAAGTGGTTCACCATGGCCTTCATTTTGAGCAATGGAACGTGCAATCCGCAATGGGATGGCGCTCGGGCGCTGACCGGCGGCGTGGATCAGGGCACCGTCAACGCGGTTCGCGGCGCGGGCGGAGACATCGTGGTCTCCTTCGGTGGCTTCAGCGGCAACAAACTGGAGAGCTCCTGCACCAGCGCCAGCGCACTCGCGGGCGCCTATCAACAGGTCATCAACGCCTATGGCTTGAAGGCCATCGACATCGACATCGAGGCGGACGCGTACGCCAGCGCTACCGTCCAACAGCGCACCATCGATGCCTTGAAGACCATCAAGGCCAACAACCCGGGCATCGTCGTGTACGTCACCTTCGGCACCAACCAAGGCGGTCCGGATTCCAGCATGGTGAACCGCGGCGCTGCCTCCGGATTGACCGTCGATGGCTGGACCATCATGCCCTTCGACTTCGGTGGCTCCGGTCAGAACATGGGCACCTTGAGCACGCAAGCGGCCGAAGGATTGAAGAACGTGGTCAAGAGTGCTTATGGCTACACCGATGACGTGGCCTATCGGCACAGCGGCATCTCGTCGATGAACGGCATCACCGACCAAAACGAAAATGTCTCGGTGGCCAACTTCCAAACGATCCTTTCGTATGCCCAGCAGCATCACCTGGCGCGATTGACGTTCTGGTCGGTCAACCGCGATCGCCCGTGCACGGGAGGCAGCGCCGACTCGTGCTCCGGTGTGTCTCAGTCGAATTGGGACTTCACGAAGGTCTTCGCGCCCTACACGGGTTGACGCAACCGAGGCCTTGAAAGAAGGAGAGGGGAGATTTTCACCACGGAGGCACGGAGAACACGGAGGGTTTATTGGGAAGAAAGAACTCCCTCCGTGTTTCTCCGTGGTGAATCTCCCCCGCAGTTTCATTGAGTGCGCGCGTGCCTGCGGCGCGCTGCGAGGATGGCGTCCATGTTCATCTCGGCCCACTGTTTCAGATGGGACATTTGGCGCTCGAGATCCATGCCCAGGGGGGTGAGGGCATAGTCCACGCGCAGGGGCACGGTGGGCGTCACCACGCGGGTCAGAAGGCCATCGCGCTCGAGCGCGCGCAGGGTTTGCGTGAGCATTTTTTGGCTCACGCCAGCGATGATCCGCGCGAGCTCCCCGTGCCGCATCGAGCCGCGAGAGAGCGCGTTGAGCACCAGACAGACCCATTTGTCCGTGATGGTGTCGAGCAGTTGGCGGCTGGGGCATGTGGCCATGAAGGCGTCGTAGGCGATTTTTCGTTCGCGGCGGCGCTGGGAGGCATTTGGGGCGGGCATCGGTTCCTCGGGATAGGTAGGCACCAAAAGGTATCTACTTGCGAACGGAGAGCAACATCCCGAAGATTGCCATCGTTGGACGACGGAGTCCAAGAAAGGAAATCACGATGCGTGCAGCTCTCGTTCGATCGTATGGCGCCCCCCAGGTTCTTCAGGTCGAGGAAGTCGAAAAGCCGAAGCCGATCCCCACCGAGGTTCTGGTCCGCGTGCGGGCCGCCGGTGCCAATCCGATCGATGCCTACGTTCGCTCAGGTGCGTTTCCGCTTTTGAAGCCGCCCTTCATCCTCGGCTGGGACATCTCCGGGGTCGTCGAAGAAGTGGTGCCGGGCGTGAATCGATTCAAGGTGGGCGACGAAGTGTTCGGGATGCCCTTCTTTCCGCGCGCTGGCAACGGGTACGCCGAATACGTGGCCGTGCCGTCGCGGCAGCTCGCGCGAAAGCCCGCGGCGCTCGATCACGTGCGGGCCGCGGCGCTGCCGCTGGCCGGGCTCACCGCGTGGCAAAGTCTGGCGGACGTCGCGCAGGTCCGACCGGGCCAGCGCGTGCTCATTCACGCCGCGGGCGGAGGTGTGGGCCACGTCGCGGTGCAAATCGCAAAGGCGCTGGGCGCTCACGTGGTCGGAACGGCGAGCGCGAGCAAGCACGATTTCGTTCGTGGCCTCGGCGCCGACGAGGTGATCGATTACAACACCACGGATTTCACCAAGGCGACGGGCGACATCGACGTCGTGTTCGAGCTCGTCGGGGGCGACTACGGCACCCGGTCCATCGAGGTCCTGCGTCCCGGCGGCCTGTTGCTCACCGCCGTGGAGCGAACGAACGCCGCCCTCGCCGCGCGCGTCGAGGCCGCCGGAAGACGTTTCGCCGGCGTGACCGTGGAGCCCGACCACGTCGGTCTCGAAAAGCTCGCGAGCCTGGTCGAGCAAGAGAAACTGCGCGTGCACGTGAGCCACGCCGTCCCCCTGGCGGAAGCCGCGCGCGCCCACGAGTT
>Ga0137415_10005198_pt1 | contig 12871 bp, 12 predicted proteins | sample CZODoug3_1_1_16f_FD_183082 | JGI IMG/M metagenome (GOLD analysis project Ga0137415, IMG submission 183082) | Vadose zone soil fungal communities from Angelo Coast Range Reserve, California, USA - CZODoug3_1_1_16fungal (Hybrid Assembly) | ecosystem: Environmental > Terrestrial > Soil > Vadose... | reverse complement strand
TTCTTCCCGTCGGGCGAACTGGAAAACGCCAACGCCGGAATCGTGTCAATCACATCCCGCAACTGCTTTTCCTGGCGTTGGACTTGCTGAATGCGCCATTGATAAAGCGCCCAGAGCAATGCCAGAAAAACGGCCAGAGAGACCCCACGAAACCACCAGGTCTGGTGCCAGGCGGGCGCCAAGCTGAAGGCCAGAGTTGCGCCCTCTTCGTTCCAGACGCCGTCGTTGTTGCACGCCATCACACGAAAGCGGTACTTTCCCGGACGTAGATCGGCGTAGAAAGCCTGACGGCGTGTTCCAGGATCTTGCCATTCCGAGTCGTGACCCTCCAGCTTGTAGCGAAAGCGCACCTTCTGAGGAGCTATGAAGCTCAGCGCCGTATAGTCAATTTCGAGGTCACGCGTCAGGGCAGGGAGACGAAGACCATCCTGCGGCGCATAGCGTCTGCGGTCGGCAATGATCTCTTCAACGTGCACTGGCGGCAGTATCGGATTGCGGTCCAGGTGATCTGGGTCGATCATCTGGACGACGTTTTGATTGGCGAACCACAATCGTCCGTCCGGAGACTGGGATGCGTTTGGCCGGAACGGAGTAGACATAGGTTGGGCGCCGTCAAACACGTCAAGGAGTCTGGACTCCACCGTCGTGTCGGGCGATTTCCACCATCGTTGCAGCTCCGCATTTGGGATCGCAATAAGTCCGCACGCCGCGTAAAGCCAAAGCGTAGCTTTCCTGTCAGAGATGAGGGTATAAATGACATCGCAAGGGAGGCCGTTCCGCACCGTGAGTCTCTGCACCCTCCCGTTGCGCCATCCGACAACTCCCGACGGCGTCGCTGCCAAGACAGAAGCGTCGGAATTTACAAGAAGGCCATGGACTGGGCCATCGCGAGAGCTCTGATTGAAAGAGAAGAATTCCATTTGGCCATTTCGGTATCGGGCCAAGCCACCGCTCGTAAGGCCTAACCAGACACCACCGTGCGGATCAGGAGCAAGCGTGTTTGCGGGCGGCAATTGAGGGGGCGACATCTCTTCACGGATCCTGAGATCCTCAATGCGAAGGAGCCGATGCCGGGGTGAGGCGGTCACTGCCCAGATGCTGCCATCCACATCTTCGGTCATTGCACGAATGATCCCTAAGGGCCTCCCATCACCCGTATAAATCTTTCTAAACTTTCCCCGCTCATACACCGACAATTCTTGGTCGACGCCGACCCAAAGCCGACCGGCTCGGTCCTCTAGCAACGATGTGACCTCCCGCCCTGGTAAACCTTTCCGCGGCTGAATCGAAGTGATCTTGCCCACCCGGAGAACATCCAAACTATAACTTCCAATCCACACGGTGCCATCCCGCGAAGCGAGAACGGAATTGACCTGATCCGAGCTCAGCCCTTGCCGTGTGGAAAAGCTAGCTACGCGAATGTCATGGAAGTTATCGATACCCCTGGATGTCATAATCCAGATATTCCCCTCGCGATCTTGGAAGAGGCCGTTCACGCTCACGGCATCACCCGATAAGCCATCCGAGCCGCGAAAGTGATCTACCCTGTTTCCTTGAATGCGGTAGATACCTCGGTTTAAGGTTCCGACCCAGAGAGAGTTGTCTCGGTCTAATAGCAACGCTGTGACCTCGAGCGTACTGCCATCGAACTCCGGAGCGATGAATGGTTTCCACGCCCCCTGCGCGAGTTGCTGTAGCCCGCCACCCTTTCCGGCATGCACCAACCCGACCCAAACAGACCCATCTGGTCTGCCCGCGAGGGCTAGCACTCCGTTGAATATTTCGGCTGGGTTTAGCCCGGCTGGGACGTACGTGTCGGAGGAACTTATTTGCCAACGCGAAACCATGAGGCCACCTCCCAGCCAGATATTGCCGAGGCTATCGTTGGCCAGTGTCACCGCATAAGGAAGCGCGATTCCATCATCTCTTCCGAAGCATCGGACTTCTGTATCTGCGACTTTACAAACCGGACCTTTCGCATCAGAAAGATTCGCCCGCGCGATCCAGATTGTGCCGGCGCGGTCCTCAAGGATCGCCATAATGCTTCCAGGCGCGTCCCTATAGGCGGTCAGGTTTCCATTCTGCCAACGAGCTAACCCCACACTGGTTCCAATCCACAGACTTCCATCCCGCGCTCCGAGCAGAGAATTGATGCGGGATGACGGTAATTCCTTCCCCTCAGGTGGTTGCCATGAGACGAAACGAACGCCATCAAAGCGCATCAATCCGGCTTGCGTTCCAATCCAAAGATATCCGTCCGTGGTTTGGGCAATGGCGTTGGGTGCCCCACTAAAAACTCCATCCTCTACCCGCCATGCCGTGTGCCCATACTGAGAGATCTGCCTACTCGTATTGAGCGCGTCGACTGGACTTAGGGTGAAGAAAAACAAGACAACGCAGAACAGAAGCAGTCTCGGAGTGCCTAGCTTCGCTGGGACTGGTTCGCGTGCCCAGGTCTTCGAAGCGAGATTTACCATCTGTACCTGACACGGTTCCACGTCGAACGCTTGAGCCGTTTGTTCGCGTGAGATTCGCATGGAAGGTAAGTCCGCATCCTCCCGGAGGGGCTCCAGCACATATCAAGAAGGCGCTGTCATCGAGAAAATCCTCGTCGCCACGGCTGCACGAACCAGGAACATTCATGTTTTCGAGAGGCTAGAAGGACGTCCAACAACCCGAGTGCGCTCACATGGACATAAGCGCAAGAACGGAGCGCCGAACAAGTAGAGCAGTCGAAACTGGAGGAGCCGATGGCCATGGCTCGCGTCGCTTGCGTTCCGTCAGAGCTGGGTTCCGCAGCCGGCTTTCCGAAGGAGACGATTATACCGCAGAAGCCTCCACCCGACGAGGTCCGGAGTTTTGGCGGGACGCGGCGTACTCTATCCGCCACACTCCATGCCGTTACTCTCTCCTGACGGCCAGTGTCTGCCGAACTGGTCAACTCCCGGATTGGCCATACGGAAGTAATCGCCAAAAACGGTGCCCTAAGTCATCGGCAACTTCCATCGGGTTGCGCACACACACTCTAGCCACAATCGCCGACCGCATTTCTCACAGCCATCCGGCGTTCACCGTCGCAGGAGCCACTCGAATCCAGCACCATTGTGGAACCTGTGGCGATCATGACGCGACTGGTTGTTTCTGTTCCGCTTTACCTGCTCACATGTCTCGGCCGATACCGCACCGATCTTCCCAGTTCAGCAGGCCGCCCTTTTTCTGCCACTCATTTTCTCGGGCACTGCTTCGGGCTAATTCCTGCGTCCGGCAGCTTCGCGTCTTCTGCTTTCCCGGTTCCGCCCTTACACCATTGGGTTCCCTCCGATAAAGCAGCCGCTCGCTTTGGAAGCAGAAGCCACTCGCTTCTGGGTGCCCCAAGAAAATGGGGCAAGAAAAAGGAGAAAATTCAGCTATGTCTTACCTCAACTCTATAACTCTCGTCGGGTTCGTTGGTTCTGACCCGGAGCAACGTCAAGCGAAAGGCAACGGTTCGAAATTCACCGTGCTGTCAGTCGCCACACAGCGCTCTTGGAAGAACGCAGATGACGAATGGAGCTCGAAAACCGAGTGGCATCGGGTCGTTGTGTTCCGGCCACTTTTGGCAGAGCGTGTTGCTACGACTATCAAGAAGGGCGCCCACGTACTCGTCGAAGGCTCTCTCGTCAGCTCGACCTACGAACAACCGAACGGCAAAGGCAAGAAGTCGAAGACCTCGAAGATTACGTCGTGGTCCGTCCGCGCCGATGTCGTGCGCAGGCTCGATCGCGGTGAACCAGAGCCGAACGCGCCCGCTCCCGCGCAAGCGCCGGAGTCCAACGAAGCCGCGTTCTGATGTGTTCGAAACGAAGGCCCTCCGACGATGTCGGAGGGCCTTTTCTATTTCTTGTGTTAACGATCAGTCCGCCGCTTCGATTTGGACCAGCGCTGTGTCCCGCAGCTGAAGAGGCGTTGGGCCAGCAGGTGTCGGAACATCAGCGAGACGGCTCAGCAACGATTCAAGCGCAGATACACCATCGTCAAGCGCTGCAAGCTCCGCATCGCTCAGTGGGATTTCTTGGCGCATGCGCAGCAAGTTGTTCTTGCCTTCAAGAAGAGCCGCCATCGTCGAACCCTTTGGCATATAGAAAGAGCATTTCGCACATGCCATACGGTGCGGACATTGATCGAAGAAGTCATAAGTGCAGTAGCCGTGACCGAGATCGTAAAACTTCCACGCCTCCGCAGCACCGACTCCGTTTCGTACCTTTTCCTGATCGATGAGCACTTCGATCGCACGAAGATTCCGTCCAAAGTAACCTGCGTCCGAATACGACTTCATCAGCTTCGTTGGTGTGATCTTTGCGTACCGTTGTGTGGAGGAGGGCATCCTGTGCCCGAGCCACTCTTGCAGCTCGAACAGACTCATCGGCTCCTTCGCATTGAACAACTGCGTAGCGATAGTCGACCGTGCTCGGTGACTCGTAATTTTTCCGCGCAGATCGTTCTGCGGTACGCCGGCCTTGCGGCACAACCTAGGGATTAGGCCGCGATTCAGAAAGAACTCTCCGAGAGGCCTCATGCGGTGTAGGAACAGGAAGTCAACCATCTCGCCGCCTTCTCGGCTAAAGCGGGTGCTGGTTGACAAGACGTTGGAGCAGCAAACTGGTGTGTGCGAACCGCCGCGCCCCGGCCACCACCGAGAGCAAGAAGGCGGTGAAGGTCTCCACCGGATCGATCGCGTTGGGGGAAGTGAGACGAAACGGCAGATGTTGCTTCACCGCTTCGCAATACCCTACCTGCCGCAGAAACTCAAAAAACACCACCAGCCCGCCGAACGGCGTGACCGCCCGCGGGGTCTCGCGTAATTCCACTTTCTTCCCGCCCCAAAGAGCGGTAATTTTCCAGTGCACTGTTTTGTCCTCCTCGGCGTTTCTTTCATCCAACTGAAACTTAACCGAGTTAGGACAAAACAGTGCTATTCAATTTCGGAATTCAGGCTAAACGAAAAAGGTGGTCACGCAGAAACGAAGGTGGAGCGGGGCTGCGTGACTCTCGCGACGGGAAACGCGCAGCCCCGTTCTTGTGTCAGGCAAGAACTACGAAAGGTCGTTTTTCTACTCTTCTTCGCGTGCCGGGCAGGGGTTGCTGTCTAGCACATTCCGAAAGTCATTGAATCGAAAGCTGGGACCGCCCACCACCGGATAAAAAAGCTGTAATAGGGGTCCGAACTCGGTGGTCGAGCTGCCACCAAACGTGTTGACGGTCCCCGGAATGTGGACACCTCCCAACTGCCACCTGCAGTTCTCACCTTCCTCGCCCCCCGTCGTGGTGAAGAAGGGATAGAACTGAGTGCCGACCGGCGGGTTCACGCACCCCGTACCTGATGCACTGAAGCGCTGGCATGGAGGATTCGTGTTGAGTTCGATCCGAGGGAGGTCTACTTCGAAGGCGACCCGGTGGTAGTTTCTTCTTTCACCTTCGCTGTCTGTAAACAGAGGACTTGTAAATCGTACCGGCTGAGGATGGACCGAGCGATCCAGCTTCGCGTTCGTAAACGTTCCCGGCCAAACTAACTGATAAGGCGCGCCGTCGAAATCGAAGTCGGTGCCGAAACAACCGCCAATTGGAACTAATCCAAAAAAAATCGCAAAGTTCGCGTCGAAGCACCCGAAATCGTCCTCCGCACCAGCTGGAAGACCGTTATCCAAATCGTGGATTCCATCTTGAGTACAGCTCCCACCTTCGGCGGTAACCGCATTGCAGTACTCGAAATGGCCGATCTCATCGGAGAACGCGATGTTGTACGAATGGGCCGCCCACGGCACCCGCGTATGCTCGCTGGAAGTCGCGTACACGGGGTGAAAATCAGATGGGATATTGTGGGCAGTGAAGTCACAGTTATTCCCGTTAGGGTCAAACAAGATCTCAGCAAACCCGTTGGCAGCGCTTGCCACCATGAACCCGCTTTGGCCACTGGTCAGATCCTCGATGGTGATTTTCAGCCCGTGTGCTGTATCCTCAAGCTTCACCACCAGTTCGTCACCAGAATTCATGAACAAGGTATTGGCGTTCGTCGCGACAAAGGGGCCTAGTGGGCTAGGCGAGCCGGGCGGGAAGGGTACGCCGTCGGTCTGGATGTAAGCAAAATTGACATATTCATCCCCAACTGCAGCTTCACACGCCGAATTGTTGAACTGTCCGGTATTTGCATTTTCCGAAAGACTGTCGATATTCAGCGCGGCGCACCACTGAGTAACATCGCAACTGGCAAACCAGCCCGGTGGATAAAACTGCATTTCCATGAACGCTGTTCCTGGATGCTTACCTATGTAATCTGCCTTTGACGGATCTGAGCCGTCAAAGATGTTGCTGTCGCTCTTCGGCTTGCAGAGGATGTTTGGCCCGACGGAAGATCCTCCCGGGTTAGGTGCTGACTGATCGTCACACACAGCCATTCCGAACCAAAAGGCCGGATGAAGCTGGAAATTGAAGGTCCCGCCGTTACCGGCCTGCTTGGGAAGTGTCGGTGGATCCTTCGGCAACCTCAATCGGTAAATGCTGGTGTTCCCCGAGCCAGGCACATTGGAGTAAAACAGAAGCGAGGGCTCGTCGTGACCGGTATAAGCGCCCCCGTACCCTATAGAGTCATAGACCTCAGTGCAGAGAATTCCACGCCGGTCACTGCAGTCAAGGACGTTTCTCGGGAACGGTGAAGTGCTCTGTGCTGAGGCCACTGGCTCCAGCAACAGTAGAAAGAACCACGGAACAAGCCAAGCTAGTCGACGCATAGTCACCTCCTTATTTCTTCAACGAGAAAACGCGACCTCGAACGCTGCGGCAAACTTGAGGGCGTTCCAGACCGCCAATGTAAACGCAGGCGAAAATTACTCTGATGGTTGGCACACAGAAACCAGGTTCGCTTTGGGGTCTGGCGGCGTGTCCAACTGGAAACGAAAGCCAGGCTGCTCGGCGGACCAGCTAGCCGTGGCTCCATTGCTGAGCTGTTGTGTCTCACCGGAATCATCCTGAATACGTCATTCCGGTCCACGTGCACGTTGTAATCGTGAATCTGTTGAGCGAGCATTGCCGATCCAACCGGACGGGTGTACAAATCCAGTCAAACAAAGGCGAACGTGCCCTCGTGGGTACGGCCATCCGTACCGATGAACTTGCCCTGGCTGAAGCCCATGTCCGCCTGAAACGCCAGTCGTGTGGTGGCGCCTGTTGCCGTATCTGTCCCTGTCCCACCGCCGCGGATGTGCGTTAGTCCCACGAACCCGTCAAAGTCGGTGATCTGGGAGGAGTCGCTGATGTCGGGCAGCGACGTGAGGGGACTTAACGGATTATGGTGGATGAAGATTCCAAAGGGCTTAAGTCCCGTAACTCCTCCTGGAATCGGATTAGGACCGACACATCCGGCGCGTTCGCTGTCGCCATCGTCATCGTTGGCATAGACCAACTTTGAATGGAACAAACCTGCTCCCACTACCGTGCCCGCGGCCCCACGAATCAGATTGCGTCGGTTCACACACTTCTGCTGAAGCTCTTTCCACGAAATAGAGCCCGCTTCATACATTGTCGTTCTCCTTCGACCCATCGGCAGCGCACACAAGTGGAATGTGCTCACCGGTATGTGATGGCCCCGGGATCCCCCGAGAATACGTTCCAGAAAACATGAGAGTAAATTACGGGAAAACGGAATGGTAAACTGGCCCAAGGCTGCGCCCCCGACTAGGAAATGTCAAGTCCAAAAGTCTGGTAATGAGAGTACTCGCTCGCGGAGATGTCGAACGGAAACTTGAGAAATGTTGAACAGGCTAATTCTTGATGGGGATCGAACAGACGCGTGAGAGACGGTTTCGACATCGCTCTGGTAGGTGTGCGCGGCCGGCGGGATGCGCACGAGTCCGCCACCTCTATTTCGGCTATTAGTCGAAATACATCTGCGCAGTTGCAATGGCCAGCTCCTGGGGCGTACTTGCATATTCCTTGATATTTTTGAATTCCAGCTTTGTGCGATCATAAAAATGGTATGGTTCCAACTCCCTAGCTGTCAGCAGGATCGTGCGGCTCCAATATTGCTCGTTAAGCGTTTTTGCGAGAGCAATCTCTTCCACAGTAAACGGACACAGTTTTGCCAACACTATAAAGGTCTCGAATCGCTTTCGCGGCAATGAGTCCGCCACACGCCTCAGGTGCTCGATGTCGTTCGTATCGATGGTACCTTTATGCTTTTCATTTTCACCTTTTCCGCCTCTATCCCTACATTCACCGATTATGACAATCGTCTTTCGGGGATACGGTTGCGGAATCAGCCATACGAAGTCGATTTCGCATTTCGGTAAGCCTATGGCTTCCTTTGGGTCCAGGTCCAACGACGGAGAGTACATACCAGCACGCAAAACTCCGCCCATGTTGGTCTTAAACTGCTGCAGGGTCAGCACCACGGGAACCGCACCTTGCGCATTCTTCTCGGCGCCCAACACGCCGGAACGGCGATAGTGATACTCCCCATTTACTAACTGGCGCGTTGCGTCGAATTCGCGTCCACAAAGTTCGCAGAGTACGCGTTGCCTCAGCGCGTCCAGCGCCGTCCAGCTCTTCATCCGGCAATGTGGACACATCAGTTCCGCCCCGATGCGGAACAGCCCTTTTTCCACCAGATAGGTAAACACCGCAGCCGGTTCCAGCTTGCTACTGTGCGGGCGAGGCTCAATAAAGAGCCTCTCATGGTCCTTGAATTTGGCGTCTGGATTCTCCGGGTCCTTCCCTCCGATAAGTTCCAGCGCGCTTTTCTTGGTGAACGCGGCTCTTGGTCCATGTGTTTTGAGCAACCGGCGAACACCTGGAATCTTGAAGGCCCTTGCCCCATCCACGCCGCCCAGTTGCGCTATGAGTTGTCGTGCAATAAGACCACCAGCGCTCAATTTGGCTGCGAACCCTCCCAGATCGAATGTCCGTTCGAACAGATCGGCAACATGCAGCGCATAAAGAGAAGACGTTGTATCGCACGCGTCAATGATCACGCCGATGCGCTCGGACTCACTACGCACCTTGTTGTATTCAGAATGCATCGTTCGCCCGTAGAACTCGTTCAATTCTGGTATGAAGGGTGGTACAAGCGCGTGTTGTTCGTCCCCAGTAAGCCCGCCGATGAAAGACAATGACGCAACCAACCCTTGTGTGTGAAACCACGAATCGCCACAGAACGGTTTGTCATCAAGTGCGAATGATATGTTCGGCGTTCCGGATTCCGTGTCGATGACACCAAGGGTCGAGACCTGCCCCAAGTACATCATGGGAGGGCGAACATTTAGCCCATTCCATGCGCCTTCTCGGATGGGGCAAACCTTGGACACGCTCCCTCCGAATGGCTTCATGGCCTCTGCCATTGCTTTTGCAGGGTCTTCGTCCAAACTTCCTCCACGCACCCACACGGCAACGCCACGCTCAAATTCATCGCGGCGGTTTGAAACCATCCCGCGCATGACTTGCTCCCACGCAAGCACAGTCTGCCCATAGCGATCGAAATGCTTTGGATCAACGAACAGGAGAGGAATGTCCGCCGCTTTCAAATTCCAGTAACATACCAGATCGTCGAGATTGCTCGCGTCACCCGAGTAGAAACCTGGGCTATCCCATCCTGTGGGCACACTGTAGTGACGTTTAAGAGCGCACCGGGACAAAAACGAGGCGCTGGGATATTCGAACAGGTCAGGCGGAAGCTGCGCCGCAACATCGATCTCGATCTCCGTCGATTCCGCCGCTTCTCTCAGAAGACTTCTGTAATCAACAAGGATTTCATCTGGGCTTGGGTAAGCCCCGAACTGCGTCAGGAAAACATCAGCCAAAGGATCGTCCGGCGCCCATTTGTAGTGTCGCAGTCCCTGCTCTTTGATCATTTCCCACTCGCGTTTTCCCTGCAGATGCACCAGGGCGTTATGAATGTCCAATATCTGGGATCTTGCGCCCCCCTCTGCGTCACCGACAAACACGCTGTCGTGAAAGAAAGGTTTTTCGAGGTACGGAAACCGTTTCGGGAACGATTGGACTGTTTCGGAATCGCCGACTGGAAGAATTAAGTCGACGCGAAAGACATCGACCAAGCTTTTCGCTTGTTCTTGGTGGTCAACAACAATGATTGGATTAAAACGCCCGCCCCAGAGCGCAAAGGAAAGGCGAGCCGCAGACCGGAAAGCATCGATGTCACCGGCGCGAATGGCCCAACCGATTCGAAGCGGACGATAGCAGATGTCAACGCGAGCAGTTTCCAAGGGAGAACCTCATGCGGTCCGCTTAGTTGATTCAGAGTAGCCCGGCCCTCTTACGGCGCTCACATTCATTGTCTAGCCCTGAAAACCACGCGCAACCCAAGGAAGGGATTCAACCCTCAATGCAAGGCAAGGCAACTGAGTCGCCACATCCCGTCAGCTAGCCTCGTCGCAACGCGTTCTGGTGCGTACTGAGGTGAAATATGCTTCGCGAGTTGCGCGAGATCCGCGGCAGAACTAAGCGGAATCCACGTGTACATCTGTGCCTATGCCCCTTCCACAAGTTCGCATCCTAATCCTCTAATCGCGGGCCGCCCGCCGCTTCAGATGTTGTCTTTTGGACGACCTGTCTTTCGAATGCTGACCACACTACACCATCACCGCGACGGAAAAAAGAACGACGTCAAATCTGTCCCGGCTGGAAGGCCTGACATCCGTCGGTATGCGCAGGCGTCTCGCGGCACGAACTAACGTAAAGGCCGCGATCTACAGTTCGCCTCAACCCGATTTTCCAAATGACAGCATCAGATAGCCAATGCCGCCAATTCGCTAGAGTTGACCCGAGCCATCACATCTTTGTTTCTAACGGCCTTCAAGTAAACCATTGTGGAAGCCAAGTCTTTGTGTCCCATCCAATTCTGCAGGGTCTTTATGTCGCAGACGTGATCTTCCCAGCGACTGAGGGTCGGTTGCGAGCCGAGCGGCTCTCCGAGTTTCTGATCGGCGACGATTTGCAAGGCAGGATCATGGCGCAAGCGGTCGGCATCGTTGGCGTCCTCGTAGCCGGCGACGATCTGATAGATGCGTTGCCGCAACAGCGCCAGCGCGTCGTGCTGCACGCGCTCCTCCTGACGCGGGTCGCCGAGCAGCGCGGCCCAGTCCCGCGTCAGATGATGACGCTCATCGAAGGCTCGCAGCGTCAGCAGGCCGGCATCACTGGTGTAAGGTGTTCATCCCCTCTATTTTAGGGTAGACACCCGATTGATTTTAGGCATTGTGAATCCCATAAGTAGAGTCAGTCTGCGCTTGACGCATCCTGCGCGTCCGGGAGGTCCCCAGGGGCCTATGGCCGCACCCATTTCAACCAGTCGATCCGGAAGGCGTATCCCGCAGATATTGCTCGCGGAGCTATCGCGCCCAGACGAATCTTTGTCTAAGGATAATGACGTTCACTGAGAACGTAAGCCTTCACGGTGCCAGCGTTGTCACGGTGCAGCGTTGGCTGCCTGAGACTCGCGTGCTGGTTACTTTTCTCCGGAATGCCGTTCGGTCTGAAGCAAGGGTCGCTTACTGCCAGCGCAAGGGGACTGTCGGCTTCACCATTGGAGTAGAGCTATCAGGTGCAAGCCGCATCGGCAACCTAATCTGATTTTGGGAGGACGTACGTGCGCACCGATAAGTACTTCCAGGCGAGCCATAGTATCCCTTCGAGGAGGCACTACCTGCGGGTTGAGACGCCGCACGAAGTCTGGGTCTACTGGAATTGTAAAGGACGTGAGGATACTTCACGAGTCCGAGATCTGAGTATGGGAGGTCTGTTTGTCGAGACAGGAGAAGCGCGGGATGTTGTGGACATGAAGGTCAGGCTTGACTTTCTTGTTCAGGAAGGACAAATCAGGGCCGAAGCTGTTGTCCAGCATGTAAAGCCCGGTAGTGGACTGGGATTAAGATTCACCGCGCTGACTGCGGAAGACGGTCCTCGTCTGACAGCATTGGTGACAAGACTTCGCGGTTTGTCTCGGTCCCGCCTTGAAATAAACTAAAGACGGTCGAGATATCGTTTGTATTCGGTGCAGTCAGGTCGTCGTATCGCTTGCCAACCAGTTCTTCACGCTGATACCCAACAAGTTGACAGAAATTGTCCGAAACTTCAACGTACCTCCTGTCGCTGTCTACTACCGTGATACTCGGGCAGCGGCAGAACGAGGCTATTCCGAGCTTGACTCACTGTAAGCCGTGTTCCAGGCGAAAATTGGTACTAGGCTTGCTCCCAGAAGAGTACTAGCGTTGGGGGATCACCTATCTAAAAACTCATGAGAGCCTTTGCTTGGCGGCTGCGAGGTCTCTGGTTGAAGTCTGACTTGAGACCAATTCGAAGGAGGCCGGATATGCCAGTTGCGCAAACGAGAAAAGAGTTCTATCCGCTTTGCTACGAGCATCACCATGAGATGATGCTCGACGAGTTTAGTTTACAGAACGCTATCGACCCTCGTCAGACGACTGCTTACGCGCCTGTCGCGAGCCCGGTTGCCTGGTCCGCTACGACAGCCCTAGCGGGTATTTCATCGTGCAGGGCGGAAATGGAATCGAAGAAGAAGCTACGCCTAGCGTCACTTGCACCAATGATGGGACATCTATGTATCTCGCTGAAGTGCAGCCGTACAACACTAGTTATCGCTTGTGGAGATGCCCGCAATGCGGGGCGAGCCGAACCGAGCAGGAAGACCTCGTAGGCCGCCAACCATAGCAACCACTTTACGAAGACCCTGGAGGCCTGAGGCCTGGAACTGCGGGCATCGCTACCGCTGGGATTTCTCGATGGATACCCATTCGCGGCTAGCGGGTTTCCCCCACTCCTCGACCCGCACTACAAGCTGGAGGCCGACAGCAAATTTCGTGCTCTC
>Ga0137415_10005197_pt1 | contig 12874 bp, 10 predicted proteins | sample CZODoug3_1_1_16f_FD_183082 | JGI IMG/M metagenome (GOLD analysis project Ga0137415, IMG submission 183082) | Vadose zone soil fungal communities from Angelo Coast Range Reserve, California, USA - CZODoug3_1_1_16fungal (Hybrid Assembly) | ecosystem: Environmental > Terrestrial > Soil > Vadose... | reverse complement strand
TAGAGATCACCGATCGGCATGAAGTCCGCCCCGGCGTCGCCGAACTTGGTATCGTATCCGGTGAGGATCTCGCTCTTGTTCCCCGTCCCCATCACGACGCGGTTTTCCGTGTTCGCGCCGTAGTAGAGGACCGTCATCCGGGCCCGCGCGCGAAGATTTCCCCGCGCGATGGTGTCGGCGTCGGAGGCCTTGAGGCGTCTCTCCATTGCCGATGCAATAGGCCCGATGTTCACGATCCGGAACTCAATCCCAATGAGCTTCGCGAACCTTCGCGCGTCCTTGAGATCCCGACCGCCCTTCCCATCGGGCAAGGCGAGCGCGAGCACCCGTTCCGGGCCGATGGCGTCCGCACAGAGCTTCGCCACGAGGGCGGAATCGATGCCGCCGCTCAGTCCGAGGATCACGCCCTCCCGCCCGGTCTCCCGGACGGAATGGACGATGAACGCCTGGATGATGAAGACCTGCTCCTCTTTGTAACGCGGCACAAGTTCCATCGGAGGCATCCCAACTTGCGCATCCGGCATAAACCCTTCCGGCCGCGATGCCTTTATGCGCGACCGGCCGGTTCGTCGCGGGCCGAATGAACGCGAACGAAGCCACCCTCGTCTGGGTCGACGAATACAGCCGCATGGCCGAGGCCTACGACCGGAACATCGCGCCGCGGTTCGAGCCAATCGCCCAAGAGGTCGTCCGACTGGCGGCCCCGCAACCGAACGAGCTATTCCTCGACGTCGGCACGGGCACCGGGCTACTCGCTTGCCTGCTTTCGCCGTTCGTCCGGCCACAAGGCGTCGTCGCCATCGACCTCGCGGACAACGCGATCTCCGTCGCGTCGTACCGCGCGGGCAATGCGGGGATCCGGAACATCCGCTGGGAGATGCTGGACTCCCGCAACATTGTCTACCGCGGCAAGTTGTTCGATGGGGTCGTCAGCAACTTGGGAATCCCGGACCTCGGTCACGACCGTACCTTCCAGGAGGTCCACCGCGTCACCAAACCCGGAGGCCGCTTTGTCTTCAGCGAATGGCCATCCGATTTCCCGCCCGCGTTCTCGATCCCGCGACGGCTCATCGCGGCGCACGCGACGGCTTCGCCCTCGCAGGACCTGGCCCGAATCCGAGAGGCTCGGCAGCTCATTCGGAGCGACCCCGAGGCGCAAGGGCTCGGCGACCCGGCGTTCGTCCGGAAGGCGTTGGCAAAGGCCGATTTCGACCGCGTCGAGGTCTCGACGAAAACGTTCCCGGTCTCGTTCCGCGACCTGGACGATTTCCTCGCCTTCACAGAATCCCAGGGGTGGTGCGAGCGGGAACTGCGGGAGATGACGCCGGAGGTCCGCCAAGCATTCCAGGCGGACTTGGCGACGGAACTCGAGAAGTTCCGAACGACGGGCGACGGCATCGAGACGCGTTGGACACTCCACTTCTACCGCGCCGAAAGGGACTAGGGCGCATGGGTAAGGAAACACTAAATACGCTTGCGCCTCATCGAATCGCGCCGCATGGGAGAAGAGCCGATCATTCGCGGGATCGACGCGCATAAGGTGTACAACGCAGGCGTCGTCACGGTCCACGCGCTCCGCGGCGTGAACCTCGAAATCCCCCGAGGGGAAATGGTCGCGATCATGGGCCCGTCCGGCTGCGGCAAGACGACCCTCTTGAACTGCTTCTCAGGCCTCGACGACCTCACGTCCGGGGACGTTCAGATCGAGGGCGTCTCCCTGTCCGGTATGGACGATGATGCGAAGAGCCGCTACCGGTCCCGCCGGATGGGGTTCGTGTTCCAGTCGTACAACCTGTTGCCGGTACTCACGGCCGCCGAGAACGTCGAGCTTCCCCTGCTCGTCGCGAAGGTCCCCGCGAGGGAGGCCCGCGGAAAGGCCCTTGCGCTCATGGAGCAGGTCGAGCTCAACGGATGGGCCGGACACAAGCCCGCACAACTCAGCGCGGGACAGCAGCAGCGGGTCGCGATCGCCAGGGCTCTGGTGAACGATCCCGCGATCGTATGGGCCGATGAACCCACCGGCAACCTCGACTCGGAAACGTCCGCCCAGATCATGGACCTCTTAGTCCGCCTGAATCGCGAGCAAAGGCAGACCCTCGTCCTCGTCACGCACGATGCGATCGTGAGCTCGCGGGCCCACCGTATCCTCCGCATGCGAAACGGACAGATCGTCGAAGAGACGCGGAGCGCCTGAGCCGATGGCCTTCCCGGAGATCGCGTTGTCGGCGGTCATCGTCGGCATCGTCCTCGCCGCTCTCCTCATCGCGGCGCGACCTCTCCTCGCACGACTCGCGGCGCGGAACATCCGGCGCCGGACGACGCGCGTGGTCATCGTGATCCTCGGACTCCTCGTCGGCACGGCGGTCATTTCGTCGAGCCTGGTCGTCGGCGATACTCTGAGCTACATCTTCCTCGAGGACGTCTACGTGCGGCTGGGCGCGGTCGACGAGATCGTCTCGAACGAGTTCGGCGGCCAACTCTTCTCGTTTGCGGAGACGAACCTCACGCAGATTCGCGCGGACCTGACCACGGCGAAGAGCCCCGTGGACGGAGTCGCGCCCACCTTGCTGAAGGTCATGCCGGTCCGCAACGTCGCGGGCAACAAAGGGAACCAGCAGATCACGGTGATGGGGCTGAATGCCTCCTACGAAGGCGCGTTCGGTCCGCTGACAGCGCGCGACGGACGGTCGGTCGACACGGATTCCCTCCGGCCGGACGAAGTGTTCGCGAACGCTCGGGCCGCGGCCGACCTGAACGCAACCCCCGGTCAGAATCTCACTCTGTTCTACGGGACGACGAACCAGACGCTCGTCCATGCCACCCTGGCGGACCTCGTCCGCGACGAGGGTACGGCTTCGTATGAACGCCGGGCCATCCTCTTCATGGATCTCCGGCGGGCGCAATCCGCGTTCAACGAGAACGGCTCCATCAACCTGATCCGAATCTCGAACGTCGGCGGGGTCGTGCAGGGCGTGGCCGTCTCGGACCAGGTCACGCAGGACCTCCGTCTTAGTGTCGCGAGCCACCATCTGGCCCTCCGCGTCCAAGATGCGAAGGCGACCGGGATCGCACAGGCGGTGCAGATCGGTCGGGCCGCGACGGAGCTGTTCCTGGTCATGGGCGCCTTCGGGATCCTCGCGGGCATCCTCCTCATCGTGAACATCTTCGTCATGCTGGCCGAGGAGCGCAAACCGGAACTGGGGATCGCCCGCGCGGTCGGATTCCTTCGCCGAGACCTGCTCACGGCCTTCGCACTCGAAGGGACGTTCTATGCGATCGTCGCGGCGGCCGTCGGTGCCCTTGCCGGACTGGGCCTCGGCTACATCATGATCTATTTCTTCGACAGACTGGTGCCCCATGGCGACGTCGTCGTCACGTTCCACTTCGATCCCACGTCCGTCGTCACGGCCTTCGTCGCGGGGACCGCCCTCACGTGGGTCACGATCCTACTCGCCTCTTGGCGAGTCAGCCGCCTGAACATCGTCCGCGCGATCCGGGACCTGCCGGAGCCTGCAACATCAGAGCGTTCGCGCGACGTCCTCATCGCAGGGTTCCTGGCGAGCTTGGCGGGCCTCGCCCTCACGGCTTGGGGCTTCCTCACGAATACAGGAATCGGGAAGATCCCGGGGCCCCCGGTGCTTGCGATCGGCCTCGGAATCGCGGCCGCCTCCCGGGGATGGGCGCGCGTTGCGCTCACCTTAGCGTCCGTCTTCAACCTCGTCTGGATCCTGGCTCCCGTCGGCTTGTTGAATCAGAGGACGGACAACGTGTCGGTCGCCTTCGTGATGACCGGGCTCATCCTCGTCGGTTCGGGCATCCTCATCGCGGTGTTCAACGTCAGTGAGGTGCTGCGAGCCCTCCTGCGACGGGCCAGCCGCGGGGCCGGCCGCCCGGTCCTGACGACCGCGGTCTCCTACCCGACTGAGAAACGTTTTCGGACCGGGATGACGGTCGCGATGTTCGCCCTCATCCTCTTCATGGTCACACTCATCTCGATGGTCCAGGGCCTCCAGGCCTCGAGCCTCGACACCTTCGTGCGGCAGCAGTCCGGGGGATACGACGTCATCGCGTACACGACCTCATACGGCGAGATCCCGAACTTCCGTCAGATGTTGCAGCAGAACTTCAGCGACCGGTTGTTCCTGGGCGGTTGGAACGGGGTGTCGAGCGCCAGCGTGCTGCCTGCGAAGGTCCAATCGGTTGGCGGAAACCGTTCGTACGACTACACGCTCTGGGGCGTCGACAACTTCCTGCTCCGGAGCAACGGGTACGGCTTCACGAGCTTCCTGCCTTCCTATGTGAATGAGTCGACCGGCTTGCGGGAGGACTTGACGACCCGAGAGTCAGTCTGGCTCTCCCTCCGGTACAATCACACCCTCGCCATCGTGGACCGCAGCGCCGCGGGGCCGAACCAGTTTGTGCCGGATGAGAGTCGCCTCCGGGTCGTCCCGGGGGACCACGTTCGGGCGTTCGATGCCGCGGGACGTGTCGTGAATCTGACGATCGTCGGCGTCCTGGAGCAGGCCCTTCAGTTCACCTCGGGCGTCTTCGTGGACCAAGATGTCGTACGGGCCGTCTTCCCCGCCCAGGAGCGGTACACGGCGTACTTCTTCCAGATGGCCCCGACGGCCGACGTCGGCACGTTCCGGGCGGATCTCGAACGCGTGTTCTTCCCCTATGGTCTGCAGACGATCGACATCCGCGAAGAGATCGGTCGAGCCTTCGACGCGTCCCAGCAGGTCCTCACCTTGATGCAGGCGTACCTTGGCATCGGCCTCCTCGTTGGGATCGCGGGACTCGCGGTCATCACGCTCCGAGCGGTCGTCGAACGCCGTACGCAGATCGGGGCTCTCCGGGCGATCGGCTTCACCCGTCGGATGGTCCTCTCGGTGTTCTTGCTCGAGATCGCCCTCATCGCGGTCTTGGGAGTCGGGATCGGGGTCGCCCTCGGGATCGTCTTCGCGTACAAGGTTTACCTCGTGTACTTTGCCGACATCATCGTGTTCAGCATCCCGTGGGACCGCCTCCTCCTCATCGTCGGGGTGGCATCGATCGCCGCGATCGCGAGCACCGCGCAACCGGCCATCCGCGCTTCGCGCATTCCGCCGGCGGAGGCGCTGCGGTACATCGAATGAGGAACCCCGCGACCCGCGTTTCTTCGGTCCGAATTCCGCTTCAGGTTGCGTTCCCTTCGCGGCCCGTCAATTCCAGGATGACTTCCTCAATTTCCTTGCCGCGAGCGTTCGCGAACCCTCGGTCCTGACCAGTAATCCGGAACCCGCACTTTTCCAATACCCGGATGGAACCGAGGTTGTCTTTGGCGGCCCGCCCATAGATCGGCCTCTTCGTGACCTCGGCCAGAAGGCGAGAGAGCGCCGTCGTGGCAATGCCTTGGCCCCAGAATTCCTTCCCGATCCAGTACGTCACCTCCTGCTTCCCAAACTCGTCGTCAACGAACGTCGCGACGTTGCCGACCACACGGCCTCCCACCAAGATGGTCCTGGTCGTGATCCGCGGATCGCTTCGAATTCTTGCCCAATGTGCATTGAAGGCGTTTCGGTCTGCCGGGTCTTTGTGTGTGAATGCGGCCATGTAGTCGGCGTCCGGATCCCGTTGTTGCTCGAAGAAAATCGGAAGATCATCGTCTTCCACCGCCCGCAACCGCACATCGATCGTCATTCGATCTTCGTACCTCTAAGTAGAGGTATGTCGCGGAGTATCTTCGGCCTTCCCATGGGAGGACAGTGAAACAACGCGACCTCGCGGAACAAGTCTTTTATGGCCCCCTCGACTCTCGACGGCCATTCCATGGGAGAACCAACGCTGAAGGAAAAAGCTTGGGAACCCTCGTTCGAGGAAGGGGTCCTCGCAACCTGGAAGGCGGAACCGGATCTCTACGGATTCGCTCCCTCCCGTGGACAGGCCGTGTACGTAATCGACACGCCCCCGCCGTATCCGAGCGGCTCGTGGCATGTCGGGGCCGTCATGGCCTATTCGATGATCGACATGATCGCGCGAGCGCAACGCATGCTCGGCCGCGCGGTTCTGTTTCCCTTCGGACTCGACCGGAACGGAATCAACATCGAGCGGACGGTCGAGAAGAAGACCGGGAAACCGCTCCACCGCTGGGACCGAGAGGCGTTCATCGCGGAGTGTCGGAAGGAGATCGAAGGAATCGGGAACGGTCTCCTCGACCTCGCCGTGCGTGTTGGGATGTCCGCGGACTTCGCCCACGTGTACTACACAGACTCCGACGAATATCGCGCGTTCAGTCAGGCAATCTTTCTCGAATTGTGGCCGAAAGGTCTGTTCTACCGCGGGGAGCGCCCGACCTTCTGGTGTCCCGTGTGTGAGACGCCTCTGGCGGAGGCCGACATCGAGTACGAGGATCGCGCCTCGAACCTCGTGTGGATTAAGTTCCCGCTTGCGTCAGGAGGAGAAATCAAGATCGCGACCACTCGGCCCGAACTCCTTGCGGCCTGCCGCGCGATCATGGTCCATCCGGACGACGAGCGCTACCGCCCCCTGCAGGGGAAGACGGCCCGCGTGCCCCTCTACGGCCACGAGGTGCCGATTGTCCCGCACTCAAGTGCGAAACCCGAGTTCGGCAGCGGGGCCGCGATGGTCTGCTCGTATGGAGACATGGTCGACCTCGCAATGTTTCGCGAGCTGCGTCTGGAACCCCTCAAGGCGATCGACGAGACGGGACGAATGACGGAAGCGACCGGTTTCCTGAAGGGCTTGAAAGTCGACGCTGCCCGGGAGAAGGCGATCGACGAACTGAGGGTTCGCGGCGCCCTGGACAAGATTGAACCGATCCAGCACCAGACGCCGATTTGTTCGCGATCTCTGAACCCAATCGAGTTCATCTCTTCGGACGCGTGGTATCTGAAACAACTTGAATTCCGGGAGGACCTGAAACGCCTCGCTCACGAGATGGAGTTCCGACCGACGAGGCATCGGCAGTTGCTCCTCGATTGGATGGAGAGCCTGACGATCGACTGGCCGATCTCGCGGCGTCGGTTCTATCACACGGAGATCCCTCTTTGGTACTGCAAGAAGTGCGGCGAAACGCTCGCGCCGCCTCCCGGGAAGTACTACCGGCCGTGGAAGGACCCCGCACCGTTCTCGAAGTGCCCGAAGTGTGGATCCAATGAGTTCGTAGGCGAGGACCGCGTCTTCGACACCTGGATGGACTCGAGTGTGTCGAACCTCTACCTCACCCGATATCGGTCCGATCCTGCCTTCTTCAAAGGGAACTTCCCGCTGTCCCTCCGTTGTCAGGGTCGCGAAATCGTACGCACCTGGCTCTACTACACGACACTCAAATCGTGGCTCGTGCGGCAATCGAAGCCGTTCCATCGGGTCTTCATCCATGGCCTGGGCCTCGACGCTCGCGGCCGCGCGATGCATCGCACCCTAGGGAACGTCATCGATCCCTGGCCCTTGATCAAGAAGCACGGGGCCGACGCGATGCGCATTTTCGTCGCGAGCGAGACGAACCCGGGGGACGACTTCCGGATCAGCGAGCCCAAAGTCGGAGGCGCCGCCAAGTTTGTCACGAAGCTCTGGAACGTCGCCCGTTTCATCTCGTCCTTCGAGGAACCGAAACACGGCACGCTTCTTCCGGCGGACGAATGGATCCTCGCGGAGCTGAATCGATTGATCGAGACCTCGCGCGGGGGTTACGAGGACCTGAACCTCTTCCTGCCGTCGAACCGGTGTCGGGAATTCCTCTGGAACCTGTTCGCGCCCCATTATGTCGAGATGGTGAAGGCCCGCGCATACGAGGGAGATACCGGTGCGAGATGGACTCTCCATGCGTGTCTTCGGGACCTCCTCAGGCTACTCGCCCCAATTGCGCCGTTCTCGACGGACAAGATTTGGCGATCCGTATACGGCGGCGGCGTGCACGCCGAACCATTCCCGATGCCCCGAGAAGGAGTCCCCGGGTCGCGGGCGGACTTCACGGACAAGATCGTCGCCTTTAACGCGGACATCTGGAAGCGCAAGAGAGACGAAGGTCTACCGCTCAACGTCGAACTCGCTGGCGTTCCCATCCCGGCGGACCTGAAACCGTTCGAGGCCGACCTTCGGCGGATGCATCGCCTCGGCTCGTGAGGTCTTCCGTGGACTCGGATCGGTTCGCCGGGACCCTCATCGGCACCGGCGGACTTCTGGGACTCGCGGGGACGGTCTCGACTTTCTTCCCCTTCTCGGTCCTGGGCGTGATCTCGTTTGGCCTCGTCCTCGTCTTTGGGGTGCTCGTGTATCGGAAACGCCCGGAGGCGCATCTGGTCGCGGCCGCGACGCTCTGGTTTGCCTCGCTCGGAGGCGCTGCGTGCGCCATCGTCCTCTGGTTCAATCGGAGCGGGTGGTTTCACGTGGCCCTTTGGGACGTGCAGGGTTCCGTCGGGCTAGTCGGCATGGGCCTCGCTCTGATGGGTGCCGTCATCGAGCACCGCGGAATCCGACCTGAACCCAATCACCTATAGGGCGGGTGCGGCTCAATCCGTAGCAAAGACGGCAACGAACCCGACATCGAGCGCGAGGCTTGGCTACTAGGGGTGAGCGTCATCCCTTCCGCAGGACTATCGTCAGGATGTCCGAATCCTGCAGCGGATGGTCGAAACCCACCTTTTGCCCGGGAAACTGCGCAGACGGTCCCCAGACGTTCGCGTACCGGAAACGCTTTCGCCAATCCCGGTGGATCGCGTCGCATACCATTCCGACGTCGGAGCCGGCCTTGACGATGAGCGGGTCCGCGAGATCCGCCTCCCTCCCTTGCGGCTTGAGGAAGACCCGCATGAACCGGAGCGTCTCGTAGATCTCGTCCTTGAGGCGCGTAAGTCCGACCCCTTTCTCCGCGGAGATCGGAACGAGCTTCCAACCGGGCAGCTTCGTCTGCAGGGCCTTCACATACTCCGACGAGACGAGATCGATCTTGTTCACAACGACGAGGGCCTGCACGAAGACCCGGTTCCCGGCGAGCACGTCGATCAGCTGGTCCTCGGAGATATCTTGACGGACGACGATCGTTCCGTTCAGGTAGCCCCACTCCCGGCAGATGTCGGCGATCAGCACCTCGTCCAGTTTTGTCAGCTTGACGGTGGCATTCACTTTCAAGCCGCCCCGGTTCGCCTTCGTGATCGTGACGTCGGCGGGACGCTCGTTCAGCCGGATCCCCGCCGAACGGAGTTCTTCCTCGAGGACATCGACATGGGTCTCGAACACGTCGATCATCAGGAGGACCAGGTCGCAGCCACGGGCCACAGAGAGGACTTCCTTCCCGCGCCCGCGACCCTTCGAGGCACCGCGGATGAGACCGGGCATGTCCAGGATCTGGATCTTCGCCCCCCGGTGCTCGAGGAGACCGGGGATGACGTCCAGGGTCGTGAAGTCGTACGCGGCCACCGCACTCTCCGCGTCCGTGATCTGATTGAGCAACGTCGACTTGCCGACGGACGGGAAGCCGACGAGGCCAGCCGTCGCGTTTCCGCTCTTCTTGACCGCGTAGCTCGGTCCTCCGCCGCCCCCCTTGAGGCGCCGCGTCTCCTGCTCATCTTTGAGCCGGGCGAGTTTCGCTTTCAATCGGCCGATGTGGTGCTGGGTCGCCTTGTTGTATGGCGTCTTCTGGATTTCGTCTTCGGCCGCCTTGATCTGTTCTTCAATCGTCATCGGATGACAAAGCGAGCGGGTCCGACCACTAAAAACCTTTCAACCCGCCTCCCTGGACGGAGTTACCACACGGTCCGAATGCCTTCGGGCTCCAGACCCTTCACGGCGTACAGCACCATGCGGCGAGACCTCGCGGTGTAAGGCGACAGGTCGAGGCCTCCAAGGACCCGATGGAGGAACAATCCCACCGAGTCGAGCATCTCCTTCAGCTCCGCCAACGTGTAAGCCCGTACGGACGCGGTGAATTCCCGCGTTCCCTTGCGATCGAGGATGACCTGGCGGGTCTCGAACCGTCCTCGCAACAAGTCGAACGAGGCGTCCTCGAGGACAACCGTTCCGTCCTCCCGGGCTTGCCAGGACTGGTTCGGCAGGCTCGCGACCAAGCTGTCGCGATTAAACATTTCCATGAGGAATTTGCCGCGCGGATGGAGCGCGCGTGCGATTCCTCGAAGGACTTCGCGGTCCTCCTCCGGACGATCGAAGTACCCGAACGACGTGAACATGCTGATCGCGGCATCGAACGCATTCGTGAATCGGAGACGTCGCATGTCGCCCTCGACGAACGTCGGTTTCACGTGGGCGAGACGCGCGGCCTTGCGGGCCTCGGCCAAGAGCGCCCGCGAGAGATCGAAGCCGGTCAGGCGGTACCCGCGTTTCGCTAATCCGACCGTGTGGCGGCCCGACCCGCACGCGACGTCCAGGATCCGGCTTCCCTTCCGCAAATGGAGGACCTTGTCGATCGCCTCGACCTGGACATCCGTCTCCGGATGTACGTAGCGGACGAGGTAGTCCGGTCCGAAGAAATCCTCATACCATCGCTTCGGCACCTTCGCCATCGACGCCGCGAACGCGATCTGCCGAGAAAACCCTTCGGCTCACTTGCGGCCGATGCGCGTGCCCGCCTTGCCGCCGACAGCGAGGACGAGGTGCTCGAGATCCGTGATCACCACATGCTCTCCCCCGTGTTCGAGGAAGTCGACGGCAGCCTCGATCTTCGGTCCCATGCTCCCCGGGGAAAACTGGCCCGCGGCCAAGTGCTTCTTCGACTCCGCAACCGTGAGACGGTCAAGGAACCGCTGGGACGGCTTCCCGAAATCCAGCGCAACCTGGGGCACGTCCGTCGCAATCACGAGGTGCGTCCAACCGATCGCGCGAGCAAGGGCCGCGGCCGCGAGGTCCTTGTCGATCACTGCCTCGACGCCGACAAGTCTGCCGTCTCGACGGATGACCGGGATGCCACCGCCCCCCGCGGCGATGACGACTTGACCGCCGCCGTCCGCAATGAGACGGCGGATCTCTTCCGCTTCGACGACCTCGACGGGCCGCGGGGACGGCACTACGCGGCGCCAACCGCCTCGCTGGTCGTACACCATCTTCCAGCCTTTCGCCTTCTTCACCACGATCTCGTCCTCCCGGGTGTAGTACGGTCCGATCGGCTTCGTCGGGTTCGCGAACGCGGGATCGTCCGCACTGACGAGGACTTGGGTGATCACGCAGGCGACCCCGCGCACGATGGCCCGAGAGGCAAATTCATTCCGCAAAGCCTGCGAGAGCAAATACCCGATCTGGGCCTGGCTTTCCGCGCCGCACACGTCGAGCGGCATCGCGGGGACGACGTGGCGCGACTCCTCGTTCTGAAGGAGGATGTTCCCGACTTGAGGCCCGTTCCCGTGCGTCAGGACGACATCGTGGCCCTCTTTCAGGAGATCGGCCAGGCGCGCACTCGTCGTTTCAATCCGACGACGCTGAGCGGCCGCATCGCCGGCGCCGGCCGGCAGAAGTGCATTGCCTCCAATGGCCACGACGAGCTTCGTCACCCGACGCCCTCCCGCGGAAGGCCCGCGCTATTTTGGCCAGTCTATAAGAAGGTTCGGCCGTGGAAGTGAGTCGCGAGAACGCCCGCTCCAGGTAGCGGCATACCTATTTAACAGCCGCCCGCATCGCCGCGTCCCGTGACCCGCGAGGAGCTTCTCGTCTCCTTCCGAACGTGGTTCCAGAAGTTCCGAGCCACGGTCTGGTTCCGGATCACGTACCTGGTCCTCCTCGGGATCATCGTCGCCGAGCTGTACATCCTCACGCTGAGCCCGCTTGCCTGCCTGGTCGTCCTCCTCATGCCCGTCAGCACGTTCGTCGTCCCGTACTGGCTCGGGGAACGAAAGCTAAGGAGGTTCGCGGAAAACCTGGCCGTCGTCTTCCTCATCGCGATCGTCCTCGCGGCGGCCATGTCGACGGGGGCGTTGCTCGCGCAGAAAGACTCCGTCCCGCTCCAGAGCTTCACCGACCTGTCGACCAGCCCCATGGCCCTGACGAACGGGACCGTCAATCCATACCGGGCGCCACCGGGGACGTCCTTCATGTTCCGTGTGAAGCTCACCACCGCGGCGAACAACGCGCCGGACAACTTTCGCGTGTTCCTGAATCTCACCGTGGTCCAGGGAATCAACAACTTCGATCGACGCCCGTTTCCGATGACGTACCTCCCAGGACCCGGAAGCTCGAACAACACGAAGGTCGGCAGCTGGTTTGTCGTCAACCAGACGCTGGGAGATTCCGTTTACGGATACGCGTTCTCGGTCAGGGACCTGGGTTCCAACTGGACGTACGCGGGGCCGGATCTCGGCCCCGTCACCGCCTCCGGCTGGACCTTCTACGGCTTCTTCCTTTACGTGACCGGTCTGTCGCAGGTCACCATCCTCGCACTGGTCACGTACTTCGCGATCCTGTTCCTGTGGTGGTACACGGCGCGCGCGCGGGAGGCTCGGACCAAGGCGCTGACCCGCGCCAGCGAAAAGTCGAAAGCGGCCTCCCCGGAAGATTCGAAGGAAAGCGAGAAACCGGCGCTGACGTTCGGAGGCAAGGCCGCCAAGGCGACCGCATTCACGTGCACGAACTGCGGCGCCGACGTGGAAGAGACGGACGCGAAGTGTCCGAAGTGCGGGGCCGTCTTCGAAGACTGAAGTATCGTGGCATCGGCACTTTCGCCCACCCCCACCGCCTGGGCTTATCTGTCGCCCTCCATAGAATCGTCCGCTCACAGTTTCTCAGGAAACCTTAAATGGACCTCCCTAAGATGCAGGGCCAAGGGATGGGAACGCGCCACGTTCTCACCGACGCCCACCCGTGATGCCATGCCCTCCATCTCGATCGCGGAGGAACTCGCGAAGAAGCAACGCGAGATCAGCGTCTCCGAGTTCTT
>Ga0137415_10005196_pt1 | contig 12875 bp, 13 predicted proteins | sample CZODoug3_1_1_16f_FD_183082 | JGI IMG/M metagenome (GOLD analysis project Ga0137415, IMG submission 183082) | Vadose zone soil fungal communities from Angelo Coast Range Reserve, California, USA - CZODoug3_1_1_16fungal (Hybrid Assembly) | ecosystem: Environmental > Terrestrial > Soil > Vadose... | reverse complement strand
TCTGGTCCTTGGTCCTCGTGATCCTGCTCAAATACGTGGCCGTGGTGCTCAACGCCGACAACAAGGGCGAGGGCGGGGTGCTCGCGCTGACGGCCCTGGTGATCAATACCGAACGCGCAAGTCCGCGCCGTAGAATCTACGGAACGGTGGGCATATTGGGGGCTTCTTTGTTTTTCGCGGATGGTGCCATCACTCCCGCGATATCAGTGCTGAGCGCCGTCGAGGGACTACACATAGCGGCACCCGCCGCGCAGATTCCGGTGCTGCCGATTACGATCGTCGTATTGGTCGGGCTTTTTCTGATCCAACGTCACGGCACGGGATCGGTCGCGAAGATTTTCGGTCCCGTGATGCTGGGTTGGTTCGCGATCTTGGCCGTCATGGGCGTGAGCTGGATCGTCCGCGAACCCCGTGTGCTGTTCGCGTTGGACCCCTCTCAGGGCCTGCGCCTGTTCATGGAGCACAAGGTGGGCGCGCTCGCGGTGCTCGCCGGTGTTTTCTTGACGGTAACGGGCGGCGAGGCGCTGTACGCCGACATGGGTCATTTCGGCAAGGTACCGATTCGGGCCGCGTGGATCTTCATCGTCATGCCGGCGCTGGTCCTCAACTATTTCGGCCAGGGCGCAATGCTCATCGAGAATCCCGCGGCAATCGAAAATCCTTTTTATTTGATGGCGCCTGAGTGGTCGCGGTGGCTTCTCGTCATCATCGCCACGGCGGCGACGGTCATCGCATCGCAGGCGGTGATCTCCGGCGTCTTTTCCGTGACCACGCAAGCCGTCAGCTTGGGGCTCCTGCCGCGCCAAAGAGTCGAACACTCCTCCGCGGAAAACGTCGGACAGATTTATGTGCCTACGATGAATTGGCTGCTCATGGGCGCCGCCATCGCATTGGTCCTGGGGTTCGGCAGCTCGGCGGCCCTCGCGGGTGCGTACGGGCTCGCGGTCTCCGGCGCCATGACCATCGTGACGCCGCTGACGCTGAGCCTCATCAAGTCGCGGACCGGGCGGGCAAGTCGGGCGCTTCGCACCGGCTTGTCCTTGCTGTTCGTCATCGATATCGCCTTTCTGCTCGCCAACTTCACCAAGTTGGAGGACGGAGGCTGGCTGCCGTTGGTGTCGGGTTTCATCATCTACTGGCTCATGCAGAGCTGGCAGGGCGGCCGGGCGGCGATGATGGCACGGCTGCTGCGCGATCAGAAACCGGTGCGCGATTTCCTCGAGGACCTCAAGCGCGATCCGCCGGTGCGCGTTGCGGGCACCGCGATTTTCCTGGATGCCAAGGCCTCCGGCATTCCGCGGGCGCTGCTCAACAACATCAAGTTCAACCGCGTCATCCATGAGCGGGTGGTGCTGCTGACGGTGGTCACCCGTGAGCAGCCGCGCATCGCGGATGCGAAGCGGTTGACGGTGACGCCCGTATGCGAGGGCATCATCCGGATCGTCGCTCAGGTGGGCTTCATGGAAAAGCCCAACATTCTGGGATTTCTCCGCAACGCCGAAGCCTACGGCGTTCCGTACGAACCTGAGGTGACGACTTTTTTCCTGAGCCGGGAGGAGCTGATCCGGGGTCAGCGGTCCGATCTGCCGCCGTTGCGGCGCGGGGCTTTCATGCAGATGGCGCGCAGCGCACAGGTCATCGCGGACTACTACGGCCTGCCGCCCAACCGTGTCGTGGAGATCGGCACGCGTCTGGAAATATAGCCGCCCGCGAGGACGTCAGACCCCTGGCGTCAGGGTCCTGACGCCGTCATCCCCCGCGACCACGAGCACATCGGCACCCCGATGTGCGAATAGGCCGACGGTAACCACTCCGGCAATCTGATTGACGGCGGTCTCGAAGGCGGCGGGGTCGGTCAGCCGCAAGCGATGGACATCGAGTATCACGTTGCCGTTGTCGGTGACCACGCCTTCGCGCCAGACGGGCTGGCCCCCGAGCTTCACGAGTTGACGGGCCACGTAGGAACGCGCCATCGGCACGACCTCGACCGGCAATGGGAACTTGCCCAGTACGTCGACGAGCTTGCTGTCGTCGATGATGCAGACGAATTTCCGGGATGCCGCCGCGACGACCTTCTCGCGGGTGAGGGCGGCCCCGCCCCCCTTGATGAGCATGCCGCTCGCCGTCGCCTCGTCGGCGCCGTCGATATAGAGGGCAAGATCGCCTTCGGAATTCAGGTCCAGTTCCGGAATCCGTACTTTGGCCAACGCTTCCGAGGTTTGGCGCGAACTCGAAACAGCGCCTTTTAGCTGGATTTTTCGGTCTTTCAGCACTTCGATGAGCTGATTCACCGTGGAGCCGGTGCCGATGCCGAGCACCATGCCCGGTTGGATGTAGCGGACCGCGGTCTCGGCGGCACGTCGTTTTTTTTCTGACGATGAGGAAATTTTCCTGCCCCTAAAACACCTACCCCTAAAACAACTGTGCCCGCTTACGCGGGCACAGTTGATTACTTTCGAAGGCTTACTTTTTCTTAGCGGCCTTTTTCTTAGCTACCTTCTTCTTCGCCTTCTTCGCTTTTGCTGCCATGATAGAAACTCCGTAGATCGGGTTAGTCCGGGGACCGAGTATATACACGAATAATTAATTTACAAGCAATACGTCGCAACGACGGCGCGTATGTGGTAGCGATGTGAACGGCATCACTCAAGTCCGACAATGAAATCCCATTCCTTTTTCGTCACCGGCATCACGGAAAGACGACTCCCCCGACGCAGCAAAATCATTTCCTTAAGTGCACCACCCACGTGCTTTCTCAAGGCATCGAGCGTGATGATGCGCTCGAGCTTGCGCACCAACTTCACGTCGACGACGTACCAACGCGGGTCGCTCGCCTTGCTGTCGGCATCGTAGTGGTCATGCTTGGGGTCGAACGCCGTCTCATCCGGATACCCTTCCTTCACCACGCTCACGATGCCGGCGATGCCCGGCACGTCGCAGCTCGAATGATAAAAAAACGCGAAATCGCCTTTTTTCATAGAGTCCCGGAGCATGTTTCGCGCCTGATAGTTGCGCACCCCGTCCCATGCGGCGGTCTGTTTCGGCGCCGACGCGAGATCGTCGACGCTGAAGGCGGACGGTTCCGATTTAAGCAGCCAGTAATTCATTGCTCTCCCCCTCCCGAAGAAACTACCCCTCACGAAAATGCGCGAGACCGGATTCGGTCGCTAGAGAATCCAGGCGCACGTCCCAGGTGTCCGCGAATACGGTGTCGACTCTCTGGAAATCGAAGGCCAACCCGACCAGGCGCGGACCCTTCCAAGATTTGCGCGCGCGGCGGAAGGCCAGTGCGCGATCGTAGAATCCGCCCCCCATCCCCAACCTTAGGCCCCGGCCGTCGACACCCACGAGGGGGACGACGATGAGGTCGAACCACCGTGGCGCGGTCCACCGAAGGTTCCGGTGCGGGACGCCATGCGGTATCGGGATGCCGAAGGCGCCGCGCCGCGTCTTGCCCGACAGGGGATGAAAGCGCAGGCGCCGGTGGCGCAGGTCGACGACGACCGGAACGAAGATGCGGACCCCACGGCGGCGCGCGGCGAGCAGTAGCGCGGCCGTATCGGCTTCGCGGTCGAAGGGAAGATAGGCGGCGACCCGGGCGCCCGCCTTGAATCCTGCCAACCGGGTGACTGCGGACGCGGCGCGTCTCGAGCGAAGCGCGTATTGCGCCAGACTAAGAAAGCGTCGCTTGGCGCGCAGCTCTTTACGTAGTTTTGCTTTCATCGAAAGGAGATGGCGCCACCCGTAGATGCCGTTTTGGACCGTTGCTCCCGACCTGAGCAACAGGTGGGGCTAACTGCGGCACTTAAGGCTTTCCGCTCGAGGCGGACCTGCACAATGTTGCCAGCAAGCAATGGCCCCTGGGGTTTACAAATTAGGGTCAGGAGGTAACCCGATCCGCATCGAACACCACAGGCAGCGCCAAATTTAATCTTGGAAGAGTCTCAACTACAGCGAGCCCTATAGCTCGAGCTGTTGACCCTTCTCCAAAGCCGACTCTACGCGCTCGCGTAGGATACGCAAGCGCCCGCCGACGTCGGATTCGAGATTGGTGTCACGATTGCGGAAACGAATCAATTCATTCGCCATATTCAATGCCGCAATGACCGCGATGCGATCCAGGCCGACGACCTTGCCCGTATCGCGGATTTCGCGCATTTTCGCATTCAAGAATTCAGCCGAATCAAGCAGGTCGGATCGTTCCTCAATGGGACAGGTAATGTGATACTCCTTCTCGAGTATCCGAATGCTCAACTTGGCCTGCGTGTCGCTCATGCCTGCTCCATCGACTTCAGCCGGCCGATCATGGCTTCCACCCGTGCCCGCACCTGTTCATTTTTCTGCAGGAGATTGGCCCGTTCGGATGTCAGAGTTTCCTGGCGCTGACGCAGAGCCCGGTTCTCTTCCTTGATCTGACCGACGGTTGCAATCAGGTCCTCCAGCCGCTTTTCCAAGCGCCGCAGTTCGAGTTCCACCGCGGATTTAGGGGTGCTTTCGTTCATGGGTGCCAATATAGAGCGAGGCATAACGCAATGCAAAGGCGACGCGATAAAACCCTCCGGCGTCCCTTGCGGTATTATTCCGACCCTATGATGTCGGAAATTCGATTCCAGGACTTCGAGGACGTGCTGGCCGCCGCGGGCAGCATGGCCGACGCCGCCGAGGCTCATGGGTCGCTGTGCGGCGCGCTATGTTCAATGTCGCCTTACAAGATGCAGGATTGGATCAACGAGATCCTGCCGGACGGGGCGTCCCTATCCGACGAATCGGCGGCGATGATCGAGCGAGTGTTCACGGCGACCGCGACGTCGTTCGGCGAGCAGGGAATGGAGTTCGAGCCGCTGCTGCCCGACGACGAGCAGCCGCTCAACGGGCGCGCGAACGCGCTCGCGCTATGGTGCACCGGATTTTTATACGGCCTGGGCACGGGTCAGATCTCCGACCTCGAGGCGCTCAATGGCGAGGTGGGCGAAATCGTCAGGGACTTCACGGAAATCTCCCGGGCCACCGGGGACGATGCGGATGCGGACGAGTCGAACGAGCAAGCCTATGCGGAACTCGTCGAATTCATCCGGGTGGCGGCTCAAGTCGTCTTCGAGGAATTGCTCCCCCTACGCAGGCAGGTTTATCCGACCGCTCCGCAGCGGCTGCACTAGCAAGGCAGGCTCCTGATGGACACCAAGGAGTTTGCGCGCCGCCGCCGGCAATTCATGCGCATGATCGGCAGGGACGCGATCGCGATTCTGCCCGCGGCTCCCGTGCGCCATCGCAACGGCGACATCGAGTACGCCTATCGGCAGGACAGTCATTTTCATTATCTCACCGGTTTTCCGGAGCCCGACGCGGTCGCCGTCCTGGTGCCGGGTCGGCCGCACGCCGAGTATCTGCTGTTCGTCAGGGAGCGCGATCCGGCTCGGGAGGCATGGGACGGTCCGCGCGCCGGAACCGAGGGCGCGGTCGAGCGCTATGGGGCGGATGACGCCTTCCCGATCGCCGACATCGACGAAATCCTGCCGGGCCTCATCGAGCAGCGCGCGCAGATTTTCTACTCCATGGGCACGCATCTGGAATTCGATCCCCATGTATTGGGATGGGTGAATGGCCTCAAGACCCATGCACGGGAGCGCGCGGTCGGGGCGGGCGAATTTGTTGCACTGAATCACGTGCTGGACGACATGCGTCTTTACAAAAGCCGCGCCGAGCGTTCGAGCCTCAAGCGTGCGGCGGAGATCGGTATTCATGCACATCGCAGGGCCATGCGCTTCGCACGCCCGGGGCGGATGGAATACGAGGTAATGGCGGAGGTCGTGCACGAGTTTCGGTCGCACAACGCCGATTTGTCCTACACGCCCATCGTTGCGGGCGGCGCCAATGCCTGCATCATGCATTATCGGGGGAACGATCAGCGTCTGCGCGACGGCGATCTCCTGTTGTTGGACGCGGGTTGCGAGCATGATTACTACGCCTCGGACATCACGAGAACCTTTCCGGTCAGCGGCCGTTTTACTCCGGCGCAGCGCGCCGTCTACGAGGTGGTACTCGATGCGCAGGCAGCGGCCATCGACAAGGTTCGCGCCGGGAACCATTGGAATCAGCCGCACGAGGCTGCTGTCCGCGTGATAACGCAGGGCCTCGTCAAACTGGGACTTCTCAAGGGGGGGCCTTTGACGCGGCTCGTCAAGGAGAAGGCTTACCAACCGTTCTTCAATCACCGCACCGGTCACTGGCTGGGCATCGACGTGCACGACGTCGGCGATTACAAAGTGGGCGGCGAATGGCGCGTGCTCGAACCGGGAATGGCCCTGACCGTCGAGCCCGGCATCTACATTCGACCGTCGTCGCGCCTTCCGCAGGAATTCTGGAACATCGGCATCCGAATCGAGGACGACGTGCTGGTGACCGAGGGCGTTCCAGAGGTGCTGACCGGCGCATTGGAGAAGACGCCGGAGGCGGTCGAGCGTCTGGCGTCTGCCGAGTGAGCGAGAAATTCGACATTGCCATCGTGGGCGGCGGCATGGTGGGTGCAAGCCTTGCCGTCTCGCTCGATGGGCTGGGACTTCGCGTCGTATTGATCGAAGCGGTACCGCACGATTCCGCCTCGCAGCCCAGCTTCGATGAACGTACGACGGCGTTGTCCAACGGCAGCCGGCGCATCCTGGAGACCTTGGGCGTCTGGGCGGCGGTGTCCGGGGCAGCCACCCCCATTCGGAAAATTCACGTCTCGGATCAAGGCCGGTTCGGCTTTGCTCGCGTGGATGCGGCGGAACAGGGATTGGCCGCCATGGGTTATGTGGTACCGAACCGTTCATTGGGCACTGCCTTATGGGCGAGGCTCTCTCGGAGCGAGAGCCTGCGTGTTTTCTGCCCGGCCCACGTGACGCGGGTCCACCCTACGGACCGCTCGGTGGAGCTGGCGATCTCGGTGGTGAGAGACGAGCGCGCAGGGGCAGCCGAATCGTCCGCGGAAACCCTCGTGATCGAGGCGCGACTGGTCGTTGCCGCGGATGGTGCGCAATCGGCGGTGCGCAGCGCCTTCGGGATCGCCGCGGAAGTGCGCGACTATGAGCAGACGGCGGTGATCACGACGGTGCTGCCGCAGCGCTTCCACGAATACGTGGCGTATGAGCGTTTCACGGCGACCGGCCCAATGGCCTTGTTGCCGCTTGCCGAGGGGCGTTGCACGCTGGTATTGACCCTCAAGCCTGATGTTGCGAAGGCGGCGCTGGCATGGTCCGACGAAGAATTCATCGCCGAGGTGCAACGCCGCTTTGGATTTCGTTTGGGAAGATTCCTCAAGGTGGGCCGACGCGTGCCGTATCCTCTGTCGCTGACTCGTTCCGACCGCTTGAGCTCCGGACGCTGCGTCATCGTGGGAAATGCCGCGCAGGGGCTGCACCCGGTCGCGGGCATGGGTTTCAATCTGGGGCTGCGCGATGCGGCGAGTCTGGCGGAACTCGTTGCCGATCGCCAACGCGGCGCGCAGCCTGACCTCGGAGACGGCACCTTGCAGGCCGACTATGATGCGTGGCGCGCGGCGGACCGCAGCGGCATCATCGCCTTTACGGATGGATTGATCCGCGTGTTCTCGAATCCGTTGGGCGCGGTCCAACGCTTACGGAATTTGGGATTGCTCGCCTTCGACGTGCTGCCGCCCGCCAAATCAGCCTTGTCGCGCTTGAGCACGGGCGCTTCGGGCCGCATCCCGAAACTGGCGCGCGGAGTCGCGCTGCGATGACGCTGCCGTCCAGAGGCGCAGCGCCCATCCGTAGCTACGTGCAGGGTCGCGATTTCGACTTTCTCATCGTCGGCGGCGGCATTACGGGCTGTGTCATGGCGAGCCTGCTGGTGAACCGAAAGCTGGCAGCGCCGGGCCGGGTGGCCATCGTCGCAGGCGGCGCGCAGCCTGCGCCGGTTCCGGTCGTTGCGGATTCCGACTGGGACCTGCGGGTATTTGCATTGAGCCGCGCGTCACAGCGCCTGCTCACCCTTTGCGGAGCGTGGCAGCTTTTGCCCACGCAGAAATACAACGCCTATGAACGCATGTGCGTGTGGGACGCGCGGGGCGGCACACCGGAGGGAGCGGGCTCGTTGAGTTTCGATTGCGCGGAACTGGGAGAGCCCAACCTTGGGTACATCGTCGAGGGCCGCGCCCTGCAGACGGCGTGCCGCCACGCGGCGATCGCTGCCGGCGCCGTATTCATCGATGCAGGCATCCTTGAGATCCTGGTCGACGAGGCTCGCGTGAGCGTGAGCTTGAGCGATGACCGGGACCTGCAAGGTCAGTTGTTGATCGCGGCCGACGGCGCCGATTCGGCGGCCCGCAGACTCCTTGGCATCGATACCGCGGGTCACGCCTATCATCAGGACGCGCTCGTCGCACACGTGCGTACCGCGATCTCGCACCGAAACACCGCATGGCAGCGATTTCTGCCTTTAGGTCCGCTGGCGTTTCTACCGCTGCCCGATGGCCGCTCGTCGATCGTCTGGAGCACGGCGCGCCCGGAGGCCCTTAGGCTGCGCTCGCTCGACGCCGACGCCTTCGGCGCGGAACTTACGCTTGCGAGCGGCGAGGTTCTCGGCGAATGCGAGGTGACGACGCCCATCGCGAGCTTTCCGCTCGAGCTGCAATATTCGTTGGACTATGCACGGCCGCGCGCGGTGCTGGTCGGCGACGCCGCACATGCCGTGCACCCGTTGGCCGGCCAAGGACTCAACCTGGGGCTTCTCGATTGCGCGGTGCTCGCGGAAGTCCTTGGCGGCGATTCGCGCCGCTTCGGCGGCGCAGACCGCGGCGGCCCCGTCCGTTTCGGCGAGTACAAATTGTTGCGCCGCTATGAGCGCCGGCGGAAATCGGAGAATGTCCTGGCCGCGACGGTGTTTGACGGCCTGGAGCGACTGTTCTCGAACGACAGCGCCATCTTGACACGGTTGCGCATCGCGGGATTGGGAGCGGTAGGGCGAGTTCCCTTCGTCAAGCGCGAACTCGCGACCCGCGCGTTGGGTTTGAGCGGCGATGTGCCGGCCTTCCTCCGGGCCGGCCTGGACTAGAGGAGGTCTATTTTGGCCGCGCAGATGAAATCGTTCTGCGACAAGCCGCCGATGGCATGAGTGGCGTAGGTGACGCGGCAATAGTTGTAGCCGAGTTCCAGATCCGGATGATGATCCTCCACGTTCGCGATGTGCGCGACCGCGTTGACGAAGCTCATCGTGCGGTAAAAATCCCTGAACTTGTAAGCTCGTTTCAGGCTCTTGGTGTCTTCTGCGATCCGCCAATCCCCGTGAAGCTCACCGAGCAGAGTGGCGGCCTCGGCAGGCGACAGGGGGGGCGTGCCGCCCTCACAAGGGACGCATTTGCGGGCGGCTAATGCAGTCATGCCGAAATCCGAGAGTACGTGCGTTCGATGTAGCGCTCGACCAGGTCCTGAAACTCCTCGGCGATACGGTCACCCTTGAGAGTTACTGTCTTCGCACCATCCTCGTAAACCGGAGCGACGGGATGTTCTCCGGTCCCCGGCAAGCTGATGCCGATGTTCGCATGCTTGCTCTCACCAGGCCCGTTGACCACGCAGCCCATGACGGCTACGGTCATGTCCTCCACCCCGGTCCGCTGCTTGCGCCACTCCGGCATGCGGTGGCGGATATGGCTTTGGATCTTTTGTGCCAGCTCCTGGAAATAGGTGCTGGTGGTTCGGCCGCAGCCGGGGCAGGCGATGACCATCGGCGTGAACGCGCGCAGACCCATGGTCTGCAGGATTTCCTGAGCGACGATGACTTCCTGCGTGCGATCGCCATTGGGCTCCGGCGTCAACGAGACGCGGATGGTGTCCCCGATGCCTCCCTGCAATAACACCCCCATCGCCGCCGTCGATGCAACGATGCCCTTACTACCCATACCGGCCTCGGTGAGGCCGAGGTGCAACGGGTAGCCGCACCGTGCCGCGAGGTTCCCATAAACGGCAATCAGATCCTGAACGCCGCTGACCTTGGCGCTGATGACGATCTTGTCCTTCCCCAGCCCAAGTTCCTCGGCCCGCCTGGCGCTGTCGAGAGCGGAGACGACGATGGCTTCGCGCATGACGTCGATGGCCGGCAGCGGTGCGGCAAGTTTGGAATTCTCGTCCATCATGCGCGTGAGCAGATCCTGGTCGAGACTGCCCCAATTGACTCCGATGCGCACCGGCTTGTCGAACTTGCAGGCGGTCTCGATCATTTCCGCGAACTGCGGGTCGCGCTTGCTGCCCCTTCCTACGTTCCCCGGATTGATCCTGAGCTTCGCCAGCGCTTGGGCGCAGGCGGGGTGCGCCTTGAGGAGCTTGTGGCCGTTGAAATGGAAATCGCCCACCAAGGGCGTGCTGATGCCTTGGGCGTCCAGACGCTCGCGAATGTGCGGCACCGCCGCGGCAGACTCGTCGTTGTTGACGGTGACCCGGACGAGTTCCGATCCGGCACGGGCCAGCGCCTTGACCTGCGCCACCGTGCCTTCGACATCGGCAGTGTCGGTATTGGTCATGGATTGAACGATAATAGGAGCGGACCCACCAATGGTCACATTGCCGACCCGTACGGCCGAAGATTTTCTGCGTGCATTCATGCCTCTATTCTACCTCATTGGCATAATGCGGCGATGGCAGCCAGGATCGTCTATTCCACGGGCATCGGGAGTTTGTGCCCCAATTGCCGCAGGGCGGTGAAAGACTGCGTTTGTCCCAAGGGGGCCCCGGGCGCGGCCAAACCCGGCGCCGTCCGCGTGGGCAGGGAGGTCAAGGGGCGGGCCGGAAAGGGCGTGACCACCGTCACAGGCGTGGCCTTAAGCCCGGCGGACATCGAAGCGCTCGCAACCCGCCTCAAGAAGCGCTGCGGCTCGGGCGGCACGGTGCGCGGCGGCGTCATCGAGATCCAAGGCGATCACCGCGAGACAATCGTGGCGGAGCTGGTGAAGCTCGGTTGGCCGGCCAAGAAGTCCGGGGGCTAGACGGGCTAGACGGGTATCGATTAACCGACAAAAGCGGCATGCGGTCGAGAATCTCGCCGCGCCTGCGCATACAATGCCGGTCCTGATGGAATGCTGGCTCTGATGGAGAGAGATAAACCGATCGGAATGACGCGCTTGCTGCGCGCTTTCGGCTATTCCTTTCAGGGCTTCATGCACGCTTGGCGTGAAGAGGCAGCGTTTCGCCAAGAAGTGGGTCTGTCGGCCTTGGTGATCCCCCTCGGCGTCTTCTTGGGCCGGTCGGGCGTCGAACGGGCATTGCTCGTGTCCCCGATGCTGCTGATTTTGGTGGTCGAAATATTGAATAGCGCCGTCGAGGCCGTGGTGGATCGATCCGGCACCGATCGTCACCCGCTCGCCGGCATGGCGAAGGACATGGGATCGGCCGCCGTCATGCTGAGTTTCATCCTCCTCGGAACCGTCTGGCTGCTCGTCTTGTCCGATCACGGAACTTAAGATTCTCCAACATTAGGAACTGCATGCCGCGTATTTCCCTCCTTTTGCCTTTGATTCTCGCCTGCAGCGCGCAAGTTTCGGCCGCGGTCCAACGGCCGACGCCGAGCACCCCGGCCAATTGGGCGCAGACGCTGGAGCGGATTGCGAGCGGCGTGGTGACGATTCAGATCGACAGCACGCGTGCCTTCGACACCGAATGGAACACGTCCGCCCAGGCCACCGGCTTCGTGATCGACGCGAAACGCGGCCTCATTCTCACCAACCGGCATGTGGTTACGCCCGGCCCCGTGACCGCACAAGCGACCTTTCAAAACCGCGAGGAGGTGCAGCTCTATCCGGTGTATCGCGACCCCGTGCACGATTTCGGCATCTATCGCTACGACCCGGCCAAGCTCAAGTTCATAGAACCGGCCGAACTCCCTCTCTATCCCATCGGCGCGGAGATCGGCCGGGAAATACGCGTGGTGGGAAACGATGCCGGCGAGCAGTTATCCATACTGGCCGGCACGCTGGCGCGGCTGGATCGTGAAGCGCCGGAATACGGCTACGGCAAGTACAACGACTTCAACACCTTCTACTATCAAGCGGCGTCCGGCACGTCGGGGGGCTCTTCGGGTTCGCCGGTGATCGACATCGACGGCCGGGTCGTGGCGCTCAATGCCGGGGGCGCGACCGGCGCGGCGTCGAGCTTCTATCTGCCGTTGACCGCCGTCGTCAGGGCGCTGCGGTTCATCGACGCCGGCAAGCCGGTCCCGCGCGGCACCCTGGAAACCGTATTCAAATACACGCCCTATGATGAGTTACGCCGGCTCGGCCTCAACCCCGACACGGAGGCCCGGATGCGGAGCCGGTATTCGAAATTGACGGGCATGTTGGTGGTCAATGACGTGCAGCCCGGTTCCCCCGCGGACGGCGTCCTGTCGCCCGGCGATATCCTGGTGTCGATCGACGGTAAGCCGGTGCCTGAGTTCTTCGCGCTGGAAGAGGTGCTCGATGAACACGTGGGTCGGGAGGTCATCGTCGAGGTGCAACGCGGCAGTTCCACGCTGCAACATGCTCTCGACGTGCAATCGTTGGGCGCCATCACCGCCGATGAGTACATCGAATTCGGCGAGGCGGTGGTGCATACGCTCTCCTACCAGCAGGCCCGGCACTACAATCTTCCGATCAGGGGCGTGTATGTCGCCAATCCCGGGTATGTGTTCGGCAGCGCGGGAATACCGCACGGCGCGCTGTTGAGTTCCTTCAACGGCAAGAAGATCGAGACGCTGGCTGATTTTGAATCAGCGCTCGCCGATCTCGCCGACGGGGCGCGGGCACCAGTGCGTTACGTAACCCTGGAGGATCCGCGTGCCACGCAGCTGAAGGTCATCCGGATGGACCGGCGCTGGTTTCCGGCGCGCAAGTGCAAGCGCGACGATGCGTTGGG
>Ga0137415_10005195_pt1 | contig 12876 bp, 10 predicted proteins | sample CZODoug3_1_1_16f_FD_183082 | JGI IMG/M metagenome (GOLD analysis project Ga0137415, IMG submission 183082) | Vadose zone soil fungal communities from Angelo Coast Range Reserve, California, USA - CZODoug3_1_1_16fungal (Hybrid Assembly) | ecosystem: Environmental > Terrestrial > Soil > Vadose... | reverse complement strand
CTATGTGCTCAGTCGGCTCGCGAGCTGATTCGACGCCCAAGGCCAGAACCTCCTCACGGCGAGCCCCAGCTCCTCGTGATGGATCAGCATCAAGGCGGACAGAGCCAGAATGGGAATGAAGGCGTAGTAGTAGGGAGGGGTCGGGAGCCCTGTCGTGAAGACCATCTCGATGAACCCGAGCCCGGTCGCAGGATACAGAAGCGGGGCGTTGACCAGGGCAAAGGTAAGAACCGAACAGGTCAGGGACTTCTTGATTGTCTTGTTGTCGCTGTAAGTGACGAACAAAGGGATCGCCAGGAGGACGAAGCGGGGGTCGAAGGCGGCGAGCGCCAATGTTATCCCCGCGAGACGGGGCCTTCTCGACCTCGCCAGGTAAAGAGCCGAGAGGAGCAGGAACGTGTCAAGCACCTTCGATTGCCCCTCGGCCCACTGCCAGTAATAGCTGATCGAGATGGTCCATTGAGGCGCTGGAAGCGGTAGCGGGACGAGCAAGACCGCGACCAGAGCCGGGATCATCACCTCCAGCCTCCTTTCTTTGGTCAGCTCGTAGAGCAGGAGCGCGATCAGCGGGAGGAGAAGGAACTGGAACGCGTCGAAAGCGAGAAGGGCGCTCTGATAGGGCAGGAAAAGGAGAGGCGACGCGAAGAGCAGGAATGAGGGCAGATACTTGTAGCCCTCGGGCTGGGGAAGGATTTTCTCCTCCCCGTCGTCCACGAGACCGTGGGTATAGACCTGTGAAGGGTCGTGGAAGAGCCTCCAGGCGGCCGTGTAGTATGCCGAAAAGTCCTTCGCGAGGGCAGCGTTGGGGGCACAGCAGCCAGAGTCCACCTCGAATGTCTCGGGATAGGCTGCAACGAATGTCGCGAAGTTCAAGACCAGCAACAAGGCAACCGCGACCGCGAAGACCCTCTTCTTCGTCTGAGGTGTTTGGAGCGTGCTGCCCTCGGTGATAGAGTTTGACAGCCTTTGGCACCTGTCGGCGGGCCACTCTTTTCTAGCCTCTCTTAATATTTCTTAGGAGCCACATAAGCCCTAAAGCCGCCATTCCCATCATTCACAAGACGCCGGAGGCGACGATCACAAGGACAGAGGTGACGACGGTGCCGGACGGATTGGCCAACGCTGAAGCGCCGTCAATCCGATCGCCACAACCGAGCTTATCAGGGCGACGGTCGCCACGACAACTATGGCTCTTTCGGCTGCGTCCAACCGCAGTCCCTCGACTTCTGGCTTCACAAGAGGCCGTTTAGGAATCTCGAAGGGTAACTACGCCCGATTTTGGTCAAGGACTCGGCCATCCTCGACGGTCATCCGGGGCTTTGGAGTCTAGTTTTGCCGTGCTGAAAATTCTTAAATAACTCCTACTTCTCAAGATTTTTTGGGTCCTTTAGAGTGTATTCTAGACCTGTGCTAGGGTTAATTGTAAATTCAGGAGCGACTTTCTGATGCCTACGAAAGCGAAGGCTAAGGCTGTCAGAGCAAAGAAGAAGGAAGAGGAGCTTCCTTTCAAAATCACGGACCACCTGCTCGTCCCCAAGCACGAGCTTATGCCGCCGGAGGAGGCAGCAGAGATCTTGAAAAAGTACAACGCCTCGCCGCACGAGTTCCCGTTCGTCCTCTCGACGGACTCCGCGGCGAAGTCCATAGGAGCCAAACCCGGAGACTTTGTGAAGGTCACGAGGGCTAGCGAGACGGCGGGGGAGACCATCTACTACAGGTACGTGGTGGAGGCCTAAGATCGTGGCGACCACAACCAAGCAGCTCGACTCCTGGGCGGTCTTACGCGACATCCTTCAGAGGGAGGGCGTCGCCAGGCAGCACCTCAACAGCTACAACGAGTTCATCGCGAAGGGGCTGCAGTCCATAATCGACGAGATCGGGGAGACGGAGATTGAGACGGTGAGCACGCCGTACAAGGTCAAGTTCGGAAGGGTGGAGCTCGGCAGGCCCAGGATCGTAGAGATCGACGGCTCAGTGAGCAACATTTTCCCCATGGAAGCCCGGCTCAGGAACCTCTCGTATTCCTCGCCCATCTACCTCGACATGACGATCGAGGAAGAGGGCATGTCCAGAGAGGCGACGCGGCAGCACGTCGGAGACCTCCCGGTGATGGTAAAGTCAGACCTCTGCCAGCTTTCCAAGATGAGCAAGGAGCAACTGGTGATGTCGGGCGAGGACCCGAACGACCCCGGGGGCTACTTCATCATCAACGGCTCGGAGAGGGTCATAGTAGGGCTCGAGGACCTCTCCCCGAACAAGATCCTCGTCGACCTGGAGAAGGTCGGCGCGGTCTCGACTTTCAAGGCCAGGGTGTACTCCTCGGTGGTAGGCTACAGGTCGAAGATGGAGGTCACCCTGAAGCAGGACGGCTCCATCAACGTCAAGGTCCCTAGCTGCCCCATCGACATCCCGTTCGTCATCATCATGCGCGCGATGGGCTTCAAGTCCGACAAGGACATCGCGAACGCCGTCTCTCCAAAGCCAGAGATACAGGACCTCCTCGAGGTCTCGTTCGACAAGGCGAACGAGGCGCCCACCGAGAAGGACTCTCTCGTCTACATAGGCAACAGGGTCGCCCACGGCATGCTCGAGGAGTACAGGATCAAGCGCGCGCTCTCGATGCTCGACTGGGGATTCCTCCCCCACCTCGGCAAGTCCGACGACAAGAGGTACGACAAGGCGATGTTCCTAGGCGAGGCCGTCTGCAAGCTGCTCGAGCTGAGGCTCGGGTGGATCGAGCCCGACGACAAGGACCACTATGGCAACAAGGTGATCAAGTTCGCAGGACAGATGCTCGCCGACCTCTTCCGAACGTCGTTCAGGAACCTCGTGCGCGACATGAAGTACCAGCTCGAGAGGGCGGGCCAGAAGAGGGGCGGCAACGTCGTCGGGGCTGCCATAAGGACGGGCATAATCACCGACAAGCTAAACAACGCGATAGCGACGGGGAACTGGGGAAGGGGGAAGGTCGGAGTGACGCAGCTCCTCGACCGGACCAACTACCTCAGCACCCTTTCTCACTTGCGAAGGATCCAGTCCCCGCTGAGCAGGTCACAGCCTAACTTCGAGGCGAGAGACCTCCACGCGACGCACTTTGGCAGGGTCTGCCCCTCAGAGACCCCCGAGGGCGTCAACTGCGGGCTCGTGAAGAACCTGGCCCTCTCGGCGACCATATCCGTCAGCGTCCCGCCGGCCGAGGTTGAAGAGAGGCTATGGGAGCTCGGAGCCAAGTCGATCCGCGACATCCCGGAGAAGCTGGCGCTTGACGGCTGCAAGCTGTTCATGGACGGGAGGTTCATCGGTTACGTCGACGACGGGGAAAGGCTCGCCAAGTCGTTCAGGAAGCTCCGCCGCGAGGGCCAGATCCATCCTAGCGCGAGCGTGATGTATTACGAGGCCGGGAACAAGAGGGGGTACTCCCGCCTCTACATCAGCCTGAGCGCGGGGAGGGTGATACGACCTCTCATCGTGGTGGAGAACGGGAGGCCGCTCCTCACGCAGGAGATGGTAGGCAAGATTGCCTCGAACGAGCTCACCTGGAGGGACATCGTAGAGAGGGGGATCATCGAGATGCTCGACGCGAACGAGGAGGAGAACTGCCTCGTGGCGATGTCGGTGGAGGAGGCGACGTCGAAGCACACCCACCTGGAGCTTTACCCCGGAGCGATGTTCGGAATCGCCGCCTCGATCATCCCCTACCCGGAGCACAACCAGTCGCCGAGGAACACCTATGAATCCGCGATGGCAAAGCAGAGCTTGGGCTTTTCGACGCCTACCTTCCCCCTCTCGACTTTCGTAAGGCAGCACCTCCTGGTCAACCCGCAGTCGCCCATGGTCCGCACGAAGAGCACCGAGCTGCTGAACATCGACGAGAGGCCGTTCGGCACCAACGCCGTCGTCGCGGTGCTCTCGTTCGAAGGGTACAACATAGAGGACGCGATCATCATGAACAGGTCCAGCATCGAGCGCGGATTCGCCCGCTCCTTCTTCTACAGGCTCTACGAAGCGGAGTCCAAGCAATATCTTGGCGGGATGAGGGACACCTTCGAGGTCCCGTCCGCGGAGTCCAACATCCGCGGCTACCGCGGGGAGAAGTTCTACCGTCTGCTCGAGGCGGACGGGGTGGTCATGCACGAGGCCACGGTCACAGGCGGAGATGCGGTCATCGGAAGGACGAGCCCCCCGCGATTCATGGAGGAATACAAGGAGTTCGAGATTAAGGGGCCTTACAGACGCGATACCTCGGTCGCTGTCAGGCCGACTGAGACCGGGACGGTCGACGCCGTGTTCATGACTGAGAACGTCGAGGGCGGCAAGATGTACAAGGTCAGGGTGCGCGACATGAGGACCCCTGAGATCGGCGACAAGTTCGCGTCTCGCCACGGGCAGAAGGGAGTCTGCGGGCTGGTAGTCCCGCAGGAGGACATGCCCTACACCGCGGACGGGGTCGTCCCCGACGTCATCATCAACCCGCACGCCTTCCCGTCGAGGATGACCGTCGGGCAGTTCATCGAGTCCATCTCAGGCAAGGCCGCGTCGCTCAGGGGGTTCTCGGCGGACGGAACCGCCTTCGCGGGGGAGACCCCCGACGAGGTGAGCAAGGTCCTCACCGAGAGGGGCTTCGAGTCCACGGGGAGGGAGGTCATGTACGACGGAAAGACCGGGAGGAAGTTCGCCGTCGAGGTCTTCATCGGCGTCGTCTACTACCAGAAGCTGCACCACATGGTCGCGGACAAGATCCACGCAAGAGCGAGGGGACAAGTCCAGATGCTCACAAAACAGCCCACCGAGGGCAGGGCGCGAGGGGGCGGTCTCAGGTTCGGGGAGATGGAGAGGGACTGCCTCATCGCATACGGCGCCTCCATGGTCCTGAAGGACAGGCTCCTCGACGAGGCCGACAAGACCGAGATAAACGTCTGCGAGAAATGCGGGCTCATCGCATACTACGACGCGAAGCAGCGCAAGTACGCCTGCAAGATCGACGGGGACCAGGCGAAGATCTCGACCGTGGTCGTCGCGTACGCGTTCAAGCTTCTCCTGCAGGAGATGATGAGCCTGAACATCGCGCCTCGCCTGAGGCTAAAGGACGCAGTGTAAGTTGATGGTGAAATAAGATGGCCATGCAAGAAGCTCTAAGAACGATTCGCGCGATCGATTTCGCCCTGCTCTCGCCGACCGAGATACGCAAGTATTCCGTCGCCGAGATAACGCAGCCAGAGACCTACGACGAGGACGGGATGCCTGTCCAAGGCGGATTGATGGACTCTAGGCTCGGGACCCTGGAGCCGGGACAAAAGTGCGGTACTTGCGGGAACACCGCGTCGCGCTGCCCAGGGCATTTTGGGCACGTCGAGCTCGCGGAGTCGGTGCTCCACATGGCGTTCGTCTCGGACATCAACAAGATGATCCAGGCGACGTGCAGGACTTGCGGCAGGATCCTTCTCGCCCAGCAGGAGCTCGACGCGTACGCCCAGAGGCTCAAGAACATCACGGAGTTCACCCCCACGATGAAGGAAGAGATCGCAAAGGAGATACTCACAAAGGCGAAGAAGGTGAAGCTCTGCCCCCACTGCGGCAAGCAGCAGTACCAGATCGAGCTCACAAAGCCGACGATCTTCCACGAGATCACGGAGGAAGGAGGGGCGACGAGGCTCCTACCTGGCGCGATAAGGGAGCGCCTCGAGAGGATCACCAACGAGGACATCGAATTGTTGGGCTACAACCCGCGGGTCGCGCGGCCAGAGTGGTTCGTGCTCCAGGTGCTGCCCGTCCCTCCGCTCACGGTCAGGCCGTCGATAACGCTAGAGTCGGGCATCAGGTCGGAGGACGACCTCACCCACAAGATAGTCGACATCCTCCGCGTCAACCAGAGGGTCAGGGAAGCGAAGGAGTCCGGGACGCCGCACCTCATCGTGCAGGACCTGGTCGACCTACTCCACTACCACGTCACGACCTATTTCGACAACGAGGTGTCGGGCATCCCGCAAGCCCATCACCGGTCGGGCAGGCCGCTCAAGACCCTCAGCCAGAGGCTGAAGGGCAAAGAAGGGAGGTTCAGGGGCTCCCTCTCCGGCAAGCGGGTCGACTTCTCCAGCAGGACCGTCATCAGCCCCGACCCGAGCCTCGACATCGCCGAGGTGGGAATACCGTTCGAGGTGGCGAAGAAGCTCACCATCCCAGACAAGGTCTCGGGTTGGAACATAGAGTCGCTGAAGAAGCTCGTCGTGACGGGGCCCTTCGAGCACCCGGGCGCCAACTACGTCATCCGCCCCGACGGCGTCAAGATAAGGCTCGACTTCGCCAGCGACAGGAAGGCGCTCGCCGACTCGCTCGCGCCCGGTTACATCGTTGAGAGGCACCTCATGGACGGCGACATCGTCCTCTTCAACAGGCAACCATCCCTTCACAGGATGTCGGTCATGGCTCACAGCGTGCGCGTGCTTCCGTACCGGACGTTCAGGCTCCACCCGTCGGTCTGCCCTCCCTACAACGCGGACTTTGACGGAGACGAGATGAACCTCCACGTCCCCCAGAGCGAGGAGTCGAGGTCCGAGGCGATGATGCTCATGCGCGTCCAAGACCAGATTCTCTCTCCCAGATACGGCGGGCCGATCATCGGCGCGATCAGGGACTTCCTCACAGGGGCGTACCTGCTTACGCGCGAGGAGACTGTCCTCACACCAGAGCAGTTCTCCAATCTTGCCCTACAGGGCGGATACGCCGGCGACCTTCCTGAGCCCAAGTCCAAGGGTGCCAATCCCCTTTATACAGGGAAGCAGCTCTTCTCTCTGTTCCTCCCCAAGGACATGAACCTCGTGCTCACCTCAAAGTGGGGCAAGGCAAAGACGGGGCAGCCGAACGACGTCGTGATAAAGGACGGCGAGCTGATCTCCGGCGTCATCGACAAGGCGGCCATCGGCGCGGAGGAGCCCGACAGCCTGCTCCACAGGGTGGCGAAGGACTACGGCAACGACGAGGCAAGACGGTTCCTCAACTCCATACTTTCGGTCCTGAAGACCTACATTACCAGGCGCGGCTTCAGCTACGGATACGACGAGCTCAAGCTCTCCGATGACGCGATGGACAAGATCGCGGAGACGCTCAAGGAAGCCTACGACAACTGCAACGACCTCATCAAGAAGTTCAAGAACGGCACGCTCCCGCTCACCAGAGGGCTCTCTCCTGAGGGCTCGCTCGAGTTCTACGTCGTGAACGAGTTGTCAAAGGCGAGAGACAGGGCGGGGAGGATAGCCGACAAGTCGTTCTCGATCGAGAACTCCGGAGTCATCATGGCCCGCACGGGCGCGAGGGGCTCCAGCCTCAACCTCGGGCAGATGACCGCCGCCCTAGGGCAGCAGTCGGTCCGAGGAAAGAGGATCGAGAAAGGGCTCAGAAACAGGTCTCTCAGCCACTTCCCCCCTGGCGACCTCGCCCCCGAGGCGAAGGGGTTCGTGAAGAGAAACTACCGCGACGGCCTGACGCCGACCGAGTTCTTCTTCCACGCGATGGGCGGGAGGGAAGGGCTCGTAGACACGGCCGTCCGGACGCAGCAGAGCGGTTACATGCAGAGGAGGCTCGTCAACGCGATGGAGCACCTCCGCGTCGAGTACGACCTCACGGTGCGGGACCCCACAGGCAACATCATCCAGTTCCTCTACGGCGAGGACGGGATCGACCCGGCCAAGTCAGACCACGGCCGCCCTGTGAACCTCGACAGGGTGCTGGGGTCGGCGGAGCTGAGCAACCGTTCGCGGTCCAAATTCGGCGAGAAGGACGCCGAGGCGATCCTCGCAAAGTACGAGAGCAAGCTCAACAAGCGCCTCTTCAAGGAGCTCGGCCACAGGCTCGCCGAGTCCAACCTCGACGAGGACGGCGTGAAGGGCGTCATCGACAAGGTCATGGAGTCCATAGACTACGCGACCGTAGAGCCCGGAGAGGCCTCGGGGATAGTCGCGGCCCAGTCCATAGGCGAGCCAGGCACTCAGATGACACTCAGGACGTTCCACTTCGCAGGAGTGAAGGAGCGGGACGTCACCCTGGGTCTGCCGAGGCTCATGGAGCTTGTCGACGCCCGGAAGATTCCCGCCAAACCATCGATGGACGTCTACCTCGACGAGGGATACAAGACCTCCAAGGAGAAGGCCGTGAAGGTGGCCAGCGAGATTCTCTTCACAAGGATCGGGAACGTCGTCGACTACAGCGAAGTCGACCCGACAGAAGGCATCAAGCTCCACCTGAACGAGGCGATGCTGGCAGAGAGAGACGTGAAGGCCGAGGACGTCGCCGAGGCGATGGAGACCGGAAAGAGGAACGCCCAGCTCGAGAGGGGAGGGAAGGTAATCAGGGTCAACCTTGAGAACGCCGACCTCTCGACGTTGTTCACGCTAAGGAACAAGCTGATGAACATGAAGCTCAAGGGCATCCCGGGCATAACGCGGGTCACCGTGGTCCAGGAGAACGACGAGTGGGTCATCCAGACCGCGGGCTCGAACCTCGCGAAGGTCATCGCGGTCCCCGGAGTCGACACCAAGAGGATCACCACCAACAACATCCACGAGGTCGCCCAGGTCCTAGGGATCGAGGCGGCGCGCGCCACCCTCATCAGGGAGGTGATGAGCACCCTCGACGAGCAGGGGCTGGAGGTCGACGTGAGGCACATCTTCCTCGTCGCCGACCTGATGACCTCCAAGGGCTACCTCCAGCAGATAGGAAGGCACGGGATCGCGGGAACGAAGACCTCGGTGCTCGCAAGGGCGGCGTTCGAGATTACCGTGCCGACCCTCGCGGAGGCGGCCATCTACGGGGAGACCGAGGAGCTGAAGGGGGTCACAGAGAACGTGATCGTCGGTCTGCCGATACCTGTCGGGACGGGCATCGTCGACCTCTACATGGGCTAGACCGGAGCATCGAATAGACATGGTCACAAAATCGACGGCCGCGACGGGAGACCAGCAGGTCCTAGCCCGCGTCCTGAAGGAGGCCATGAAGAGCGGCAAGTACACCATCGGCACCAAGGAGGTCATCTCAGAGATGAAGAGCTCGAAGATGGTCATCGCCGCGAGCACCATCTCCAGCGAGAACGCCGCGGAGGGCGGGCTCGTGAAGGAGGCTGCAAGGAACAACGTCCCGGTCGTGAGGATCGACAAGTCGTCCGCCCAGCTGGGGAAGATGATAGGGAGGCCGTTCAGGGTCTCCGCCATTTCTCTGCGCGTCGTGGCAGAGGGAGACTTTAGACAGCTCGTCGGCTCCCCGTCTCAAACAGCCAAGACAGCATAGTGATAGATTGCCAGAGTTCAAACTCTCGTCGGATCAGCTAGGGCTAATCTCGATCTTCCAGAACATGAGCGGCGCCACGGTGAGGGACTGCATCGTCGATGAGAAGGGAGGCCGCATGATATTCATCGTGAACAACGGTCAGATGGGACTCGCCATAGGGAAGAAGGGCGCCACAATCCAGAACATCGAGAGGGTGATCAAGAAGCCGGTCGAGGTGGTCGAATGGTCCGACGACCCGGCTGAGATGGTGCGAAACGCGCTCGATCCGAGCGCCATCCAAGAGGTCAGGCTCACGGACAAGCTCGACGGCTCGAAGAGCATGACGGTCATCGTGGACCCGAGGAGGAAGGGAGCCGTGCTCGGGCGCGGAGGAAAGAACGCCGAGAAGGTCAGGCTGATCGCGAAGAAGTACTTCAACATCACCAACGTCCAGATAATCACCTCGTTCTAACAAGGGCGGCATCGAACCGGAGCAGCGGCGCTCGGCTGCCTAGAAGGCGCGGAGGTTTAAGTTATGGATGTAGTCGGCCCATTCTCTCTTCGATAGATGTGCTGCCGTCCAGAGGCCCATGTGGACGATGAAATTGATGTCCTTTCCAGGGTAGTCCCGCACAAGCTGGGCGCAGAACGGACAACGCCTGACGACGGAGCCTGTCAGCCTCGGGGATTCGGCAGTTGTGGCCAACACACTGTCACACGTGCGTGCATGCGCCTCCTTTTAGCCCCCTATGGAAAAATCCACTAGTACCATATCCGTGCTCGCGGCACGCTTGACGGGCCCGTCCCGTGCCAAACTCCGCCATCGGCGTCCCAACGCTTTTATAGACAACTCCGACCACGACGCTCGACCAATGCCGAGGGGAGAGTTCGCGGCCCGCCAGATCAGCCTGCACAGGCAGAAGCTGCGCTGGAGCAACAAGTACTACAAGAGGAAGATCCTAGGGCTCGATGTAAAGGCCGACCCGTTCGAAGGCTCCCCTCAGGCCCGCGGGATTGTCTTGGAGAAAGTCGGCATAGAGTCGAAGCAGCCGAACTCCGCGATCCGAAAATGCGTTAGGGTTCAAATAGTCAAGAACGGGAAGCAGGTGACCGCGTTCCTTCCCGGTGACGGCGCGCTGAACTTTGTGGATGAGCACGACGAGGTCACCCTCGAGGGAATCGGGGGCTCGATGGGACGGGCCATGGGCGACATCCCCGGAGTCAGGTGGCAAGTATCAAAGGTGAACGGAGTCTCGCTAAACGAGATGGTATACGGCAGAAAGGAGAAACCGCGGCGATAGGCGATGAGCACAAAGCTAGAATATCCGAACCTCCTCCTTTGGAACAAGTGGGACATGACCCACGTCAAGGTCGAGGATCAAGGACTCACGAGCGTGATCGACCTTAGGCCCATGCTCATCCCCCACTCAGGCGGCAGGCACGAGCACCAGAAGTTCTCGAAGACGAAGGTCAACGTCGTCGAGCGGCTGGTCAACCAACTGATGCACTTTGGGAAGAAGCATGCGAAGAACACAGGGCGCATGGGCGGGAAGAAACAAAAGTCCATGAGCATAGTGCGGACGGCGTTCGAGATCATCTCGATAAAGACCGGAGGCAACCCCGTCCAATACCTGGTGAAGGCGATCGAGAACTCGTCCCCGAACGAGGACACCACGCGCATGAGCTACGGCGGCGTCGTCTACCACATCTCGGTGGACATATCCCCGACCCGGAGGATCGACCTGGCGCTGAGGTCGATATCCGAAGGGGTGCGAGAGGCGACGTTCAAATCAACTCGCTCGGTGGAGGAGGTCCTCGCGGACGAGATAGTCGCTGCGGCGGGCGGCGACTCGAACAGCTTCGCCGTCAAGCGGAAGAACGAGCAAGAAAGAATCGCGATGGCCTCCAGGTAGAGGCCAGGCGGCCTCTATGGCTCTTCGGTCCCTTGCTTCATGGCCATTCCCCGCAGCTCCTTCTCGAGCTCAGGAGGCTCTGCGGTCGCCCCTGAGGGCGACGAAAGGAAGGCGCGGAAGAGCCTGAGGAGGTCTTCTTTCCTCGAGGTGAGCAGCCGGTGTGCGATGGTAAAGTCGTGCCTAGGATCCTTGGCCACCGGGGGGAGCACCTCGAGCCTCGAAGTCCGTATCGCGTCCCTCAGCAGGTATCCCGCCTTCAGCTGAGTCACCAGGTCGTCCTCCGCCCAGACTACAAGGGTCGGCTTCCTCACCTTGGAAAGCTTCGCCAGCTGGCTCTTGTCGTAGGTGCTGGCGACGAGGATGAGGCTCTCTATGCTTTCAGGCCAGTCGATAGCGACTTCGAGCGCGACCTGCCCGCCCCACGAGTACCCCGCGAGCGTCACCTTCTCGACCTTCATCTTCTCAAGGAGCTCGTGCACGATGCGGGCTTGGGCCTTGTAGTCCGGGACCTCGCTGGGGCGCGAGGACCGACCGAAGCCGACGAGGTCGGGAATGATGACCCTGCGACTGTCCGCGAGGACCACGAAACCTTCCCAGTCCTTCCAGCTCGGCCGTTTATCCTCTCCGTGGATCATCACCATGGCAGGCCCACTCCCAAAAGTCGCCACGTTGACTTTGTACTCGCCCAACTCGACAATCCTCTCTTCAGCCTGCCCTGCGACTCCCTTTTTTCTGACGCTCATCGTTGCACCTCCGGTTTTCTCTGGGTATTATCCGCTTCTAATGGGAAAACTAGGCTGTCCATAGTGGAAGTCCCCGGTTTCATACCTTTAATATACGGCCGAGTGCTCGCAGAGCAAGAGAAAGATGCCCCAAGAGCCGATGAGTTTCTTCGGCTGGCTCATGAACCTTTGCGTGAGCGACGACGCCGCGCACTCACCTGGTAAGGCGCTCTCAGAGGCGGTCATCTTCGCGTCGGGAATGGCGGCCAGCGGGATAACCCTCTACCTGGCCGGCCTGTATCACCTGATCTAGAAGCGACTACTTCGTCTAAGGAATTCGACCTCTCTGTCGAGAAATACTATTCTCCCCCCATTTACCACCGCTTCACGGCCTTATGCCTAGGTAATCCAATCGTGGGACGAAAAATAGTGTTGTTCGGATTCTGGTTGCTAGGCTATACCCTGGGCTTCTTCGCTTGGCTAGTGAGGACGCCTGTGATTTCCTGGATCATGACCCTCGGGATCAGCTCGGACGTCGCAGGAGCTATGATCACGGGTTTCGCAAGCTCTGTCATGATGCTGGTCGGGGTATTGCTCTGGAGCTTCCTCTCTAGGGGTTAGCTCCACCTTCCTCGGTCGAAGGAGAGCGCGTCGGGCTGCCCGCAGCGCCCGTTTCACCCTGCGTCTGGCCTTGACCTTCGGAATCTTGTGAGCCGTACCTCGACGCTTCCCGCGCCTCGATTTCAGGGGCATCTCTCCTCGCCCTTCTCCAGAAGACCATGACCCCAGCGAAGACCGCCCCAAAAGGAAGCCACGTCAGGAGGGCGTAGAACGCCCCGTCCGGGTATCCGGTCGCGATCTGGATCTGCGACGATCGCGCGATGACCGTCATGCGTGACGAGCAGATTGCCGCCGCTGATCGGTACACCCCATGGCGGCGGTGGCGTTGGAGATGGTGGCGCGGAACCCACCGTGCAGCCGGCGAC
>Ga0137415_10005193_pt1 | contig 12877 bp, 11 predicted proteins | sample CZODoug3_1_1_16f_FD_183082 | JGI IMG/M metagenome (GOLD analysis project Ga0137415, IMG submission 183082) | Vadose zone soil fungal communities from Angelo Coast Range Reserve, California, USA - CZODoug3_1_1_16fungal (Hybrid Assembly) | ecosystem: Environmental > Terrestrial > Soil > Vadose... | reverse complement strand
ATGAAGGCCGAGGACATCGCCGACCGCAGCCGGGCGATGGGTGTGAAGCTGCAGGCGTCGCAGATGACCTGGTGCCTTCCCGCCTTTTACCTGCTCGGCCGCGAGTTGCTGCTTTCCTACGGCCTTCTCCGGCCGCAGGATGCCGTCGAGGACATCGTTTACGTGATGGATTTCTGGAAGCGGTTCCAGCTCTCCTGGCAGCGCAATAACGGTCATCTGTCGAACGCCCAGGCGGGGCATCGGGCTCAGATCCTCCCCGATCGCACTCTCGAAGTGTTTTGCGCCGATCTCTTCCACTGCCAACCAGGCGACAAGCTCCACGAAGCGGCCAACGCCTTCATGGCGTCCGCCTCGCAATATGCCTTCCTGGCTTCCTGCGAAAGCCGGATCAACCTGACAAATTCTGGCCCCTATCGGATCGACGCGCATCATGAGCTGCTGGTCCGCGACTTCATGGACATGGGGGAGTGCTCTCTACCCTGGCTTGACGGCGTAGCGGCGAAGGTGCCATTCAACAATTTCACGGTCACCATGTCTGTGCGGGACTGCCATTTCCACCTCATCGACGATTGGGGAAGCTTTGAGGCGAACCCGGCCTTTACCGCCGACAAGCTGGCTGGGGTCGGACTTTACGTCTCGGATTCTCTGTCCGACGGCTATATTCCCTACGGAATGGGATCAGTCACGGAGCTCGCGGAAACCTTCGCTGCGCTCAACGAGACCTTGAAGGAGGCGACCAATGAGCTCTGGTTGCGTATGGCGGCCTGGTCGCGCGACCAACTGCTCGACGCTGGTGCCCTGACCTATTTCACCACCGCCAAGGAACTGGCGCATGTCGCCGGCGTTTTCGATGTGAGCGATTGGCTCGAGATCGATCCGCGGGCGGATTGCTTCCGGCCGCTGCTCAATGACGAGTATGGCAACGTGGCACTCGCCGAGCTGGTTGGTAAGCTGACGCTGCCCAGCCAGCAGCGCTCGCCCTTTACCATGGCCAAGTTTGCCGATCGGCCCGTGAGCATGTGCACGCCGATTCCGTATTCCATCCTGTCAGGGGACGACTATGTCCCGTCGACTGGGCCAATCCAGGCGGGCGGCAGTTCGCTGCCGCCGAAAGCTGATCGCTATCGGACGACGCGGGGGACGTTGACCCTCTCGGAATACAACGCGCTGGCGCGAGAGCATGTGCCGGAGACCTGCACCGACCCCTACCGGTTTCTTTGCGAGACCTGGGTCAAATACAATGGGCACACGCCGCTCGCCGATCGCCTCTATCAGCTCGAACAGCGTCATTCCCGTACTCTGCGAGGACGCGGCACCAATCCACGAGGTCAGTAAATGCAAGTCGGTTCTTTGATCCGCCGGGCGGCGCAGCAATTCAAGGACGCACCTTGTCTGGTCGAGGGAGAGCGTGTTGTTTCATTTCGCGAATTCGACGACCTGACGGACCGGCTCGGCAACGGGTTGCTGCGGAGCGGCCTCGTACCGGGAGACCGGGTCGGCGTGCTGATGCCAAACGGGATCGATTGCCTGATCGCCTATTACGCCCTCGCCAAGTCCGGCTTGGTCAGGGTGTCGCTCAATGTACGCGAAAAGCCCATGGATCACGCCTACAAGCTGGAGGACAGCGGCAGCCGCGCGATCTTCTGCAGTGAGCACGAGATCGTTCCCGAGGGGATCGAGTTGTGCTTCCGTCCCGCCGACTTGACACGACTGATCGAGCAGACCGCGAGCGCTCCCTGCGCAGTCGATCGCGATCTCGAGACGCCCTACCGGCTAGGCTACACGGGGGGTACGACAGGGCAGCCCAAAGGCGTCACCTTGACCATGCGTGGCGAGACCGCCGAGTTGTCGGCGTTCCTTTGCGATCTCGTACCCGACATGCGTCTGGGCGACACCTTCCTCCATGCAGCGCCGATCGCGCATGCGTCCGGTGCTTTCTTCCTGCCCGCCCTGGTGCGCGGCGTCCGGTCGCTGGTGATGAAGAAGTTCGACCCCGCGGCCTTCCTCGACCTCGCGGAGTCGGAACAGGCCTCGATGACCTTCTTGGTGCCGACCATGATCGCCATGGTGATGGAGGAGCCGCGGTGTGCGGTGGCGCGCTTGAACCTGCGCCGGATCGTCTATGGCGCCTCGCCGATCGCCGATGGTCTGCTGCGGCGTGCCGAAGCCAGATTCGGGAAGCTCTTCGCGCAGACCTACGGGCAGGCCGAGAGCCCGATGGTGATCACCTGCCTGAGGCCCGAGGACCACGACCGGATCGGCTCCTGTGGCCGCCCCTTCACGACAGTCGAGGCCGGCGTGGTCGACGAGGACGACAATTTCCTTGGCCCCGGCGAGGTGGGCGAGATCGTATGCCGCGGCACCCAACTCATGGCGCGCTACTGGAACCGGCCGGAGGCCACGGAACGGGCCTTCCGCAATGGCTGGCTCCACACCGGCGATATCGGCCGCATGGACGAGGACGGCTACTTCTACATTCTCGACCGGAAGAACGACATGCTGATCTCGGGAGGGTACAACGTCTACCCGCGCGAGGTCGAAGACGTCCTGCTGAGCTATGAGGGGGTCATCGAAGCTGCGGTGGTCGGGTTGCCCGACGAGAAGTGGGGCGATCGTGTTCATGCCGTCATTTGCGCGCGGGAGGGGACCGATCCCGAAGCGGTCTTGTCTTACGTCAAAGGGAAGCTGGCCAATTACAAACAGCCCAAAGCTATTGAAATATGGCCGGAACTGCCGAAGAGCGGCGCCAACAAGATTCTCCGCCGCGAGATCCGCGATGCCGTCGTGCATCGTATCTCGGCCACGAATTCAACCTGAGCGGGGGCTTCCCATGACACCTAGGCATCTCGTACTGCACGGCCTGGCGATCAAGAAGCATGGCACGCCGACCGACATTGCGGCTCTGACCGTCCTGTCTGAAGAAGAAACCCGGCGCCAATTGGCGGCCCTGGCTGCCAGCGGCCGCGCCATCGAGTCGGAAGGCCGGTTCCTGCTAAGCCCGCTCGCCGCGGTAGCGCTCGAATGCGACTATTCGCGCCATTATGCTTCAGTACGTGCTGACGCCGACTTCATGAGCGGCTACGAGACGTTCGAACGAATAAACATTCAGCTCAAGACGGTCATCACCGACTGGCAGAGCATGGACATCACTGGTCGTCGGCTTCCCAACGATCACAAGAACGCGGCTTATGACGACGCTATCATCGATCGGCTGGGCGACATCGATGACCGGGTCTTTTCCATCCTGACGGCGCTCGCTGCGGCGGTTCCTCGTCTTACCTATTATCGGGACCGCCTGCGCCAGGCCCTGGAAAAGGCGGAGGATGGCAACATCGAATGGGTCAGCGACATTCGGATCGAGAGCTACCATACGATCTGGTTCGAGTTGCACGAAGACCTGCTGCGCATCGTCGGCCGAAAGAGACAAGAGTAGCCCCTATCGGCATGCTGAAAATCCATCATCTCGGCCACTCACAATCGGAACGGATCGTCTGGCTTTGTGAAGAACTCGGCGTTCCCTACGAGCTCGTGAAATACACGCGCGACCCGCGCGGCTGGCGCAGAACGACTATCTCGCAGGAAGCGAATTCACCTCAGCCGACATCATGAACGTTTTCTCGCTGACGACGATGCGCCTGTTCCATCGTCTCGATCTCGCCCCTTATCCCAACATACTCGCGTATCTCCAGCGTATCGGCGGGCGGCCCGCTTATCAGCGGGCGATGGCCAAAGGCGATTCGGACTTGACTCCGATGCTCGCCTGAACCCGGGTCGACGGCTGCTCACCACGAATTCTCGCCATCCCTCACCGTCGGCCATCCGGAAGGCCTCATCTGGGAGCCGCAAATAGCGGGCACGGGCACGCCGGATGTGCTTGCGCATCGCCCGTTCCGCACGGCGCGCGTTGCCCGCCAACACAGCCTCGGTGATTTCGGCGTAATCACGCAATTGCTCACTCAACCCGGCAGCAGTCGTATACGGCTGTACCTGCAGCCGCAGCAGATGAATTTGCATCGTCGGCAAAATGCGCGCCAGCTGCGGATTGCCGCCGAGCTCCGCCAGCGTGTCGTAGAAGTGGCGTCGCTTGTCGATATTGTCGATATCCGCGCGCTGGCGATCCTTGTAGATTTTCAGCCGCTCGTAGGCTTGGCGGATCCGCTCCCCGTGCCCGCCCCTGCTGGCCGCTTCCGCGGCGAGCCTGGCCATAAGTCCCGTCAGGACCTCGAGTACGACGAGGGTCTCATCAGCCTCCGCGCGCGTGAGCGCGCGAATGTAGGCACCACGATGGCGCGTCAGTGTAACGATGCCCTCTACCGCCAGTCGCTTGAACGCTTCCCGCACCGGTGTACGATTCAAATTAAGCTCGTGTGAGAGATCCGCTTCGATCAGCTTCTGGCCGGGCACATAGCGCCCTAGTCGAATGCCCTGGACGATCGCGTCCACGACGCGATCCGGCGAGCTGACGCTGTCGGAGATCGCCGTGTCGCGCGACTTCCGCCCCGACGGCGTCTCCGTTCGCGTACTCCTGGCGCGTGCCTCGATCCCGGTTGCAGTGTCGGTCACCTTGGTGGTTCTCCGCGCCCAGTTGCTGTGGCGCTATGTCCAGATTCTCGGAACGCGGTCCGCCGTTGTCAATCTTGGCCGTTCGGCGGGCGCATATGGTTGATATATTGTAGAGCAATATTGTTAGACTATGATTGACGCAGCGTTTCCGCGCGTGCCGGCTTGATGCGGGCACGAGCATGCTCCACACCTCGGGAGAACGTGAATGGCGGAAATCATCCATCGCCTGATCGATACGAACGGAATCCGGCTCCATGTCGCGGAGGCAGGACCCAAGGAGGGCCCCTGCGTCATCATGTGCCATGGCTTTCCGGAATCCTGGTACTCGTGGCGTCACCAGCTCCACGCATTAGGTGATGCCGGCTATCACGCTGTTGCGCCCGACATGCGCGGTTTTGGCCGATCATCCCGCCCGCTGGACCCGGCGAAATACACGCAACCCAAGCTCGTCGGCGACATGGTCGGTTTGCTCGCTGCGCTGCCTCACGAATCCGCCGTCATCGCGGGTCATGACTGGGGCGCGCCGGTAGCATGGAACGCTGCGCTCATGCGGCCCGACCTGTTTCCTGCTGTGATCGGACTGAGTGTGCCCTACTACGGCGCGCGCACCACTTTTGCCTATGACCACTCGATTCCGCCGAGTCAGGCGATGCGGCAGGCGACCGGCGACGGCTTTCACTACCAGCTCTACTTCAATGAGGTCGGGCGCGCCGAGCGCGACCTGGAACGCGACATCCGCCGCTGGCTGGCGGGCTTCTTCTTCACCGCCTCCGGCGATGCTCCACCGGAGGAGATCAAGCTCGCACAGCTGGTCCGTGGCGACCGGCTCGAGGACGGCTTCGCGTGGCCGAAGCGGCTCCCCGAGTGGCTGAAGGAAGAAGACCTCGATTTCTACGCCGGGGAATTCGAACGCACCGGCTTCGCATCGGCACTCAACTACTACCGTGCGGCCGACGCTACTTGGGAGGAAATGGCGCCCTACCGAGGTGCATCGGTCACTGTTCCAGCGTGCTTCGTGGCGGGCGATCGTGATCTCGTCATTCTGATGAACGATGAGATCTATCGGGGCATGCCCAAGGAAGTGCCGCAGTTACGCACCAACTTGCTGCTGCCCGGATGCGGTCACTGGACCCAGCAGGAGCGCCCCGAGGAAACTACGAGGGCCATGCTTGAATTTCTCGAGACGACCGCGGTGGACAGCAGTGGGAGACGCAGATGACCAAAGTCTTCGTTCATGGCAATCCGGAGACCACGGCCGTCTGGTCTGAGTTGGTTCCGGCGTTGCGTCGCCGCGGCGTTGAGGACATCGAGCTTCTCTCCCCGCCCGGTTTCGGCGCCGAGGTACCCGCAGGATTTGGATCAACCAGGATCGAATATCGGGACTGGCTCATCCGCGAACTGACAGCGATCGGCGGCGAGATCGACCTGGTTGGCCATGACTGGGGCGCGGGCCACACATACGCCGTGGCGGCCCACCGCCCCGATCTATTACGATCGTGGGCAGCCGATTGCGCGGGGCTGGTTCATCCCGCCTACGAATGGCATCCGGCCGCGCAGGTCTGGCAGCGGCTGGGCGACGGGGAAGCCTCGATCGCCCAGATCCTAGCACTCAGCGGCGACGAACTCGTCCGACTGTTCGTCGTGCCACCCAAGCTGGCACCGACCATGGCCAGGAATCTGGACGAGCGCATGGGCAAATCCATCCTCGCGTTGTATCGCTCGGCGGTGCAGCCGCACATGCGCGAGCTCGGCGATCAGCTTGCTTCTGCTCCGAAGAAACCGGCACTGCTGCTTCACGCCACCGCCGACGCTTTCGTCCCGCCCGCGATGGTGTTCGACGTGGCCAATCGCATCCAGGCTCAAGTCCTGACGCTCGAGGGGCTCGCCCACTGGTGGATGTTCGATGATGCAGATCGCGCCGCCGAGGGGCTGGCGAGGTTCTGGTCGGAACTTGACTGAGCTGGAGAAGAAGCTAGGAGAATGCGAGTGACGAATGTAGTGGTCAGACCACTTTTCACGATCGAATTCGAAACGGCTGCTCAGATCATCGGGAACGTACCGATGGGTTATTTCAGGCGCTCCGCGATCATTACTGCTGGGAGATTCGTCGGTGACCGAGTAAGCGGCAAGGCGCTTGCAGGTGGCGGTGACTGGCTGATCAAACGTGCCGATGGAGTCATCCATCTGGATGTTCGCGCGATGCTTGAGACCGACGCTGGAGAAAGCATTTACATGACCTATACCGGGCGGCTCAAGATGCCGCCAGATGGGGAGGAGCGTCTGGCGCGCGGCGAGTCTCTCTCTCCGAATGAGCTGTATTTTCGCACGTCCGTCTTGTTTGAAACCGCGGCGCAGCGGTTAAACTGGCTGAATGACATCCTCGCGATCGGGATCGGCAGCCGGCGGCCGCAGGGACCCTGCTATGAGGTGTTCGAGCTTCTGTAAGCTTTGACAGATGGACATCGGGACGGTTCTCCCGCGCTCGGGGCGTGAGCTAAATCTGAAACTGCATGCGCAAGAGATGTGGCGGGTCAGAGCTCCGGTAGTCCAAATAAGAGCGGAGGCGCTGCACCTGAGCGACGATGCCTCTCGGCCAAGGTCGCCGCTTCTCGCCCAGTCTTCTTTCGACGCAGACTCCAAACCCCTTCGCCGGTGAAAGCCGGGGGTGTCGAGATCCACTTATCCCAAAGAGAAATCTGTCTTATTAGCGGAACCACCCTTTCGGGTGGGCCTGCAAGACAGCGCACTTCAGTACCCTTGCGAGCATTGGGGCGCGCAATCGCGGATCGTCAAAGAATGTCGCATTACGCGCCGACACATTGTATGACGAGATTGTTGCCAACACCGTAAGACCAAGATTGACAGCACCCAGCGTTGGCGCTAGTGTTATTGGGCTGCTCTGGATCTGTGATCTCGTCAGTGCGCCTTTATGCATGAGCGGGGCGTAGCGAGGGAAGGGACGCGAGACGGGCAGCGCCGGCGCGGGACAAAACGAGAATGAGCGCGATGCGGGTTCAAGGGGCTTCCAGGTATGAGCGCTCTGCGAACTGCCGATCGATATAAGCAATGCGGGCGAAAAATGGGGGAGCCATGAAAATTGCAAGCGGACTTGTCTTGGGTGCATCTGCGGTCATGCTCGTGAACGGCGCGCTGGCCGCGAACGCGAATACCTCAACTGGAGCGGCAAACGAGCCTCAAGGGGGTGATGTCCTGCAAGAGATCATCGTCACAGCCAACAAGCGTGAGGAGAAGATTGAGAAGGTCGGCGTGACCATCACGGCACTGTCTGCTGACGAACTGGAATCACGCCAGATCAGGAATCCGGCGGAACTCGCATCGATCGTTCCCGGTTTGCAATACGCTACCTCGACGCACGACACACCGATCTACACGTTGCGCGGAATCGGGTATAACGCGGATGCTCTGGCGGTATACCCGGCGGTCAGCGTCTATCTGGATCAGGCACCCATGCCCTTCCCGGTACTAGCGGGTCATACGCTTTACGACCTTGAGAGGGTGGAAGTTCTCAAGGGGCCGCAGGGAACACTGTTTGGCCAGAACTCGACGGGCGGGGCGATCAATTATATCGCTGCCAAACCAACCGATACGTTCGCGGCAGGAGGTACCGTAACATATGGCAACTACAATCTACTCCAGTCAACTGGATACATCAGTGGCCCGTTGGCCGACGGACTGACCGCTCGCCTGTCAGTCGATGCATTGCACCGGGACGATTGGCAGTACAGCTTCACGCGCAACGACACTATCGGACAGAAGAGTTATTTCGCGGGCCGATTGCAGCTCGATTGGCATGCGATAGACGGGCTGAGAGTAGCCCTCAATGTCAATGGCTCGACCGACCACTCGGATCCCCAGGCGGTGCAGATAGTTGCCGTATTGCCGTCCGAGGTAGTGGCGTCCCCAGCTGAGCTCGCTACACCTCTTGCGCCTACGAATAACAACCGGGTCGCTGACTGGTCCAATCCCCGACCGCGCGGTGATCGCAATTTGTTCCAGACTTCGCTGCGCGCCGATTATGACGTGAGCTCTGCCGCAACGATCACTTCGCTGACCACCTATAACTATATGCAGCAGGCGCCGGTGACGGACCTTGACGGGTCGGCATATAACCTGGTCGACGAACCCCAGGATTTGGGCCATATTTTTAACATCAATGAGGAATTGCGGATCTCGAATCAGAACCAGACCGGCGCGCCGTATCGGTGGACGTTCGGTGGCAATTACGACAAGACGTCGGTTCACGAGGATCAATGGATCAGCTATGCAGACAATGGGCTGAGTGACGCCGCTAATCTGTTCATCAATCTCAGTGGCATCAATGAGTATGCGCATATCAAAAACTACGCCGTATTCGCCAACGGCGAATACGATGTGCTGCCACGTCTCACGGTGCGTGGCGGCGCGCGATATACGAAATCTAAGAACGACACAAGCATCTGCGGTTACAGCCCGGGGGATGGGCGTGTCGATACGTTGTTCACAATATTGGGTCAGCTAATCGGCAATCCGCCCGAAACGATTCCGCTCGGGCCCAGCAGTTGCTATACGCTCGATGCCAACAACCACCCGGGCAGCGTGTACGTTGCCAGCCTGAACGAAAGCAACGTCTCATGGAAGGTCGGCTCTGATTTCCGTGTCACTGACGCCACCTTGCTTTACGCCAACATATCGCGGGGATACAAAGCTGGAAGTTTTCCGACGATCACGGCGGCGGTTCAAACTGTGTATACGCCTGCCAAACAGGAGTCGGTGACGTCTTACGAAGCGGGTGTCAAGTCCAGGATGCTGGATGGCCTGGTCCAGGCCAATGCCGCAGTCTTCTACGACAATTACCAGAACAAGCAGATTCAGGGCACGGTCAATTCAGGTCTCTTCGGCCTGCTGCAGGATCTGCAGAACGTGCCAAAGTCGCGCATTGTCGGTGCCGAGGCGGACATCAGTGCTCGGCCGTTCCGGGCGCTGACCGTGGATGTTGGCATAAACTATATAGCGACAAAGGTGCAGGAGTTCTCGAGCACCAGCGTCTACGGTGTGGTGACGAATTTCGCCGGTGACTCGCTTCCGTTTGCGCCGAAGTGGACACTCACGTTGAATGGGGATTACGTCCTTCCGATACACATGGGTGGTGACGGCGAGACGTTCGTTGGCGCAACGGCGAATTACCGCGCGACGGAAGACGCCTATATTGGTGCGAGCTCAATCCCACTTCCCAGCAGCGTTAACGGCCATGCGGCTACGCGCTCGGAATTTCAGTATCCCTTCGTCATTCCCTCCTACACAACGGTGGATGTCCGGGCGGGGTATCGTGCGCCGGGTGGGCGATTCAACGTCACGTTGTGGGGAAAGAACGTGTTCAACCGGTATATCGTGAACAATGCCATCTCGTATAATGACATTATTGTAAGAGAGACCGGCCAGCCCGTTACTTATGGCGTTTCGGTCGGCTACAAGTTCAACTGACAAACTGAAGACTGCGGTCCCGGATTTGCGACCCGGGATTGCAGTAGGTCGACTGGATGTTTGGAATTGGCACGCCCGGAAGCGCGCCACCACCGCTCTAGCGGAGTTGCAAGATCAGTTTTCCGTCGTGCGCGCCTGAAAAAAGCCGCAGGAACACTGGAATCGCGTTCTCTATGCCAATCTCGACCTGCTCATCCACTACGAGCAGGCCCTGCTGCAGCCAACCTGCCAATTCTTCCTGAGCCTGCCCGAATCGGTCAAGAAAATCTCCTGTATATAGGCCGCGGATACTCGCTCGCTTGACGATGAGCTGCCAGAGATTGCGCGCACCAACGGGGCCGCTCGTTGAATTGTATTCGGATATCAGTCCGGAAAGAGCCACGCGCGCGTGTAGCTTGAGGTTCATCAATGCGGCGTCGAGCACTATTCCGCCGACATGCTCGAAAACGATGTCTACCCCGTCGGGCGCCACTGCCCTGATCGATTCGGACAGTTCCTCGAGCGTCTTGTCCTTGTAATCGATGGCAACGTCAAACCGATAGCGCTCGACCAGTCGTCGGCATTTGACTTGGCCGCCGGCGATACCAATCGTGCGACAACCCTTAATCTTGGCGATTTGCCCGACAATGGAACCCGACGCCCCCGCAGCAGCGCTGACCAGGACCGTGTCTCCCGCTCGAGGACAAGCAACCTCCAACAGTCCACAGTACGCCGTCACTCCGACAGGGCCCAGCACAGACAGGTATCGCGTGATGCTTGTCACGCGACTCGGATCGATAATCCGCAGGAAGCCGTCTGGACGGACGATTGAGTAATCCTCGATCGCCATCACCCCGAACACCCAGTCGCCGACTTTGAAGTCTTCCTGGCGCGACGCAGCAACGCGCCCGATGCTGACGACGCGAATCGCATCATCCAGTGCGATGGGTGGCATGTAGGACGGGGCGTCCTTAAGCCAGCCCCGGATAGCGGGGTCGAGAGAGCAGTAATGATTATGCACCAATAGCGCGCCGTCCGGCAGCTCCGGAACCGGTTCTCTGACCAGCTCGAAATCACTTTCGCTGGGCAACCCCACGGGCCGTCGCCGGATGAGCCACCTTCTATTGATATCGGCCATTAGAGGAGACTCCGTCTGACAGTTTCGTGACGAGTTGGAATCTGCCTGGTTAGACATCGCGTTCGCACGGCGCCAGCTTGTCAATACAGTAGTGCAATATTGTAGCGCAATATAGCTGGACAAGTTCGATTCGCCTCAACACAATAGGGATAGCTGTGCGCTGCCAGATTCTGCGGCCTGGCAGGTTGGTCAACGTCGCGCTGAGTTCACTACTTTCGTTCTTTGTCCGAAACCACCCGCATGGCCAACACCATCAGTGAGCGAGAGCTCCAATTCCTGCTCTACGAATTCCTGGATACGGAGTCGCTGCTGCAGCGTGAACGCTATACCGAACACTCGCGCGAGGTCTTCGATGCGACGCTGGATGCGGCGCGTGAGCTCGCCGAGGAGTTGTTGGCACCGCACCTTCGTCAGGGTGACGAGGAGGAGCCCGTCTTCATCGCAGGGCGTGCCGAAGTTGCGGCACCTACGCGTGCGGCGTGGCAAGCGATGGCGGGCGCGGGGTTTCTCCGGGCGCATTGGGACGCAGAAGAGGGTGGCCTGCAATTGCCTGAGGTGGTGTTGCGGGCGGCCATGAGCGCCTTCTATACAGCCAATGTCGGTACAGGAGCATATGCACTGTTGACCATCGGCGCGGCGAATCTGTTGCGCACCTTCGGCAGCCAGTTCCTCAAGAACCAATATCTGGCACCTTTGGGCGATGGACGTTTCGCCGCGACGATGGCCCTAACCGAGCCGTCGCAGGGTTCGGCACTGGGTGACATCAAGACGGGAGCCGTACCCCAGGCCGATGGCACCTACCGCGTGTTCGGCCAGAAGACGTTCATCTCCGGCGGCGATCAGAACTTCACGGAGAACATTGTGCATATGGTGTTGGCCCGCATTCAAGGTGCTCCCGCCGGCGTCAAAGGAATCTCTCTGTTTCTGGTGCCGAAGATGCTGCCGGACGCGCAGGGTGACCACACTCTGCGCAACGATGTTGCGTTGGTCGGCTTGCTGCACAAGATGGGCTGGCGCAACACGACCTCGACAGTCCTGTCCTTCGGCGATGCAGGCGGAGCAAAGGGGTGGCTGCTGGGGCGTGAGCACCAGGGGCTGGCACACATGTTCCAAATGATGAACGAAGCACGCATTGGCGTCGGTCTGCTTTCATCCTGCATCGCCTGGCGTGGTTTCAGCGAATCGCTCGGCTATGCGCGCGAACGTCGGCAAGGCCGCTTGGCATCCTGCAGGGATCCTTTCTCTCCGCAAGTGAGGTTGATCGAGCACGCAGATGTGCGGCGTCTGTTGCTGGCACAGAAGGTGTACGCGGAAGGTAGCCTGGCGTTGTGCTTCTACGCCTGCAGCTTGTTCGAAGACCAACATAGCCATCCGCAACCACAGTACCGTGCAGACGCCCACCGGCTGCTTGACGTGCTCACGCCGGTGGTGAAGTCTTGGCCTGCGCGCTACGGTGCATTGGCCAACGACATGGCCATTCAGGTGCTGGGCGGCGCCGGCTACACAGCCGTCACATCAACGATGGACCCGCTGCAAGTCTGCGAGCTTCATCGCACGCACCGCTACGACCTGATCCTGCTCGATCTCCAGATGCCGGTCATGGACGGATTCCAGGTGATGCAGGGCCTCAAGGAAATCGAAACGGACGGCTACCTTCCGGTGCTCGTGATCACCGCTCAGCCGGATCACAAGCTGCGCGCGCTCCGAGCGGGCGCT
>Ga0137415_10005192_pt1 | contig 12878 bp, 10 predicted proteins | sample CZODoug3_1_1_16f_FD_183082 | JGI IMG/M metagenome (GOLD analysis project Ga0137415, IMG submission 183082) | Vadose zone soil fungal communities from Angelo Coast Range Reserve, California, USA - CZODoug3_1_1_16fungal (Hybrid Assembly) | ecosystem: Environmental > Terrestrial > Soil > Vadose... | reverse complement strand
GAAGAGGGGCTGCGGTTTGCGATCCGCGAAGGCGGGCGGACGGTCGGAGCCGGCGCCGTGACCAAGGTCACCGAGTAACCGAACCGGCAATCTACAAAAGGCGCGACCGTGAAGGACTCAGGAGTTCTGGTTCGCGCCTGGGAATTCTAGCGAAGTGAGGGGCTAAACTAGAAAATGGCGAGAGACATTATCACGTTGGCATGTACGATCTGTAAACGGCGCAACTACACCACGACAAAGAGCAAGAAAAACGATCCGGACCGGATTGAGATGCAGAAGTATTGTCGGTGGTGCCGGAAGCACACGTTGCACAGGGAGACGCGATAACACTACACTGGTGGCCGTAGGCTGACCGCCCATGGCCCAGGTGATCAACGCAGGGGCGTAGCTCTAACTGGCAGAGCGCCGGTCTCCAAAACCGGATGTTGGGGGTTCAAATCCCTCCGCCCCTGCCAACTATCTTATCTATCCGTAAGGAGACTACTTCACGGTCCCGCCGATTTCTGCTTGAGATGCGGTCCTCCGGTTCCGCTGCCACTCCGAGCGCTTCGAATCGCGTCCGAACCTTGATGACGATGGTTGCGGTCACGAGCAGCCCGATGAAGAGGGTAAGCGCGGTGGGTACGGTTCTTCCTAGCATCGTGAGCAAGATGATGACACCCACGAGCAATGGGGCGAGATTGGCTAAGCCTTCAGTGATTATCGCTCGCTCACGGGTTCTAAGAGACCCCTCTCTGCGCCAAATTGCGTAGACCGAGATCGCAAACAGCACGGGTGGGACGAAAAAAACCGCGGCAACAATGAATGGAATGAATCGCAGTCTGTGTATCTATTTCAAATCCGAAAAGACTTTCCTCTTGTAGCGATGGGTACTGACCGTCTCGACACGTTCTGGGCGGTTCCGCCCGAGGCTGTCCTGGGCGCGCTCTCCACGTCTGCTGATCGAGGTCTGTCGGCCGCCGAAGCCGTCGCCCGTCGCGCACGCTACGGTCCTAACGTCCTGCACGCCGCGCCCAAACGCAGCGACCTCACGCTCTTCCTCGGGCAGTTTACCAACCCCATTGTCCTCATCCTCCTTGCGGCGGCCGTGCTCTCGTTCTTCCTCGGCGACCGTCCTAGCGCGGCGATCATCCTCGTTATCGTCCTCGCCAGCGGCGCGCTGGGATTTTGGCAGGAGCACTTTGCGACCGACGCGGTGGCTAAATTGCTCGCGATCGTCCAGGTTCAGACTACCGTCTTGCGGGACGGTCAGCGCGTCGATGTTCCGGTGACCGAGGTCGTGCCCGGCGACATCCTGATCCTGTCGGGGGGGGATGAGATCCCCGGCGACGCGCGCTTGCTGGTATCGAAGGAACTCCACGTCGACGAATCCACGCTGACCGGTGAGGCCTACCCGGTGGAGAAGCAGCCAGCGTCGACGCCGCCAGAGACGCCGCTGGGGAAACGCACCGGTGTACTTTTCATGGGCACACATGTCGTCTCGGGCAGTGGCACCGCGGTCGTTGTGCGCACGGGCGTGGCGACCGAGTTTGGCAAGGTCTCCCAACGTCTCGCCCAGCGCCCCGAGGAGACGGACTTCGAGCGCGGCATCCGGCGGTTCGGCAACTTCCTCGCCCAGGTCGCCCTCGCCCTCGTGCTCGCGATCTTCGGGATCAACGTCTACTTGCACAAACCGGTGGTCGACAGTTTCCTGTTCTCTCTCGCCCTCGCCATCGGCATCACGCCCCAGCTGCTGCCGGCCGTCGTGTCCATCAACCTCGCGCATGGGGCGCGGACCATGGCCAACGCTAAGGTCATCGCGAAGAAGCTCACCGCCATTGAGAACTTCGGTTCGATGACCGTGTTGTGTTCGGATAAGACCGGGACGCTGACCGAGGGCGTCGTGCACCTCAAGCAGGCCCTCGATGCCCGCGGACAAGACAGCGCCGACGTGCACCGCTGGGCGTACCTCAATTCACACTTTCAGGCCGGCTTCGCCAACCCTATCGATGACGCCATCCGCAAATCGGCCGACCTCGACAGCTCAGGGTGGCGGAAGTTGGACGAGGAGCCCTACGACTTTGTGCGCAGGCGCCTGTCTGTCTTGCTCGAGCATGACGGGCAGCGGGTGCTCGTGACGAAGGGCGCGCTCACCAAGGTGCTCGAGGTTTGCACGCAGGTGCGGCTGCCAGACGGAACGAGTCAGCCGATCGGCGCAGTGGCCGAGTCCGTGCACGCGTTGTACCGCGACCTGTCGGCGCAGGGCTACCGCACGCTCGGCGTGGCGGTGCGCGAGGGCGTGTCCGAGGAACGCATCGACAAGACGGCCGAGCACGAGATGGCGTTCGTGGGCCTGCTGGTGCTGTTCGACCCGCCGAAGGTCGACGCCAAGGCAGCCGTGGAGGAACTGTCCCGCCGCGGCGTGACCTTCAAGATCATCACGGGGGATAACGCCCTCGTCGCGGCCACCAGTTGTCGGCTGCTAGGATTGCAGAGCGCGCGTGTGCTGACGGGGAGTGAGGTCGGTCACCTCACAGGGCTCGCGCTCGCGCGTCTCGCACCCCAGGTCGACGTCTTCGCGGAGGTGGAACCGCATCAGAAGGAGGACATCATCCGGGCGCTGCAGGCGGCCGGGGAGGTCGTAGGTTACCTGGGGGACGGGATCAACGACGCGAGCGCTCTCCACGTCGCCGACGTCGGCATCTCCGTAAATACGGCTGTAGATGTGGCGAAGGAGGCGGCCGCCATCGTGCTGCTGGAGAAAGACCTCAGTGTATTGGCCCGCGGCATTCAGGAAGGGCGCACGACGTTCGCCAACACGCTGAAATACGTGTTCATGGCGACCAGCGGTAACTTCGGCAACATGATCTCGATGGCGGGGGCCTCGCTCTTCCTGCCGTTTCTGCCCTTGCTGCCCACGCAGATTCTCCTGGGGAACCTCCTCACTGACTTCCCGGCTATGACGATCTCGACGGATAGCGTAGATCCCGAGCTCGTGGCGAAACCGCGCCGCTGGGACGTGAAGTTCATCCGGAACTTCATGCTGGCGTTCGGCCCCATCAATTCGGCGATGGACTATCTCACCTTTGGCATCCTGCTGTTCGTGCTGCGCGTGGGTGAGGTCGGGTTTCACACGGGTTGGTTCCTCGAGAACGTGTTTACCGCGGCGCTCATCGTGCTCGTGATCCGGACGCGCCGCCCATTCTGGCAGAGTCGCCCCGGGCGCTGGCTCGTTGTCGCAACGGTCGCGGTCCTGGCCGTCACCCTCTCCCTGCCATTCACCCCTCTGGGGCCATTCTTTGGCTTCGAGCCCATCCCGCTATCGTTTGTCGCGATGCTCGCCGCGATCATGGTGGTCTACATCTTCTTGGCTGAGGTGACGAAGCGCATGTTCTACCGCCATGCACAGAGCGGACGCACCGCGTGAACAAGCGGGGAGGGTAGCGAAGGGAATTTACGCTGGCCGCCAGGATCTCCCTCAAACGCCCTCGACTTTGTCTGTACGCTTCGGGGGCCGGGACTGGCACGTTACCCTCGCCCCTGATGCCGCAGAGGGGTTCCCTCAAGAACGTGGAAGGACCCCCAGCGGCCAGTGTAGTCGGACTGCCATCTAGTACGAGGGAGGAGTTAGCGAGATGCGCAGGCAGAGGGGCGGTCAGTGGGGAGTTCTTGCACTTTTCCTCGGCATCGTTGTGACAGCGACGGTCTCAACCGCGGCGACTCCGAGTCCTAAGCGCGGCGGGATTCTCAACGCGATGCACCGCGAAGATCCTCCCAGCCTGAGTATCCACGAAGAAGCGACCATCTCGACGAACTGGCCGATGATGCCCTGCTACAACAACTTGGTGCTCTTCAACCCGCTGTTCGGGCAGGAGACGGTCAACACGATCGTCGGCGAACTGGCCGAGAAATGGACCTGGCAGGAGGGCGGCAAGGCGCTGGCGTTCACGCTCCGCCAAGGCGTGAAATGGCACGACGGGCGGCCGTTTACCAGTCGCGATGTGAAGTACACGTTCGACATGGTGCGCGGCGTCCCCGAATTGGCCTCACATCTCAAGCTCAATCCGCGCAAGGGTTGGTATGCGAACATCCAATCAATCGACGCCCCGGATCCATTCACCGTCATCTTCCGGCTCACGCAGCCGCAGCCGTCGCTGCTGCTGATGTTGGCGTCCGGCTACTCCCCGATTTACCCCGCCCACATCGACGCAGCGGAACTGCGCAGCAGGTGCGTAGGCACGGGTCCGTTCCGGCTCAAGGAGTATCGCCGGGGCGAGCTGATCGAGATGGAGCGGAACCCCGACTACTTCATCAAAGATCGCCCGTACCTTGATGGTATTCGCTTCATTATTATCCGCGAACGCGGCACGCGCATCGCCGCGCTCCAGGCCGGCCAGCTGGATGTCACCATGCCCCAAGAGGGCAGCAAGACGGCGGCCGAACAGCTCAAGCGAGCCGTGCCGAGTTTGGTCGTGGTTGAAGCGGCGCACAACGTTAATGACAACATCTTAGTGAACTTTAAGCAGCCACCGTTTACGGATGCACGCGTGCGCCGGGCGGTCAGCATGGCCATCGATCGGCAGGGGTTCGTGCAAGCCGTACGGCAGGGCGGGGCCGTGGTCGGGGCGTCCATGCAACCGCGCCCCTGGGGCAGCTGGGGCTTGCCCAACGACCAGCTCGCCCAACTCCCTGGATTTGGCGATCCCACCCGCCAGAGAGCGGAAGCGCGCCAGTTGCTCGCAGAGGCCGGGTTCGGCCCCGGCAAACCGATCCGGGTCACGGTCAGCACACGGGCGATCGCGCTGTTTGTCGACCTCGCGACCTACGTCATTGACCAGTTGAAGCAGGTTGGGATTGACGGCACGTTGGAGCAAGTAGATAGCGCGCAGTGGTACGCGAAATTGACGCGCGGCGAGTACGCCCTGGCCGGCAACCTCACCGGGATCGGTGTGGACGACCCGGACGCGAACTTTTATGAGAACTACGTCTGCGGATCACCCCGGAACTACTCTCAATACTGCAACCCCGAGATCGACCGGATGATCGCGCAGCAGTCCCAGACCCTCGACCCTCTGCAGCGGCGGCGGCTGGTCTATGAGATTCAGAAGCGCCTGGAGATCGACGGCGCGCGTCCGATTCTGGGCTGGAGCGTCGATTCGTACGTAATGTGGCCCTATGTGAAGAATTTGGTCCCGCACCAGAGCATTTACAGCTACGCGCGCTTCCAGGAGGTCTGGCTCAACAGGTAGCGGGCCGGCGCCGCGTCCCCCCAGGTCACCGCGATGTGGCCGTTCGTCGCACGTCGGCTGACCCTCGCTGCCCTCACCCTCGTCGGGATGTCGCTTGTCATCTTTGTGTTGCTCCGTTTGGCCCCAGGCAACATCGTCGACCTCCTCTTCCAGTCCGCCGGCTACGTGGACCCGGCGGCGAAACAGCGGATCGCGCATGAACTCCAGATTGATCGCCCGGTAGCGGTCCAGTATCTCCTGTGGATCCGCGATTTGGCCCATGGCGATCTGGGGATTTCGTACCGGTACGGACTCCCCGCCTGGCAGATCATCCGGCCGCGTATTCCCACCACGGTCGAGCTCGCCACGTTGGCTATGGTGGTTGCTGTGCTCATCGGTGTCCCCACGGGCATCCTAAGCGCCACCCACCAGGACACCGCAGTCGACTTTGGCCTGCGGGTGTTCAGCCTCGCGGGTCTCTCTATGCCGGCGTTTTGGCTGGGGATGGTGATCTTGCTCTTCCTCGTGCGGGAGTTCCACTGGATTCCCTCCATGACGTATGTCTCGCCGTACGTCGATCTGCGCGCGCACCTGGTCCAGTTCGCCTTTCCCGCCCTGGCCGTCGGGTACCGGAGTGCCGCGCTCATCAGCCGCATGACGCGGTCGTCGATGCTCGAGGTGTTGCGCGAGGACTACGTGCGCACCGCCCAGGCCAAGGGGCTGCCGCGGCGGATCGTGGTCAACCGGCACGCGTTGCGCAATGCGTTGCTCCCTATCGTGACGGTCATCGGTACGGAGTTCGCGTTTCTGATCGGCGGGTTAGTCGTGACGGAAACGGTGTTCAACCTCCCCGGGGTCGCCCGATACCTTGTTGAGGCGATCACCTGGCGCGACTACCCGATCGTGCAGAACCTGGTCATGTTCATCGCCATCGTCGTCGTGTGCTCGAATCTGGCCGTCGATCTGTTGTACGCGCGTTTGGATCCCCGGGTCCGCTTCGAATGAGAGCGGTCCTCCGCGCGGTCGGGAGCCGGCTGCATCCTGTAGGGCGGCTCGTCCGCCGATATCCTCTGGGAACGGCGGGTGCTGTGATCATGCTCGTGGCTGTGGTCGCGGCGGCGGGCGCAGATGTCTTGGCTACGCATGATCCGACGCGGATAGATGCTGCTCATACGTTCCTCGCGCCGTCTGCGAGCCATTGGTTAGGCACAGATTACCTCGGTCGGGATATCTACAGCCGGCTCATGCACGGCGCCCGCGTGTCACTTGCGGTCGGGATCACGTGCAGCCTACTCGGGGGGCTCGTGGGGGGAGGACTGGGCTTGGCGAGCGGATATGCGGGCGGGGCGGTAGCGTTCGTGATCCAACCGGTGTTGGACATCATGCAGGGATTTCCGCTGCTGGTCCTGGCCCTGGTGATGACGGCAGCCCTGAGTCCATCCCTCGCCACGACGATCATCGCCATCTCGGTCCCGTTTGTTCCCCGCGTCGCCCGTGTCGTGCGCGCGGCGGTTCTTTCGATTCGCGAGACCTCCTACGTGGAGGCGGCAACGGCGCTGGGGATGAGTCGCCTGCGCATCGCTGTGCGGCACATTTTCCCGAACACCGTCTCTCCCCTGATTGTCATGACCACCGCGCAGTTAGGGACTGCTATTCTCGTGGAGGCCTCCCTGAGCTTTCTGGGGCTCGGCGTCCCCGAACCCTATCCGTCCTGGGGCCGGATGTTGTCTGTGTCCGCCGCAGAGTTCGCGCAGAAAGCGCCGTGGCTGGTGATCTTTCCCGGGGTGGCGATCAGCCTGGTGGTGTTTGCCAGTAACCTGCTGGGAGACGCGGTGCGGGACTTCCTCGACCCCCGGCTGCGTCTTTAATAAGGAAGATCCCGAGACACCCTGTCGCGAGGGATAACCGCGATCTTGCCCAGCATCCATAGGTGGGGCGGCGGGCGGTTAATTGACATCCCTCCCCCCCTCCGATATGATGAGCACTGGCTGTCAAGTCTTTTTTATTTTTGGCGAGGTTTCGTGGCCCGTCTCACGCAAGCGAACGTCAACCAGCAGCCCGCCCGCGCCATTCCCCGCGCCGTCCGAGAGCCGAAGGGCCCGGGGGTCCGGGAACGCGTGGTGCGCTACCTGCGGGAGGTGTGGGCCGAACTCAAGCGGGTCGACTGGCCCAGCCGGCCGGAGTTGATCGCGTCCACAATCGTGGTCGTGGCCGTGTTGCTGGCGATGGCGCTGTATCTGGGTGCGTGGGACGCGCTGTTCACGTGGGTGTTCTCGCGCGTTTTGGTCCGCGCTCCGTAGCCGCTTGCCGTCCTAGGTGGTCCCCATGCTTGAAGATCCGAAGATGGAAGAAAAAATCAAAGAGATCTTTGTCGATGAACCCGTCCCCGAGCCGGTCCCTGTCGAGGAGGCCCCGACGGCGGTCGAGACGGCCGTCGAGGAGGCTCGCGATCCCCGGCTGAAGTGGTTCGTCATCCATACGTATTCCGGCTACGAGAACAAAGTGAAAAACAACCTGGAGCGCCGCCGGCAGTCCATGCGCACGCAGGGCGGCGAGAAGATCGTTCAGGTCTTGGTCCCCACGGAGAAGGAAAAGGAGATCAAGGGCGGCAAGCGCCGGGAAGTCGACCGCAAGATCTACCCCGGGTACGTGCTGGTCGAGATGATCATGGATGATGACTCCTGGTATGTGGTGCGCAACACGCCCGGTGTGACAGGGTTTGTCGGTTCGGGCGCGCGGCCGGTGCCGCTGGAGGACCAGGAGGTCAAACGGCTGCTGCGCCAGCTCCGCGACGAGACCCCCAAGTATCGGATTAGTTTTCAGAAGGGCTCGCAGGTGCGCATTACCGCCGGTCCGTTCATGGACTTCACCGGGGTGGTCGACGACGTCATGGTGGAGAAGGAAAAGGTCCGCGTGCTTGTCTCGATCTTCGGGCGCGCCACCCCCGTGGAACTCAACTTCGGGCAGGTCGAAAAAGTCTAGCTCGCGACAGAGCTAAAGGATCGGGTATGGCCAAGAAGATTCTCGCTGTGGTGAGGTTACAAATCCCCGCGGGCAAGGCCACGCCGGCCCCCCCGGTCGGCCCCGCCCTGGGTCAGCACGGCGTCAACATCATGGAGTTTTGCAAAGCGTACAACGAGCGGACCGCCGCGATGGTCGGGACGATTGTGCCCGTCGAGATCACGGTGTACGCGGATCGGACCTTCTCGTTTATCACAAAGACGCCCCCCGCTGCGGTTCTGCTGCGCCAAGCGGCGGGGATCGAGAAGGGTTCGGGGGAACCGAACAAGACGAAGGTGGGCAAGGTCACGCGCGCCCAACTGCGCGACATCGCCCAGCAGAAGATGCGGGACCTCAACGCCCACGATGTCGAGGCGGCGATGCGGATGATCGAGGGCACGGCGCGGTCGATGGGCATTCAGGTCGTCGGCTAGCGGCGATCAGAGATAGGGGAGTCGGCAATGGGCAAGCACGGCAAACGGTATCTGGAAGGTGCGAAGTTGGTCAACGCGGACACGCTGTACAGTCCGGCGGACGCCATTCGCATCCTCAAGCACATGCCGAAGGCGAAGTTCGATGAGAACGTCGATGTCGCCATCCGCTTGGGGATCGACCCTAAGCAAGCCGACCAGCAAGTGCGGGGCACGGTGGCGCTGCCTGCCGGGACGGGCAGATCGGTTCGTGTTTTGGTCTTCGCTAAAGGCGAGAAGGCGAAGGAGGCCGAGACGGCCGGTGCCGACTTTGTCGGCGCGGAGGAGTTTGTCGAGAAGATCCAGGGAGGGTGGACGGATTTCGACGTGGCGATTGCGACCCCCGACTTGATGAGTCTGGTGGGCCGGCTGGGACGCGTGCTGGGTCCCCGCGGATTGATGCCCAATCCCAAGGCCGGCACCGTCACTTTCGATATCGCTCGGGCGGTGAGGGAAATCAAAGCGGGCAAGATCGAGTACCGCGTGGAGAAGGCCGGCATCTTGCACACCGGGATCGGGAAGGCCTCGTTCACCGAGGAGCAGCTGCTCGCCAACCTCATGGCGCTGTTGGAGGCGGTGATGCGGGCGAAGCCCGCGTCGGCCAAAGGGCAATACCTCCGTTCCATCGCGCTGTCGACCACAATGGGACCGGCGGTGCGGGTCGATCCCGCGAAAGTTGAAGCGACGCTTAAGGCGGAGGCGGCGACCGCCTAAGGCGGGGTTGCGTCTGCATGCCGCCTGTGCTACACTCGCCGCCGTTGGGCGTGAAGTGAATATCTGCCGTAGACAGCCGGTCTCCTGGATCACCTCCGGGGGCTAAGGACCCGGTCGGGTCGCCAGCCGAGGCGCACGGTCGGCCACCGAGGTGGCCTAGGACCGATGAGCTTTCGGGGCCTCGTCTACGGGGCCTCGTTTCATTTCTGAGGTGAGAGGGAGCACGATGGCTAAGACGCAGACAAGAGAACGCCGGATCGCCACGCATGCGGCGCGGCCCGCCAAGGTCAAGGACGTCGAGGCTCTCGTGAGCCTACTGGGGCGCGGGTCAGCAGCGATCCTCACCGATTTCCGTGGGTTGAACGTCGCAGAACTCGCCGACCTGCGCCGCAAATTGAAAGAGGCCGGCGCCGAGTTCAAGGTCGTCAAGAACACGTTGCTGCAGCGGGCGGCTCAAAGCGTCGGTGTCGCGGATCTGGGCCCCCTGTTGGAGGGTCCGACCGCGATCGCCGTCAGCCGCGCCGATCCCTCGGTCCCGGCGAAGATCCTGCTGGAGTACATCCGGCAGATGCGCAAGCTGGAGATCAAAGGGGGGCTGGTGGAGGGGCTGGTTCTGACCGCCGCGCAGATCAAGGTTCTGGCCGATCTGCCGTCGCGGCCGCAGCTGCTCGCCAAGGTGCTCGGATCGATGGCTGCCCCCCTGACCGGTCTGGCGGGGGTGCTGAGTGCGCTGCCCCGCAATCTTGTGTATGCACTCGATCAGATTCGCAAGCGACAGGAGCAAGCGGCGGCATAAATTCACACTCGGGCCGCGCTGTCTCCGATACGGGACAGCGGCCCCAAGAGGAGACGACTGACGTGGCGGAGACCAAAGTGAAACTGAGCAAGGACGAGATCGTGAGCGCGATCGGCAACCTGACCGTGCTCGAACTCGCGGATCTGGTGAAAGCCTTGGAAGAGAAGTTCGGCGTGACCGCTGCCGCCCCCATGGCGGTGGCTGCGATGCCGACAGCAGGCGGATCGGCCGGGGCGGCTCAGGCTGAGGAGCAGACGGAGTTTGACGCCATCCTCAAGGTGGTTGGAGAGAAGAAGATCCAGGTAATCAAGGTAGTGCGGGAGCTCACCGGGTTGGGCCTGAAAGAGGCCAAAGACCTCGTGGATGGTGCCCCCAAGCCGGTCAAAGAGAAGGTATCGAAGGTCGAGGCCGAGCAGATCAAGACCAAGCTTGAGGCCGAAGGCGCCCAGGTCGAAATCAAGTAGCCCAGACGGATGCTCGCCCCGGGGGATCCTGCCCCCGGGGGGCACTCGTGCCTCCGGATCGACGTGGCTCTCGCAGGAGCGTCGACGCGAGAGCCGGGTATTGACGGGCCGTATCTCGCCGAGTAGTATGAGGGATACGGCTCTTGACGCTAGAGACGCCTACGACCGGGACTTTGGAGTTTAACGCCGAGAATCGAAAGCGAGGCTTGCCTGCCTTGCTTTCGTTTTTCATTGAAGCCCATCATCCCTGCCGACCATACGCGTCGTAATTCCCCCGGGACGAGACGGCATGTCTCTCCCGGGTGTGGCCGCGTGCCACCCAAGCCGGTGATCACGCCATCACGACTCAGGAATTGTTGCTGGAGGTGACCGGTTCCCCGTGAAAACCCAGACCCGAGGTAAGATGATGCGTTCTCCCACATCTGCTGCCCGCGCCCGGCCGGGCGTCGGCGGACAGGTAGTGACGCGGGGGCGCCGCACCCGCGTGAGTTTCGCCAAGATTCCCGAAATCCTCGACGTGCCCGATCTCATCGAAGTGCAGCGCCGGTCCTTCGAGTGGTTCCTGCGCGAGGGGATCCGCGAGGTGTTTGACGAGGTCTCCCCGATCCAGGACTTTACGGGAAACCTCGAGCTGCACTTTGCCGTCGACCCGAGCCGCAAGCGCGTGGAGCCTCCGGGATTGTTCGACGACACCCCGGTGCTCGATTTCGGTGGGTATCGCCTGGAGCGGCTCAAGTATACCGAGGACGAGTGCCGCGACCGCGACTACAACTACAGCGCCGCGCTCAAGGTCAAGGTGCGCCTAGTCATCAAGGAGACCGGCGAGATCAAAGAACAGGAGGTCTTCATGGGAGACCTCCCCCTGATGACCCGCCGCGGCACCTTCATTATTAATGGAGCCGAGCGGGTGGTTGTCAGCCAGCTGGTGCGGTCTCCGGGCGTCTATTACAACTTCAGCCCCGATGCCATGGGCCGGCCCCTGCCGGCGGCCACGGTCATCCCGCACCGGGGCGCGTGGCTCGAGCTGGAGATGGACACCAACGGTGTCATCGCCACGCGCATCGACCGGACGCGGAAGATTCCGGTGACTGTCTTGCTGCGCGCGCTGGGGTACGACAGTGACGAGAAGATTCTCAAACTTTACGACGGAGATGCGACGATCGAGGCCACGCTGGCCAAGGACCCTGTCAAGGAACGCAAGGGGCCCAAGGCCGTCGAGGAGGCGCTGATCGAGATCTATCGTCGGCTGCGGCCCGGCGATCCGCCGACCGTCGAGAGTGCGCGCCAGCTGTTGCAGACGCTGTTCTTCGACCCCCGGCGCTATGACCTGGGGAAGGTGGGACGGCATAAGCTCAACCGCAAGCTCGGTCTGGACGCGCCGCTCCCGTTTCGCACTTTGGTTCAGACCACCGGCGGGGAGGTCAAAGACGTCTCCGTGCGGCGGGAGAAGAAAGACTTCACCCTAACCCTCAAAGACGGTCGGGAATTCACGGGTCTGCTCGCGCGCGTCACAGTGCGCGTCAACGGCGAGGCCACGGACGTCAAGAAACTGGATTCGGGTATGCGCGTCGTCTTGGGGTTGGCCCCCACGACCAAGGACGTTCTCTACGCCGTCGTCGACGAGGGCGTGCGCCATCCGGCGGCGGTCCGCGATGACATTGCCGAGGTAGTGCGCTACCTGATCCGCTTGCACAATGAAGACGAAGGGGCCACCGGGGACGACATCGACCACCTGGGCAACCGCCGCGTGCGGTCGGTCGGAGAGCTGTTGCAGAACCAGTTCCGGATCGGCATGCTGCGGATGGAGCGCGTGATCCGCGAGCGGATGACGATCCAAGAAACAGGGCAGATTACCCCGCAGGTGTTGATCAACATCCGCCCTGTCGTGGCGGCGATTAAGGAGTTCTTCGGTTCCAGCCAGCTGTCGCAGTTCATGGACCAGACCAACCCCCTGGCCGAGCTGACCCACAAGCGCCGGCTGTCGGCGCTGGGGCCTGGCGGGTTAAGCCGCGAGCGCGCGGGCTTTGAAGTGCGGGACGTCCACACCAGCCACTACGGCCGGATGTGCCCGATCGAGACGCCCGAAGGTCCCAACATTGGCTTGATCAGCTCGCTGGCGACCTTTGCACGCGTCAACGACTTAGGGTTCATTGAGACGCCCTACCGGCTGGTGCGCGACGGGGTCGTGGGCAAGAAGACGGAGTACCTGACCGCCGATCAAGAGGAT
>Ga0137415_10005191_pt1 | contig 12881 bp, 11 predicted proteins | sample CZODoug3_1_1_16f_FD_183082 | JGI IMG/M metagenome (GOLD analysis project Ga0137415, IMG submission 183082) | Vadose zone soil fungal communities from Angelo Coast Range Reserve, California, USA - CZODoug3_1_1_16fungal (Hybrid Assembly) | ecosystem: Environmental > Terrestrial > Soil > Vadose... | reverse complement strand
AAGCGGGTGAGCGCATGCGGGCTCGAACCAACACCGCCACCTCGAAAGCATCGTGCACTCCGGCTTTCCGACATCGTCCGCCGCGATCCGCACACGCCCATCGTGCGGACGGTGGATGGGAGTGAATGGCTCTGGGCCGTCAACGGCCACGTCTTTTCGGTATCCAAACATCCGCTGGCGGATGCCACCTTCGAATCGCTCGCGGACACCAAACCGCGCCGCGTCCGCGAACTGTGCGGGTCCCCACGCCGCTCCCAGGAGGGCGCCGGAATCCTCGGCCTCTTAGAGAAGCTCTACGAGCTGCGCGCCATCTCCCGCGTGGAACCAGTGCTCGGGAGATGATTCCAATGCAGAAATACGCCGTGGAACGGTGGTTCGATTGGGAGAAATTCGCCTTATGCCATTGGGAGAAGCACCCGGTGTTGTACGAGGGGGTATCCGCGGCACTCTTCGACGTGCACGACGTCTTTCGTGCGGCCGCGGAGGCGGCGCGCACTCTTCCGGAGGACCCTTCTCCTCCGGGGGCGCCCAGTATCATGGTCTTCACCATCGAGCGACGACAGCAGATGTCCCAGCACGCGTGGGCTCCGCATGCAACCGACGGCTCCTTCGAGGGGTATCACGCGCGGCTGGCACATGCACTGCGCGCATCGAGCGCAGCGAAATATGCGCTCATCGTCAATTCACTGCATTCGTTTTCGTTTCCGCTTTGGTCGCAGGAACGGACTTTCTTCGAGGGGCTCTGGCGCAGGGTCGGCCTGCCGTTGACTGGAGCAGGCACGACGCTCTTCCACGGCAACTACGAGCACACTCCGGTCGGCGTTCACAAGGACCGCTCCTCCACATTTCTTTTCGGCATCGCGGGGCGAAAGCGAATGCGATTTTGGCAAAAGAAACCTTGGACCGAACCCGTGACGACGGTGCCCGACTACGAGCCATACATCAGCGCCTCCTTTGCCGTCGAAGTCAAGGCGGGAGATCTTCTGTATTGGCCTTCGAGCTATTACCACGTGGGGGAGAGCCTGGGCGGCGAGCCGGCCACCAGCGTGAACGTTGGAATCCCGCGCACGGAGCATCGGAGCATCTACGAGCTGTCGGCTCTCTTGCTCGACTTCGACGACGCGGCTGCCTCGCTCGATATCGAAGCCGGCATGATGAGCCTTTTGCCACGTGGCAGGCTCTCCGCGCTGGCGAAGGGCGCGCGGGAGAGCGGCGGAACGCTTTCGTCCGATCTCCCCGAGGCACTCAATCGCGTCATGAGGACATTTCGGACCCTCACGGAGAAACGCACCCTGGATCGGCGGCTCCGAACCGTCACGCTCGAGCACCTTTCCGCGGGCGGCTTCATGCCCGTTCCCCGTCCCGCCCCGCGGATACGGCTCGACGACGAGAACCGGGTGGTTCGCCGCGCCGAGGAGCCGATTCTCTGGGCGCCGGAGGATTCCCGTAGCTGTATTTGTGCCTCCCACGGGCACTCTGCTCGGGTGATGGCGCCGGCAGTCGAGGTGAGGCGCGTCGTCGAAGCCCTCAACTCGGGGCAACCCACGCGCGTGGGCGATCTGGGGATGCGTTTTTTACTTGAGAAATTCCTCCGTTTTCGTGCGATCACGCAGCTTCAGCGCGCGCGCCTCTCCTGATCTCGGCCGGTGGTCCGAGCGGCTTTGGCCTGCTCGATGAGTATTCCGTTTTCCAGTTTCAATATACGATCTGCCATATTGAAATATCGTTCGTCGTGGGTAATGGCCACGATGGTCACCCCGCGGCTTCTGAGCTCCGGCAGGAGCCTCGTATAGAAAAAGGACCGGAACGCCGGGTCTTGATCGGCGGCCCACTCGTCGAGCATCAGCAACGGTCGCTCTTCCAGGAGGGCAAGCATCAGCGCCAGGCGCTTGCGCTGCCCTTGCGAGACATGCGTGTCGATGGATCCATCGCCCCGCGGAGCGATTTTGGGGCCCAGGTCGAGAATGTCGAGCCAGCGGCGCACGGCCTCCGGCGCGGCCGGGGCGCCCGCCCCGATGATGGGATACCGGAACAGGTGGAAGTCGGAGAACACCGCAGCGAACAACCCTCGATAGCTCGAACGATGGTCGTCGTCCACGACGGTATCGTCCACGCGAATGCATCCGCCATGGGGACGATACAGACCAGTCAACAGACGCGCGAAGGTCGATTTGCCGCCCCCGTTGCCGCCAATGACGAAGACGATTTCTCCGCGGCGGAGGGTCACGTTCACGGGGCCGATGGCAAATGCGTTTTCATCGAACGCACTGGCATAGCGATAGGTCAATGACTCCAGGTGGATGGCGCGCCAATCCGCCGGTATGCGTTCGCGCGCGCGATCGAACGATTCTGTGTATTCTGCAATTTCCAGCGAGCGCACCCTCTCGAGCGCGACGCTACCGCCGACGAGCATTGGAATGGTAATGATCACGTTGGTGATCGGGGAGCGAAGAAACAGGATGGCCATTGCGTACGTGGCGGCCACGCTCGTGGGGGCCCAGCCGAATCGGCGGGCGACGAAGAAACAGAACCCGATGGATCCGAACACCATGGCGTTGAGCCAGGCATCGTTCAAACCCGCGTATCGTTCGAATCGGGTCGCGTGATCGCAGTAGGCGCGCGCATCCGGGTCGAACTCGCGTTGGTAGACCCGGCGAGCCCGCTGTCGATTGAGGCCGAGCTCGCTCCGTCCGCGAATCACGGTTTCGTAGTCGGCAATCAGGCAATCGTCGAGGTCGCGCATGGGCAGCATGTGCTGGTGCATCCCCCGCAGCAGGCCCAGTCCAACGGCGACGGTGAGCAAAAGCCAAACGAAGATGGCCGCAAAGAGCGGGCGCGAAAGCCACACGAGATACCCGAAGCTCGCCAGCGTCAGGACGCTGCCGTAGATAATCTGCGGCACCGCGGAAAACGCCACGGTGAGGCGCGCGGTATCGCCGCTCAGAGATGCAAGGATGCGGGCCGAGCCGAGATGCTCCAGCCGCTCGACGCTCGTGTCGAGCACGCGCTTCACGAAGGTGCGCCGGAGCTCGTAAACGATGCGATGTCCGAGGGTCGCAACGGCCACGTGCGAGGTGGCTTCGATCGCAAATAGCAAAAGGAGCAGACCGGCGTATTGCCCCAGATTGGAGGCCGTGATCTCGGATTGCGCGAGCAGGCGCGATTGGATGACGTCGAGAAGCGTGACGCTGAGGATCGCGCTCGACGCGCTCAGCGCCATCACCAGCGTCATGCGCATGCGATGACGCGCCAGCATCGCAAAAAGCAAGCGCACGCGGCCCCGCTCAGACTCTCTGGAGGGCGCGATAGGCCGCGAAGGTGCCGAGCAGCGCGCGGATCGTCGCCAACGATAGTCCACTCGAGAATTTTTTACAGAGCTCATCCACCGAAAGCTCACGCCCGGAGTTGAGCTCCGCGACCAGCCTGGCTATCGACTTCCGATCGGCGGTCGAAAAACCATATCCGTTGGCGGAGCACAGGAGCTCGCGCCGCCAGGCGACGCACTGAATGGGATACCGCGGCTCGACGCGGACGCGATCTTCGGCGGACAGCGGGGCGCGCTCGGCCTGGGGAGGCACGGCGAGTCCAAATCCGGTCAAGTGGCACAACCAGCGCAAATGTATTTGGCGACGAAGCGCCGCGTTGGTGCTCTTCTTTCCGAAGACATCGAGTGTGCTGGAGAGAGACTTGGGAAGCGTTCGCGCGGACTTGGCCAGGGCGCCGGTGGCGAATGCGTGGTGGCTCGAGCTGTCGGCAGCGCCGGCCATGCTCGCGAGGGCGTCCTTCACCCACGACGGGTCCACTCGATGCCTGAGGCCGATGGACAGCGTGGTGACCAAGCCGTCGTCGTTGGACTCGGCCACATGCCAGTAGCTCTTCGGCCAATACAGCATATCTCCGGCGTTTCCTTCCAGGACAGTTGCGCGGCCACGGTGCGCTTCATAGTCGAACGGGTCGCCCTCAGCTTCGCCGCGTCCGAGGCTGGGCGGAAAGGACTCCTCCGGCCAGAGGAGAAACTTTTTCCGTCCCTCGACGACCCATGTGAAGATGTCCTGCCCGTCCCTATGCACGCCGAACGGCGTCTGGCAGTAGTTCCCCGCAAAGATATTTACGTCCGTGCCCCCAAGCGGGAAACCGGTCTCCTCGTACAGACCGCGGAGGAATTCTCTCATGCGAAACCAGATCTCCGGCATTACGCTATGCGATTCGTTGAGCACGATCCCGAAACACGCATAGCCGTGCCGTTGCTCCAGCCGTTCCCCATATCCCGTAAGGGACGCGTCTTCCGATCGCGGAAGCACTTCCCAGAATTTCGTGCCAAGCTGCTCGGCGTTCAAGCGGCGAACCATCGTGCGGTCGCCGAGAAAAAGTCGCAGCAGACAGGGGACGCGTCGCCGCACGAGCTCGGCGGCCGCCACGAATACGTCGAATACCTGTCCGGGTGTCACGAGGGCACCGGGAAACGGCCTTGGTGTGGCAAAGGGGCGGTCGATGGAATGACGGCGCAGGTAGCTCGGCCAGAAGGCGTCGGGCATGGTGAAGCGAGAACCGGAATTGGGCATTGGGCAGCTCGTTGTCGATCAGCGGGCGTACGAAAAAGACGTAAGTGGCCTATCCCAGAAGTAAGAATCCGAGGCCGAGCTCGAGCCCGTGCAGTTTTGGCTACGATACCTTCTCGCAGGCCGGGCCGATCTCCTGGTAATCAATCGACCCGTCGGGTCGTTCAATGTGCTTCCAGCCGATCGCGCAGACCTGCCCGCGTCCGATCCCGGTGGCCTCCCAGTGGAGATTGTCCTCGGGCGGAATCGGACCGTTTTTGAATTCGCTGTTGATGCCCGGGCCGACAAACTCGATGTGGCCGAAGAAGCCATTTCCTGTGGCAGTGACCTGATAGCCGGTCGCATCGCCGACCACCGTTATGCAGACATTTTCAGTCCCTTCGGTGCACCCTTGTGCATCGAGTGGCGCGAACGCTGCTGCTACGGTTGCATCGGGGGATGCGTTGGCCGTCGGGGTGATTGATGCCGTTGCGCCCAATGCGATGACGCAGGCAAGAACCTTGAGCTCAATACGGAACTTGGTCTCTTTGGATTCCACTTGTCGCACATTTCCCGTGTATTCCGCTTTGAAAATGATTGCTTGGATTGACGATGATTTCTTTTTTGCCAACGTCCGCGCCTTCCGCAGAGGTACGGAGACCGCCACGACTGTAGCGCTAATTGTCTCTACGAAAATCGCTGCCTCCTCCAATGGTTGCCTACGCGCTTTTTTGTCTTTGCATCATTTCTTGCGAAGAAGACGCCCTTTCGGCGATCATCGGCAAAGCCAGGTATGCTTGCTGATCGAACGACCCTTGATTGTCGTCCCTCGGGCGACGAGGTCGGTGCTGGGTCACCCTCCGATGAATCAGTGCAGAAGGGGCTTCAACACGGGAGCGTGCGACGAGCCCGGTAGCTGGCTTCGTCGACGTGTCCAGCGCGAGCGCGTTGCCGTCGGTGCTCGCGCCGGGCGCGATGGCGACGGAGTACAACGCCTGGTCGAGCAAGCCATCGTGGGGTGCCACGACCGCGGCGAACGTGGGGATCACAGTCCCGTTCGAGGAGAACGCCGTCGAGACGTAATCTCCGACGAATCTGCCGCAGGCCCGGGGATGAAGTGGTCCACGCCGCTTCCCACCGCATCGAGCGGGAGGCGCGCCGGCGGGGTCCACGTGAGGCCGTCCTGCGACGTGGACATCACCAGATCGTTGGCCGAACAACCCTGCTCGAAGCGGCAGTCTTGCCAGAACGTATAGACCGTCCCCGCGTTGCTGATGGTCGATCCCGGGAGCCGAAAGCCGCGCGACAGCGATACGTCGTGGACCTGCAAGTCGGAAACAATCGTACGACTGCTCCACGTCTTGCCGCCGTCAGTCAAACGGAAGGCGGCAATGCTGGTGCCTTTATCCGAGGTCGAATTTTTCGCCGAGCTTCAACGTTGCAAACATTGAAAGGGCCAGCAGAAACATGATCGGTCCATCTTTGAGCCCCTGGGCTGACCACAAAGCGAGAGAAGGAAAAAACGCAACCGCGAGGGCGGCAAGCCGCGCCACTTTATGGTTCCCGAACAAGCGCAAGGCGATCAGGAAAACGATCGGCGCTGTCAAAGCCCCGACGACAGCGTTAACCATCTGCACCGCAAACATGTTTCGGCCAATAATCGAGTAAACTGTGCCGACGATATAGATCATTCCCCAGCCACTGCCGGTTAGGCCCGTACCCGTAAACCTCAAGACCAGCCCCGCGTCATACAGCGAACCTTCCCAGGCCTTAATCAGGGATAAGCCCAACGTGTCGTAGGTGAATGAATCGCCGCCGAAAAATCCTTGCGCATTCATCCCAAAGATAAAGGCAGCGATAAACATCCGAAACAAAAGCGCACCGATAAACAGGCGGATGAGAAACTCTCCGTCCACCTTGATTTGCGATAGGATTAGAACAACGCCTCCAGATAAAAACGCACACAGTATCAGGGCTTTAGCCGAGTCAAAGATCGTAAATGTTCCATAAAATGCCGTAAACTCGGGCGGAAGGAGCAACGGCATAACCACCAGGATGGAAATGCACAAAACCAGAGCCAGAATTGAGAGTAGAGCGTTCATTTCAGTTCACCCGCGCATTTAAACATCATCCGGGAGATCCGGCCTGGTCTTTTCTTCAACCAGAAAGCGGTCTTCTGCGCCCAGCGGTTTGATCACCTTTGCCGGCACCCCGGCGATCAAACTGTTCTCTTCAGTAATCTTCCGTGTTATGACAGAACCAATTCCGACAATGGATCTTGTTGGCAACGCCCCCCCAGGGGCAATTCGTATCTCAGAGCCGATATAAACAAACGAACCAATTTGAATCGGCAACGTCCTTTGCCGATTATGAGTCCACAGAGAGGAGTTACGTCCTCCCAGAATCGATCTGCGGCCGATCTCGACACGATCCGTAAAATCGATTTTGTGGTTCGCGGCTATAATGCTGCCGTCGCCCAAAAGAAATCGAGGGTCGGTCGGATTTACAACAATAGGATCCGGAATCGAATTTATCTCGTTGAGCCGAATTACCTCAGCATAGCGTCCCAGTGAAATTTCATTGCCACCGCGAAAAATGTTCAAATGGCCTATCCGAACATGATCACCCATCGTCAGCTTTTCAACGCCTATGACCACGTTAAAATGCCCGATTTGCGTATCTTCGGCAATTCTACATTCTCGGGCATCGATTAAGCTGAGGCCGATCTTTACTCTTTTGCCAATTTGATAGCCAAAGAACCACCTGTAGCAAAGCCTCTTAAGAAAAGAAGGCAGTACGGCGATCAGCGCCAGCACCACTAAGCGAACTTTGCCCGGATGGTGCGCCATTTATTAGAGGAACACCAGCCGGAGCATGCATAATTACCTGAGCGAAAAAATGCCCGGCAACTATTCATTCCGAACATGGCGTTACATTTCTCCTTTCCTGCCTGAGGCAGTTCTCAGGGCTGTCGCCAACCTGTCCGATTGCAACGGCAGGTTGTAAAACTCCAACGCATGAGCACGACCCGCCCTGCCCATCAATCTTCGGACATCCCAATCGTCCAGCAAATTTTCGAGTGCAGAGTACCACTGTTCCGGGGTCGAGGCCGCCAGGTGTGTTTCTCCGGGAATACCGATTTCGGCGCATGCCGCAACCGGAGTTACCACGTAAGGAATACCCACAGCCATATACTGAATCGCCTTAAAGCCGGATTTACCGGATGACCATTCGTCTGCCACCATCGGATAAAGCCCAATGTCGAACGACTGAAAGTCAGTAATTTCTCGTTCCAGACTCCACTTCAAGTTCTCGACCTCAATCCCTTGCAAATCGATTTGTTCCACGCTTGCCCCAACAATCTTCAGCCGAAAGCGCCGTGTCCTGGCAAGTTCTCGGAGTACCGGGAAGATCGATTCCAAATATGGAAACGTCGAATGTGTTCCCACCCAACCAACCGTTGGTATTCCATTATCGGTCTTCGCGGGATCCGGATGAAACTTGTCCAGGTCAACCACGGTTGGGATTATACTCGCCTGTTTGCCCATCATGGTGACGTGCTGCGCTATCGAGCTGTTCCCACAAGTGACAAGCGCGGAATACTTTATCAGTTTATCGGTCTTGCCAAACCATTTTAGACGACTAGCTAGCCTTCCGTACGTTGGGCTAGTATAGGAGACGTACGTCGCATCGTCCAAATCAAGTACCATCGGGCAATCACCCAATAGCATCGACAAGCGCTCGACAAGGGGTGGCCCGAATAGCATTGCCTCACGCTGAACAAGAAGAAGATCGAACTCCCGCGCTCGAACGATGTCCCCAATACGCCCAACCGCAGCCCGTAACAGGCCCGCGGCATTTTGCACCATTCGGTTTCGCTGATAAAGAGAAGCGAACAGCGACGAGTCCAGGAATGGCTTTATTGTCAACTCGATGTCGCGTTCAGCGAGCGGAGCCACGAACTGCTCGAGCCGGTAACGGGTCGCCGCGGCTTCAACCGGATATGATGCCAGCCCAAGAACTCTCATATCATGGCTCGGAGTCCGCTTTCGGCATTAAATCGTCGACCGCGTTGCGGCGAAGTTTAGGAGAGATAGATCCAGCCGGCCTGTCGTTTAATACCTTGCTATAAAGTCGCGAATATCTTTCCAGTCCAACCCCGGAAACGTTGAACAGGCGTTCAGCTACCGATCTGCTGTGTCGTCGGGTTTCTTCCAGGTTTCTGGTTTGTGCTCTGAGTGTTGTTAGCGAACTAACATAGCTTTTCCGGGAATGCTCCTCCAATAGTTGCCCGACACCTTCTTCGGTGATCAGGGCATCAGAGTCGCCTACGTTGGCATTAATAATCAAAGATAGCCCGCACGCTAAATATTCGGCATTCTTGGTCGGCGAAGACGCGAGTTTTGAAAAGCACGGCTTGATAAAAGCGAGCCCGGCATCGGCAGCGGAAAGATACGAGCTTACTTCCTGTGATTCGGCGGCGACCACGGAATATCTTTCGTCAGATACGCCGCGCGCACGCATAAGAGAACGAACAATCTCATGCCCGGAAGGCGTCAGCCAAAGAGCGTGTACATCTGCCTGATCCTCGAGCACTGCAGCGAAAAAATCGGCCATCTCGTCAGTCATGTACCAGCCACCGATCGAGCCACTGTAAACGACGACGAATCGTCCCGTAAGCCCGAGCCTGGATCGCACGGCTTCGCGCTCGGCAACGTTAAATTGGAACCGATTGAGATCAGCGCAACATGGCACAACTTCGTGCGCCACACTTCGATTGCGCAAACCGTCCCATTCGCGGATTATCGGCCATATTCGATTCGTCAGTGTAACGACGCCATCTGCAGCCGCGAATGCATTTTTTTCCATTTTCTTGGTGAGAAGAAAGGGTAATGAGTTCTTTTTCCAATGGCCGGCATCCACATATTCCTCGGCCATAAGACCCCGAACATCAAAGATGAATTTGGTGTTATGGCGCCGTTTCATTGAAAGAGCGATTGTAGCGGGTATATGGCTTCGGGCGTGCACCATGCTTATTTGGCGCAACTGAATCAACTCGCTGGCTTTTCGAATTCCGGCGAAAACATCATAAACAGTAGCCGGCAGCGAAGGACGCTTATGATATTTGAGCCAGTGCCATTCGATACCGTCCTGACTCAAAGAGCGCGACAATTCGGCGCACTTCTCTTTTCCCTCGCTCGTCCAGGCCCGCTCCCTTTCAAAACTGAGAATGGTAAATCGAACCCCCTTCCGGGCAAGCTCGCGTAAATAAGGAATGACCTGGCTCTGCCCGAGCGGGTCGAGCATGCCGTTATACGAGACGTAAAGAACCCGCTCCCCTTCAAGCCCCATTTTTAGCACCGGTCAAAGCAGCATCCGAGCTGAATTTGTCTTTGAACAGCCAGATCATCGCGCCAATTATCGCAGCGGCGTCAAGCACCGCCAGAATAGGCACCAGCAAAAACAGCCGCAGAATATTTTTGCCGATCTTTGCCGGATAAACGTCAAGATTTCGTCTAATCGCAACTATCGCCCGGAGGAATAAAAGCCCTGTCCAAAACAACATGGGAACCGCAAGCCATCGCCAGCCAGAAGCGATGGCTAAAATCGCAGCAACCGCGAGGAATAGATACCGGCGAAAGATTGTACGCTGCCAATGTTTCCAGAGACCCGCCCGAATATTATTCCGAGAGTAAGTGATAAAGCGAAGAAAAGTGGGATAAATTGCATCTTTCAAATCCCATCGAACCGTGGCCAGTTCGGCATGCCCGATACGGACACCGGCGCGTTCGACCTCGTTCATAAAGAGAAGATCTTCGGCTGAGCGTAAATGTTCGGGAAATCCGCCGACCATCCGCCAGACTCTCCGTTGTATCAAACATGATGCGATCGAATGTGGCCGCATACTTTTCCCGTGGAGGGAGTTCGGCGGTGGCACATAAGAGATTGCCGCACATTCTTTGAAAAACGTATCGGTGACAGGTTCCCACGAGCCGTAGACAACTTCGAGTTCAGGATCAGCAAGCGCGGCAGATTCCAGATACTCAAGCCATCGAGGGTCAGGGCGAATACCCGCGTCAATAAAAGCGATCCAATCGTTTTCGGCGTTTGCCGTTCCAACATTCCTTCCGCGACCAGGCAGCGCAGCGAGCTCTCGAAACAACCGTATTTTAACGCCATTACTGTCATAAGCCTCGACAAGCTCGGCTGTATTATCGGTCGAGCCACCATCAGTTATGACAATTTCATCCGGCCGGCGTGTTTGTCCGCACAGTCCATCAAGGAGCGCACAAATTGTGTTTCCCTCGTTAAGGACCGGGACAATTACACTGATCTTCATTGCAGACAAAGTCTTCTTCGGACGAAAAGCAAGTCCATCTTAGCAGGATTCTTTCGCGTCTCAGCTCGGCTTTTTAGCATGCGAATTGGATACTATACCTTTAAGACAACCCCAAAATGGCCTTAGTCCAACACTTTCAGGGTAAAGGAGGAATGCGCGAAGAAGCAGCGTTGTTGCCTCTCCTGCATTTCCGGAATGACTGGCGGCGTAAGACCTGCGCATAAGTCTGGTAGCGGTAGACCATCGGCGTGCGGAGCCCTTAAGACGCGGTTCATAAATTTCAGCAATTTCGTCAAACTCCCGCCCGAAAAGGTCACCTTCAGCGACTGTCTTGCTGGAAGCATGGAGCCGATATGCGCCAAGCGCTACCGGAAGATGTTCGCACTTGTACCCTGCGAGCAGCAAACGAACATACAACTCATGGTCAAAGCAATACCGCCATCTGTTGTTAAACCCTCCGGACAAAAGATGCCGTCGCCAGAACATTCCTGGTTGAGGCGCCTTGTAAGCCCACGACAGGCAGTGCCCAATCGAGCGCGGCACCCTGGTTTCCACAGCCGTGGTTTTCAGTCCTTCACCGAATAAGACCGTGTCCCCGCATATCCATTCCCTCTGCAGATCTTCCTGAAAAAATGAGCTGACCGCTGTAAGTGCTCCCGGCAGGTAAAGATCGTCGCTATTCAGATACCCAACGATTTCGCCTGTTGCGTGTGCTATTCCCTTATTGATAGCTTCAGGCTGACCATTGTCCTTTTCGCTAACCCAATAAGACAGCACACTCTCATACTTTCGGATCACATCTATCGTATTGTCAGTGCTTCCGCCATCGACAATTATGTACTCCAATCCTTCAATTCCCTGATTGAGTACTGAAAGTATAGTCTCCTCAATATAAGCGCCCTGGTTAAGCGAAGGGGTAATGATGCTTATCTTAGGAGACATAGAAGGGCTGATCAGGTCGGAAAATCCTGTTGAATGACCTGGAGAAATTCAAACCGGCATTCGAGCAGAACGGATTGTAGTGAACTCGTCAAACTGAAGGAGATACAACGCCTGTCTGCGCCGGTTGATACCGGTAGAAGCTACCTCTGGGATCCATTTCATCCCTGGAGAGCAAAAACCTGAAACAGTCTGTGCTAGCTATAGCTGGCCTCGTACCATGCGATGGTTTTTTTCAGGCCTGCTTCGAGCGAAGTTTGCGCGCTAAATCCAAACTTTTCAAGCGCTTTCGTCGTGTCAAGACATCTTCGCGGCTGCCCATTTGGCCGATTTGGCTGCCAATGGATATCGCCTTCGTAACCCGTGAGGCGAGCGATTGTCACAACCAGATCGTTTATAAACACTTCACGACCATTGCCAAGATTGACAGGCTCACTTTCGTCATAGGTTGCAGCAGCCCGAATTATCCCATCCGCGCAATCTTCGACATAGAGAAATTCACGTGAAACATCGCCAGAGCCCCAGGCCTCGACGAACGGAAGATTATTCTTTCTGGCAGTGACACATTTCCGAATTAGTGCAGGAATAACGTGCGAGGTCTCGAGGTCGAAATTATCACCCGGCCCATACAGATTTGCTGGAAGGAGGAAAATCCCGTTGAACCCGTACTGCTCTCGATAAGCCTGCACCTGTGCCAGCATCATTTTTTTTGCCAGGCCGTAAGGTGCGTTTGTTTCCTCGGGATACCCATTCCAGATATCATCTTCCTTAAACGGGACTGGCGTAAATTTTGGATAGGCGCAAACCGTTCCGAGAGCCAAAAACTTCCTCACGCCGCGCCTTCGGGACTGCTCGATAAGCTGAGTACCCATCATCAGGTTTTCGTACAAAAACCGTCCGGGATTCTTCTGGTTATAGCCGATGCCGCCGACCACTGCCGCGAGGTGGATGACCATATCGGGCATCTTCTCGTCCAATAAACGCGCGACGTCTGCGCCGTCGATCAAATTATAGTCACGACTTCGCGGAACAAAGACCTCAACCCCAGGGAACTGCTGTAGACG
>Ga0137415_10005190_pt1 | contig 12882 bp, 9 predicted proteins | sample CZODoug3_1_1_16f_FD_183082 | JGI IMG/M metagenome (GOLD analysis project Ga0137415, IMG submission 183082) | Vadose zone soil fungal communities from Angelo Coast Range Reserve, California, USA - CZODoug3_1_1_16fungal (Hybrid Assembly) | ecosystem: Environmental > Terrestrial > Soil > Vadose... | reverse complement strand
GTCGTCCAGAATTGCCACCAGTTGAAGTTCCAGAACGCCCGCTGGAACAGCTTGTTCGGTTTCTGCCAGTTGAAGGAACCCCAGTTATTCCATCCCTGCTGATCGGACCGGAACAGGATGCCCAGGTCATTGATCTCGAAGCCGGGCGAACGGCGCATGTAACTGGTTTGAAAGCGGATGAACCCGCTTTGCTTGGTGAGCAGCAGCTCCTCGGCATGGCCGTTGAGTGACGTGCGCGTGCTGTCGAACCCGACGTTGTCGTCGGGTCGCTGATAGTTGTGCGTCGAGTTGCGCTGCGTCCGGGCAATCGCGGCCGGACTGCCGCCCACGGTGCTGAGGTCGAATGAGCCGGAGATTTCGTAGTTGTCATTGTGGAACCGATGGCGGAAATCGACCGCGCCCACATAGGCACGGTTGCGCAAAAAGTCCGCGGACCATTGGTCCAGGTTGCGGTTCACCGCGGTGGCCATGAAACCGATGCCGCTCTTGCCGTTGCGGTAGTCCTGCTGCAGGCGGAGGACACCGTAGTTCGTGAACGGCTCGATCGTGCGGTCACCCGGTCCCGTCGTGCGCTGCGTGACACCTTCGACGGCGCCGATCGTGAGACCACCGGGAAGCCGACCCGTGATCTTGGCGGCGCCAAGAATCCGACTCGCGTTCGGTGACGTGGCATCGCCGTACAATCCGCGGAGCTGCGGATCGCGACCTACGCGCCGGGAATAGAACAGCCCTTCCCCGCTGCAGTTCACGATGTTGCAGTTCACGCTGAAGTTGAAAATGCCGGTGCCTTCGACGAAGAATGGACGGCGTTCCTGGAAGAACGTCTCGAAGGACGTCAGGTTGACGACGGATGGATCGGCTTCGACCTGGCCGAAGTCGGGGTTCACCGTCGCGTCGACCGTGATGTTGGACGTGATGCCGTACTTGATGTCGGCGCCGGCGGTGTACTGCTGATGACGCTCGAATCCCGGCACCGGCACGTTCTTGACCACGGCGTAGGGCGCCAGCTCCAGGCGGCGCGGGGCCGCGAGACCCTCGAGCCCCACCAGGTCGCCGAGCTGCGAGACGAAGCCGCGGCGCGACGTGCGATACAGCGGCCAGCCCACACGCTCGCCGCCATGCCGGTCGATGTCGCGCCAGATCCCAAAGCCAAAGGTGTTGCTCGCCGAATGGGCATATCGCAGCTGCGATAGTGGAATGCGGAACTCGGCGGTCCAGCCGATTGAGTCGACCTGCGTGGCGACTTCCCAGACTCCGTCCCACGCGTCGTCTTCCTGTTGGTCATCCCCGTAGATCGCATAATCGCGCTTCACGCCACCAGGGGTCACCGCGAATTCGAAGCCGGTGCGGCGGTCGTGGTAGGAATCGATGACGATCTTGATTTGATCACAGCAGATGCGGACGTCGCGGCGGGCGAGGAGCTTCTTGATACTGTCGGGATGCGAGTCAAAGGCTCGCACGAAAACGTAGAAATTGTGGTCGTCGTAGGCGACCTTGGCCTCGGTGGGCAAGCTCGGATTGGCATCTTCGGTCGGCTGGAACTGCCGGAAGTCCTTGATGACCGGCGCCAGGCGCCAGACGTCGTCGTTATCCTTCCCATCGATTACCGGCGGTGTTGCAGCACGGCGCGCCACGGCGGTCGTGGCGCTCGGCGCCGTCGGGGGGGGCGCCGAGGCACCGGTTTGCAGTGTCAGAATGAGGGCGGCGACGGGCGTGAGCGGCATCATAATTCCTTTGATGGTACGATTCGCCAAAGGGTTGGTTTCGTGATAATTTGCGCGGGCCCCAAAACCTCAACTTTTGACTCGTTCTTGACCTTTACCCGACTCTGGGCGGACCGCCGCACCGGCACGGACCGCCGCGCCGAGCCCCGGCGGCAAGCCGTGATCGGCATGGCGGAGGAGCGGCGCCACGTCGTCGACCGGCGCCGCGGGTCGGAGCGGCGCAGCACGCTCGATCGCCGCGGCCGCGCGTCGCGCGCTCCGAACGCCGAACGGCCGGTCGAGCATGTGCGCAACGCCCTGCAGCTGCTGCGGGAAGTGGCGTTAGTCGGAGAGTTGTCGGCGGGGCCGAGCGAAGACCTCGGCGCGGCCATCGAACGCTTGCACCGCGCCGTCGGTCTGCTCGAACGTCAACGACGGTGATTACTTCTTAAATAACGCGAGATACTGCCCGTAACCCTCAGCTTCCAGACTGTCCACCGGAATAAATCGCAGCGACGCCGAATTGATGCAGTAGCGTAGCCCCGTGGGCTTCGGCCCGTCGTCGAACACGTGGCCGAGGTGCGAGTTGGCGTGGGCGGACCGCACTTCGGTGCGCTTCATGAACAGCGAGCGGTCGGTCTTCTCCTGGACGTTGCTCGCGTCGAGCGGCCGCGTAAAGCTGGGCCAGCCGGTGCCGGATTCGAACTTGTCGGTCGAGCTGAACAACGGCTCACCGGATACGACGTCCACGTAGATCCCTTCCTTATGATTGTCCCAGTACGCGTTCTGGAAGGGCCGCTCGGTGCCTTCATGCTGCGTGACTTCGTACTGCAACGGCGTCAAGGTGCGCCGGAGTTCGGCGTCACTTGGTTTCGTTTTCAATGTATAAGTCTCCCGTGTCCCGTTTCCCATTGCTCGTGTGCTCACCTTCCCCGCTTCATCCCCCCAAATCGCACTGAGCCGCCGATCGCGGCCGCACCCGGTGCGATACATCCCATAGCGCGCCGGGTTCTTCTTGGCGTAATCCTGGTGGTACTCCTCGGCCGGATAGAATGCACCGGCCGTCAAAACCTGCGTCGCGACGTCGCGGTGGAAGCGGTCGATGATCTGCTGCCGCGACGCGCTCGCCGCGCGCCGCTGCTCGGCGCCGCGTACGAAGACTGCGGTGTGATAGTTGGGCCCCGTGTCGCAGGCCTGCCCGTCCGTCTGGAACGGGTCAATGTTGTGCCAGAAGGTCCACAGCAACGTTTCATAGCTGACCTTGGCGGGATCGTAGACCACCTGCACAGACTCGAGGTGGCCGGTGTTCCCCTGCACGACATCCATGTACGAGGGGTTCTTCGTGGTGCCGCCCATGAATCCCGACGTTGCCGAGATCACGCCCGGCAGATCGTCGTAGGCGTGCTCCATCGTCCAGAAGCAGCCACCGGCGAAGGTGGCCGTATCCACGGCTGGCGCGACTGGCGTCGTCAGGCTCAGCGCGAGTAAGAGTGCAATGTTCATGGGCTGATTATGACCGGACAGCCGTTTCCAGGGAAGTGGCGCCGGCGATTCTTAGAGCATTCTCATCCTTTTCACATTGCCCGCGGCGCGCGGCCGGGCGTACGTTAGCCTCGTGCAAATCCTTCTCGTCGAAGACGATCGCGATCTGCGCCGCTTTCTGAGCAAGGCGTTCCGCGAAGAGGGCTACGGCGTCACCGAAACCGACTCGGGCGATCGCGCATTGGAACGCGCGCTCGAGGGCAAATTCAGCTGCGTCGTCCTCGACGTCATGCTGCCGGGCCGCGACGGCTTCTCCGTTGTCGCGGAGCTCCGCAAGCGCGGCGTTTCGACGCCGGTCCTGCTGCTCACCGCCAAGGACGAGCTCGAGTCGCGCGTGCGCGGGCTCGAGGGCGGAGCGGACGATTACGTCACGAAGCCGTTCGATCTCCCCGAGCTGCTCGCGCGAGTGCACGCCCTGATCCGCCGGGCCGAGCTACGGCACAAGGATGCGACCCTCACGGTGGGCGACGTCACCCTCGATCCGCTCTCGCGGCGCGTGACGCAGGACGGTCGCGTCATCGATCTCTCCCCGCGCGAGTTCGCGCTGCTCGAGTTCCTCATGCGCAATGAGGGGCGGACGGTATCGCGCTCCCGCATCGCCGAAGCGGTCTGGAACTACAAGTTCGATCCAGAAACGAACGTCGTGGACGTCTACGTCAATTACTTGCGCAAAAAGTTGAGTTTCGGCGGACGGACTGCGCCCATCAGAACGGTCCGGGGCGTGGGATACCGGCTGGAGGCTGGCCGCGGTGAGTGAGCGTCGCCTCAGTCAGGTGCTCACGCGGCGCTTCAGCCGCGTGGCATGGACGGCGCTCGCGGGCTACGCGCTCGTCGTCGTCCTGCTGTTCGCCGTGGCCGCCGAGATGGCGCTGCGCCGCTCGCTCGAGCACTCGGCCGACGTCATTCAGTCGCTGCTCGGCGCCTACCGCGACTCCACGAGCGCACCCGGCGGGGTGATGCCGTCCGCGCTCGCCGATCAGCTCGTGGGCATGGGTGGCCAGGTGGTGATCACCCGCACGACCACGAACGCGGGAGGCATGCCGCAGGTCTACTACCTGTCCCCGGGAATGCCCGCCAAGCGGCTGGAGGGTTTGCCGCCCGACGCGTCACCGGAGCAGATCCGCATCGCGTTGGTGGCGGCGATCACGCAGAAGGCACGGTGGCAGTATCGCGTCCTGCATCGCGCGATGGGTGAGTTCGATATCTACGTCGTCGCGAGCCGGCAATCCTACTTCGTTCCCCTCGGCGTGCTCATCGCGGCCGCCGCATTGCTGCTCCCGCTGGCGGCATTCGCGGCCGCTCGCGGCGCGAAGCAGGCCGTCGCGGCGGGACTCGAGCCGCTGGAGCGGGTCACCAGCGAAACGCGTGCGATCGGCCCCTCGGAGCTCGGCACGCGGCTCACGAGTCCTACCGGCCAGGCCGAGGTGACGGAGCTCGCGGAGAGCATCAACCGCATGCTCGAGCGCGTCGACCGGGCGCAGCGCGCGCTGCAGTCGTTCACAGCGGACGCGAGCCACGAGCTGCGCACCCCACTCACCCATCTGCGCGCCCAGGTACAATGGGCGTCGGACGAGGGGCGCACCGAGGGCGAGATTCGCGAGGCGCTCGGTGCGATGGAACGCGGGCTCGACCGCACCACCAAGCTCGTCGAAGAGCTGCTGCTGATTGCCCGCGGCGAGAATCGCCAGCTGGCCCTGGCACACGCGCCGTTCGATCTCAACGCCGTCGTCGAGGAGGTCCGAGAGATCACCGAGGCCATGGCGATGGACAAAAAGTTATCCGTGGAGTTGTCGCCGACCGACCACGTCGAGGCGCTCGGAGACGCCGATCGCACACGCCACATCTTGCTGAACCTGGCGTCGAACGCGGTGCGTTACACGCCGAGCGGCAGCGTGACGTTTTCGATCAGGCGCAATGGCACGGAGGTTGGGGTCGGTGTGCGCGACACTGGTCCCGGCATCGCGCCCGAGCATGTGGAACGGATCTTCGATCGGTTCTTTCGGATCGATCAGTCGCGTAGCCGCGAGCTCGGCGGGACGGGGCTCGGCCTGGCGATTGCGCGCTTGTTTGCCGAGCTGCAGGGCGGCCGGATCGAGGTGGACAGCAAACTGGGTGAAGGCAGCACGTTCACGTTGTGGCTGCCTTCACCCTCCTGATCTAGCGCGCTACTAGCCCCACCGTGCTCGCAAGCATTCCTGATGTTCTGCCCGCCGCTGTCAAATGCCCGTCGGCCTCGATTCGGAAAGCACTGATACTGCGGTCCCCGTTGAGCTGATACAGGTAGCGACTGTCGCCGCTAAGCGCCAAGTCGATGTTGCCCCCACCCACGACGGCCGTCCGGCCGTCGGGATCGATCAAGCCAATGGAGCCGTCGTTCGCAATCGCAAACCCGGAGATCGAGCCGCCCTGCGCGTTGGCTGTATAGCCGAACCTGCCGTTCTTCGTGACGACGGCCCAACACGGCGCGCCCTGGTGCGTCACGACCGCACCGCTGGCGACACTCAAGGAGCCATCGCGCTCGATCTCGTACGACGAGGCACTGCCCGCCGCCTCCGAGACGAACAACTCATCACGACGACCAAACGCGAAGCCGAAGGGCGTGCCGCCGGCCGATGCCGTCGTCGTGACCGCAGACGCAACGCCAACCTCGTTCACCGCGTAGACATCCAGCCGGTTCGTCGTCTTCTCGGTCACGACGAGCCAGCGTCCATTGGGGCTGAACGAGACCTGCGCTGGTCCGACCGCGCTCCCTGAAAGCGGCCGCGACGATCCAGCAATGGGCGACAGCGCACCATCAGACCCCAAGCTGAAGCCGGAGATGTTGCCGTCGCCGCCGGCGTTGAGCACATAGAGCACGTCATCGTGGACTGTCAGGCTAATGGGCCGGATGCCACCCGATGGGCTGCGGCTCGCGAGCGAGAGGCCGCGGCCGTTCACGCGAAACACGGACACGTCGTTCGAGCCCGCATTGACGGCGAATATCCAGCGGCCGTCCTCGCTCAAGGCCAACGCGCCCTGCGAGCCCAGACCGCTGCCGGCACCGCTGCCGCCGGTAGGAACGTTCGCCTGCCACGTCAGTGCGCCATCAACCGAGCGTGCGAAGACTGCAACCGCATTGTCGGTCGCCTGATTGGTGAGGGCGTAAACGGCGCCCTGCGCCTCGGCTTCGATTTGTACCGCGCGGTCCGCGGCGAGTCCCGTAAAGCTCTTGCTGTCCGGCGAGCACGCGGCGATTGCGACGAGCGCCGCCGTGCCAAGAACCATGAGCCTGTTCATCGAATCCTCCCGAGAAGTGGATGGTGATTTGTTGCTCGGGAGAATGAACACGCTCGGCCGGGAAAGCGGACCACCCTTTTTGACTTATGAGAGACTTCTCATTCTGGTCTCATTATCGAACTTCAGTTCGAACGACACCCGCGCTTCGCAGCCCCGTTGTCCGGCGCGATTCGTCAGCGTCAGCGTGCCACCGTGCGCCTCCGCGATCTGTCGCGAGAGCGCGAGACCGATCCCCGAACCATCGGGCTTCGTCGTGTAGAACGGCACAAAGAGATTGGCCGTGTCGGCGAGGCCGGCGCCCTCGTCGCGCACCCACACGTCGAGCTGGCCGTTGCGCGTCTCCCAGCCCACCTCCACCGCGCCATTCGCCTCGAGCGTCGCGTCCACCGCATTGCGCACGAGGTTGATCAGCAACTGATCGAGCTGTCCGCCATCCGCCTCGATCGTCACGTTCGGACCGGGGCGTACCGTGACCTGCCGGCGCGTCTCCAGCGCGACGACGCGACGCACCCAGTCCTGAATCCCGACACGCTCGAGTCGGGGTGCGGGCAGCCGTGCCAGCCGCGCGTACGCCGCCATCAGCCGGCTGAGCGACTCCGAGCGGCTCGCGATCACGCCGAGTCCTTTGCGGAGGTCCTCGAGCTGGTCTGGCGGCGCCGGCTGGCGGGTGATCAAGGCGAGCAGGCTGTCGGCGATGGATTTGATGGGTGCCAACGAGTTGTTGAGCTCGTGGCTCAGGACGCGAATCAGCCGCTTCCACGCTTGGCGCTCCTCATCACTGAGCGCGCGGCTCACATCGGTGAGCACCAACAGCTGGTGTGGGAGGCCACCCTGCCGGAACGTGCCGCGCCGCACTTCCCAGCGCCCGGCGCGGCCGGGAAAGGTGAGCGTATCAACGCGCGGCGTATCGCCCGCGAGGGAGCTGTCGAGACCGAGGCTCGCGGCGTCGCGGCCGAGCAGCTGCTCCGGCGCGCGACCGAGCAGGGCCGCGCCGGCGCGATTCACGAGTCGGAGCGCGTGCGCGCCGTCGAACGCGAAGATGGCGACGTCGATCTCTTCCATCACGCGGCGGAGCAGCGCGGTTGCTTCCAGGGCGCCGAGCCGCTGTGCGCGCATATCGTCGCCGAGACTGTTCAGCTCGAGGAGCAGCAGCCCGAGTGCGTCTTCTGGATTCGAGCCGCGGGCGCGGAGCGTGTAATCGCGTTCGCGCAGCGCGGCGAGCACGTTTGATACGGTCTGCAGCGGCCGGATCACGTGCTCCCGCACAATGCCCGCGCACGCGAGCCAGACGCCCGCGACCAGCAGCGTGAGTGTCCACTGTGTGCGGGGAGTGAAGTCGCCGAACCAGAGAAGGCCCAGGGCGAGCGCGACGGCCGGAACGCCGCCGAGCAGCGCGAGCCAAAAGACGCGCCGCTCGTGATGTTGAGTGGTCTTAGAGACCATGCCGTTTGAGCCGGCGGTACAGCGCACTGCGTGAGAGGCCGAGAGCCTCGGCCGCCGCACTGACATTGCCCGCCGCGCGTGTGAGCGCCTTCTGAATCAGCACGCGTTCGACGTCCTCCAGGCTCATCTGGTCGAGCGCGGCGGCAGCACCCCCTCCACCGTCCAGCCCGAAGTCGCGCGCCTGCACACGGCCGCCCTCCGCCATGAGCATGGCCCGCTCGATCGCATGATCGAGCTCCCGCACGTTGCCCGGCCAGGAATGGCGGAGCAACACCTCCATGGCGTCCGGTGTGAACTCCATCGCCGCTTTGCGATAGCGCGCGGCGTAGCGGTGCAGGAAGTGCGCGGCGAGCAGCGGGATATCGGCACGCCGCTCGCGCAATGGGGGAAGCCGGATCTCGACCGTGTTGAGACGAAACAGCAGATCTTCGCGGAAGCGGCCGGCCTTCACCTCGGCGTGGATGTCGGCGTTTGTGGCCGCGACGACGCGCACGTCGGCACGGCGCGCACGCGACGCGCCCACGCGCTCGTACTCGCCCGTCTCGAGCACCCGCAGGAGCTTCGCCTGCTGCGGGAGCGGCAGATTCGCGATCTCGTCGAGGAACAGGGTGCCGCCCTCGGCGAGCTCGAAGCGCCCGATGCGATCGGTCTTCGCGTCGGTGAACGCGCCGCGCACGTGCCCGAACAGCTCGCTCTCGAACAGCCCGTCCGGGATGCCGCCCAGGTTCACCGCGATCAGCGGCCGGTCCGCCCGTGCCGACGCCGCATGCAGCCAGCGGGCCACGACCTCCTTCCCCGTGCCATGCTCACCGAGGATCAGCAGGTTCGCGTCCGACGGGCCCACGCGTTCCATCAGCCGCAACACGGGCTGCATCGCGGGCGAATCAGCGATGAGCTCGGGGAGCCCTTCCCTCCGGAGGGTGCGGTTTTCGATCTCGAGCCGCTGGCTCTTGCGCAGCGCGCGTCCCAGCTCGACCTGCGTGCGCATGGTCGCGACCAGACGCCGGTTGTCCCACGGCTTCTCGACGTAATCGCGCGCGCCGCGACGCATCGCCTCGACCGCGCCGTCGATGCTCGCCCAGGCAGTCATGACGACGATCGGCGGTGGACTCTCCAGTCCCTGGACGCGCGACAGCAGGTCGAGCCCCTCGGCACCGGACGTCGTGTCGCGGGTGTAGTTCATGTCCACGAGTAACGCGTCGAAGTCACGCGCTTCGACGGCGGCCAGCACGGCGCGGGGGGAGGCTGCGGTCTCGACCTCAAACCCCTCCCCTTTGAGGAGGAGCTTTAGTGCCTCAAGGACGTCCGCTTGATCATCGGCAACGAGGAGCCGCGCCGGAGGAGAACTCATGCAGCTAAAGCTGCTATTCGGAGCGCAAGGCTACCATGGGGTCCACGCGTGCCGCCCGGCGCGCCGGTAACCAGCTCGCGGCGACGGCCACCACGCACAACACCACTGCGCCCGCGGCGAAGGTCGTGGCGTCGGTCGCCGTCACGCCGTACAGGAACTGGGCGATGATGCGCGTGAGCATCACGCTCAACGCGAGCCCGATTGCGACACCCACCACCGCGAGCCGCACGCCCTCTCCCACGAATTGGCGCAACACATCGGCTTGGCGTGCGCCGAGCGCGACGCGTATGCCGATTTCGCGCGTCCGCTGGGAGACGGCGTAGGCCATCACACCGTACAAACCCAGCGCGGCCAGAAGAAGAGCCAGCGTTCCGAACACGCCGAGCAGCGACGACGCCCCGCGCTCCTTGTCGAGCCGATTGCGCAGCGCCTGCTGCAGCGTCTCGAGCCGGAAGATCGGCAGCGTGGCATCGAGCTCGTGCACCGCCGTGGTGAGGGCGCCCGCGAGCGGCCGCGGATCGCTCGTGGTTTTCACGATCAGCGAGATGTCGGACAGGTCGGCATGCTGCCGCTCGGGCAGATACAGAAAACCACGCGGGTTCTCGGTCAGCTCGTCGTACTTGCCGTCCTTCGCCACGCCGATGACTTCGCGCAGCGGCTCCTCTCGACCGTACAACCGGAGCCGGCGGCCGAGCGGATCCTGATTCGGCCACAGCCGTCGAGCCAGCGTCTCGTTGACGATCACGACGAGCGGCGCTCCCGCGAGATCGGTGGTCGCGAAGTCGCGTCCTCGCAGGAGCGGCACACCGAGCGTCGCGAAATACTGCGGCGCGAAGGAGCCGAGCGTGACGGGTACAGCTCCCGCATCGGGATCCACTCCCTCGATTGAGACGGCGGAGCCGATGATCCTTCCGGACATCGGGAGCGGACTCCCGAGACTGGCCGCCTCGACGCCGGGCAGCGCCCGGACGCGCTCGAGCAGCCGCGCGTAGAAGGTCCCGCGCTGCCGGTCGGTGTAACCCTGAATGCCGAGATCGAACGACAGCGCAATTCGGTTGACTGGATCGAAGCCGGGATTCACGTCGAGCGCCTTGTCGAGGCTGCGGAGAAACAGCCCGGCCGTCACGAGCAGAATGAGTGACAGTGCGACTTGCGCCATGACGAAGGCTCTCGCGAGCCGCGAGCGACCCAAGCGCTCTTTAAGCGCGGGAACAACGTCGGGCCGGGTGGCCCCGAGCGCCGGCGCCAGGCCGAACAGCACGCCAGTGACCACGGCGACGGCGATCGTAAATGCGAGCACGCGCGCGTCCGGCTTCAATGCGAGCTCGATTTCCGTCGGGGCGCGCGATACCGCCAGCAGCACGTCGTTCAGCCAGAACGACAACACCATGCCTGCCGCGCCCGCACAGAGTGCGAGGACCACGCTCTCGGTGAGCAACTGGCGCATCAGCCGCCCGCGCGTCGCCCCAAGTGCCAGGCGGATGCCGATCTCGCGCCGCCGTCCCGCGGCGCGCGCGAGCAGCAGATTCGCGACGTTGGCGCATGCGATCAGGAGGACCACGGCAGGCACCGCCATCAGCAACACGAAGATCGGCAGGGCTTCACTCCGGTTACTCGGATCGAGACCTCCCGAGAGCGGCGCGACCTCCGCGCTGGTCCCCTGCAACACTTCGGGATAGGTCTGGGCGAGCCGGGCGGCGAGCGTCGCGATATCCTTGCCGGCCGCTGCGACGGTGACCCCGGGCTTCAGCCGGCCGATGATTTGCAGCCATCCCGCGTTGCGTTGCTCGAGTAGGTCAGCCGATCGCGGCATCGCGACCGCGATCATCGCGAGCGGCGTGAACAGGTCGGCGGGCTCGCCGAGCTGGATCCCGACGAAACCCGCAGGCGCAACTCCAACCACCATGAAGCGGCGGCCATTGACGGTGATGTCCTTGCCGACGATCGCCGAGTCGGATCCGAAGCGGTGGCGCCACAATCCGTGACTCAAGACGACGACCGGATGAGCGCCCGGGTCCCGATCCTCTTCGGGAACGAAGAACCGCCCGGCGGCCGGCACGAGGCCGAGCACTTGGAAATAATTCCCGGACACCAGCATGCCATTGATGCGCTCCGGCTCGCCGCCCGATCCGAGCGCGAGCGCCGCGTCCTGATACGCGCTCAACCCGGTGAAGGCGCTCGAGCCGGCCGCATAGTCCCGATACTCGGGCAGCGAGAAGCGCCGTTGATAGGAGCGCGGCCGGCCCGGCTGCTCCGGGAAGTCACGCGTCGCGGCCAGCCACATCAGCTCGTGCGGGCTGGCACCGGGTGGCGTGCGGAAGAGGGCGGCGTTGACCAGTGTGAACACGGCGGTATTTGCACCGATGCCGAGACCCAACGTCAGCACCGCCACGGTCGTGAAGCCGGGACTCTTGATCAGCGCGCGCGCCGCGTAGCGGAGATCCTGGAGGAGGGTGTCCATGGTCAGTTCACGATCCAGCCATCCCTCAGCTGCACGACGCGGTTCCCGAATTTCGCGTTGTCTTCCGAGTGCGTGACCTGCACGATCGTCGTACCCGCGGCGTTGAGCTCGCGGAACAGCTGCATGATGTCTTTCCCCTGGCTCGAATGAAGATTCCCGGTCGGCTCGTCGGCGAGCAGCAGGGAGGGCCGGTGAATCACCGCGCGTGCGACCGCCACGAGCTGCTGCTGGCCACCGGATAGCTGGCGGGGGTAGAGATTCTTTTTGGCCACCATGCCGAAGCGATCGAGCGTGTCGGCCACCGCCGCCTCGCGATCGTCCGGCTTCACGTCGCGGTACGACAGCGGCATCGCGAGATTCTCGGCGACCGTGAGGTCGTCGATGAGGTGATACTGCTGGAACACAAACCCGACGTACTGCTTGCCCAGGGCGCTGCGGTCCTTGAGTTTCATCTTGTGCACCGCGTGTTCGAGCAGGCGATACCCTCCCGTCCAGTCGCCGTCGAGCATTCCCAAGACCGCCAGCAAGGTGGATTTTCCCGCCCCAGACGGTCCCATGATCGTCACGAAATCTCCCTTCGCGACGTCGAGCGAGATCCGGCGCAGCACGAACAGCCGGCCGTCGGCTTGGGGGAAGGACTTCTCGATGTTTGAGAGACTGATCATAGGTGCCGGGTTCCAGGTGTCGGGTGCCAGGGACCTGGCCTCAAGCGCCAGCTTACCGAGGCCGTCACCCGGGGTCGCTGACACCTGAAACCAGGAACCCGACACCTATTCATTCCGCAGCGCGATCATCGGATCGACCCGCGTGGCGCGGCGCGCCGGGAAGTAGCACGCGAGGAGCGCGACAATTCCGACGAACACTGTGAGGCTGGCGAAGGTCGCGGCGTCCGTCGGGGGAACGTTGTACAAGAGTCCCGCCATGAGACGAGTCAACGCGAGCGCCGCCGCGAAGCCGAGCACGAGCCCCGTGGTCACAATCCACGCTGTCTGACGGATCACGAGGCGCACGATCTGGCGTGGCGTAGCTCCCAAAGCCGCACGCACTCCGAACTCGCGTGTCCGCAGTGTCACGACGTACGCGATCACACCGAAGATGCCAAGCGC
>Ga0137415_10005188_pt1 | contig 12884 bp, 17 predicted proteins | sample CZODoug3_1_1_16f_FD_183082 | JGI IMG/M metagenome (GOLD analysis project Ga0137415, IMG submission 183082) | Vadose zone soil fungal communities from Angelo Coast Range Reserve, California, USA - CZODoug3_1_1_16fungal (Hybrid Assembly) | ecosystem: Environmental > Terrestrial > Soil > Vadose... | reverse complement strand
CCGCGCCGACCTGGGGAAGGGGCCGCGGTCCCTCGTTTCCGTTGCTGTAGAAGTGATAGAGGAGATCGTTGAGGACATCCGGAAACGGCACGGCGTCAGCATCGAAGATGGCGACGAACTCGGTGCGCGGATCCATGGCCCGCAGCGCATGCGTCAGCGCGCCACCCTTGTATCCATCCCTGGTATCCCGGTGAATGATCTTGAAGCGATCGACGTGGTTCCAGGGCTGCAGGACCTCCATCGATCCGTCGGTCGAGTCATCGACGAGGATGACCTCGTAGTTCGGATAGTTCAACCGGGCGCAGGCTTCGAGCAACCGGCCAACCACCCGTTTCTCGTTGTAGGTCGCGATATGGATGGAGACAAACGGGTGATAGCCAAGCTCCAGATGTCCATCGCCGGTTCCGCCCGGATTTCCGCTGCCGTTTGAGCCGCGGCGACTGATCCGGGTGAGACCGGTGACGCCCTTCTGGTGCTGGTTGCTTGCGTTCCCCTGCCGTCCGGGACCGAAGAAGGCAAGGAGGAGGATGGTCGCCGTGGCCAGGTAGTACTTGAGCGAGTAGGCGAAGAAGAATGCACCCATGCCGAGTGCGACCAGGGCCAGTTCCAGACCGAGCCAACTCAGCAGGCTCGCGTTGCCACCGAGCGCCAGGGCCATGCCTGCGGAGGTGCCCCGCACGATGGCGAAGATCGGCAGCGCGGCGATAAAGATAGTGATGAAGACGAGTACCCCGATCAGCCAGCTCCAGATGTGTTCGCCGAGCGGGCGACCCATCCGGGTTTGCTGGGATGGATCGGGGTCTTGCTGTGGGCGCCGAGGCGAAAGACTCATCCCGGGCTCAGGCTATTTCGGTCCGGTTACAGGCTTCCTAGCGGCCGTCCCAGAGATGCAACCGCCTTGTTACGGGGGGATGTGGAGGCGGATCCGGACGCGGACGCAAACGGTCGTCAGGCGGACGACGCGGCGGGCGAGAGAAGATCTGACAGGGCGTCGGCACTGTAGGAGACTCCAAACACCGACCCGTTGGGCTCGAGGGCCAAGCCGGTGTCGAGCGGTCCGGCATCGACGGCGTCGAATCCGAGCCGATCGATGAGCTGCATCACCGCGGCAACCGCTGCCCGGTCATCGCCTGCCGCCGCGATGGCGATGCGGCCCGGCGCACCATGCGGACGCCTGCCCGCATCGAACTTGTAGTAGGTGATGTGATTGAGGCTCTTCACCACTCGTGCCGATGGGAACCACTCCTGTACCACGACGCTCGTGCCGCCCGGTGCCGTGGCAAGCTCCTGATCGACGCCGTCGATCTCTTCCCAGTAGTTCATCGCATCGATGAGGATCTTGCCGTCGAAGAGGCTGTGTGGCAGGTCCCGAAAGCGATGCATGGGCACGGCCAGCACGATCAGGTCGGCGTGATGGACGACCTCCTCGGTGGAAGCGGCGCGCGCGCCGGGGGCGAGCACCTCGACGATCAGCGCGATGCGTTCGGCAGGTCCCGACCCCGAGATGACGACGTCGTAGCCGGCCGCGATTGCCGCCCGGGCGATGGTCGTGCCTACCCTGCCGGCGCCAACGATGCCCAGGCGCCGGTCGCCGGTCTCACCGCTAGACATGGGGTTGAGCGGTTACTCCCGCGGAGACGTGGCTCGATGGAATCGGCGGAACCGGATGATCGGCGAGCAGCTCGCGCACCCGCGGAATCACCTCGCGCCCGTAGAGCTCGATGGTCGCCAGCCGCTGTTGGTGCGGCACCCGCCCGGTGGCGTAGGCCAGGTCGAATCGACTGAGCCCGAGCAGCCGCATCATCGCGGCTATTTTTGTGGCTACGGTTTCAGGCGATCCGATATACAGTGATCCGTCGGCTCGTTCGGCCTGGAATCTAGCCATGGTCGGCCGCGCCCATCCGCGCTCGAGGGCAGCCTTCTCGAACGTCTCCTTCCAGTACGGCCATTGAATGTCAACCGCCTCCTGGTCGGTCCTGGCCACGTATCCGTGCGAGTGCATTCCAATCGGCAGGCGCGGGTGCCCGTACGCGTCGAGCGCCCGCTTGTAGAGCTCGACCAACGGTGCGAAGCGGCCGGGCGGTCCGCCGATCACGGCCAGCATCAGGGGCAGGCCGTAGCGGGCGGCCCGAACCACCGACTGCGGGCTGCCGCCGACTCCAACCCAGGTGGGGAGGTGTCCCGCGGGGAGAGCCGGCGTCACGTACTGGTTCACGAGCGGCGATCGAAACTTGCCGGACCAGGTCACGGGTTGGTCCCGGAGCAGGCGCGTGAACAAGTCGAGCTTCTCCTCGAAGAGCTCCTCGTAGTCGGCGAGGTCGAAGCCAAACAATGGGAAGGATTCCGTGAGCGATCCCCGCCCGACGACCAGCTGTGCACGGCCATTCGATAGGGCGTCGAGGGTCGCGAAGTTGGTGTAAACCCTTACCGGGTCTTGCGTACTCAGCACCGTGACGGCCGTCCCCAGCCGGATGCGTTTGGTTCGGCCGGCGATCGTTGCCAACACCACGTGAGCCGCAGAGTCCATGAAATCGGGCCGGTAATGCTCGCCGATGTTGAACGAATCGATCCCGACCGAATCGGCAAGGACCGCCTCCTCGACGTAGTTGCGAATCACGGCATCAGCCGGGACAGGCTGACCAGCCTCGTCAACGTTGACGTAGCCGAAGGTGTCCAACCCGAGCTCAAGTTCCGGCGCGCTCATCGCTTCCTCCTGGCCTCCGCCAGCAGACCCGCCGGCTCCTGGGGAACGTCGCAGGGAGGCGAGTTTGCCCCAACCGCCCGGACGAGCAAGTCATAGATCGTAGCCCGCTCCCGCACACTCAGGGCGCTCAGCAGCTCGTCATCTACCCGTTGGAGTCGGACGAAGGCCCGGCAGAGCTCCTTCTCGCCTCGGGGCGAGAGTTCGACGATGTGGCGGCGACGGTCCGCGGAATCCCGGCGACGGGTGATCAGCCGGCGCTCCTCGAGCTCATTTAGCAGTCCGACGACATTGCCCGGGTCAAGGCTCAAGGAGTCGGCGAGCGCCTGCTGACTGGCAGGCCCTCGTTCGCTGAGCAACTTCAGAGCAATGAGGTGACGCGGGCGAAGGCCGCCGGGCTCAAGTGTGATCTCGGCAGCGCGGCGACCGACGCGGGCGAGGTGCTCGATGAGAGGCAGGAGTCGCTGGTCCGTCGCGACCCTGGTCTTGCTTTGGGCCATCGGGCTAATAGTACATGAATGACCAACGAATGGCGTGAGACTAATCATTCGTTACATACACGTCATGTTGGGGTCAAGACCCGGCGGCTGAATAGTTCGAGCTGACGAACCTCATCTCGCACCGGCCAGACCAGCATCGATCGAGGTCATCAAATTTCATCTGGCCGCAGCTCTCGATGAAGACTGCCAGCGCCGTCAACAAGTCGAGATGTGGCCGGCTGTAGACCAGGTGGTCATTCGCGCAGAGGACCGTATACCCGAGCTGCGAGGCGGCCGTCGCGTAGCTGGTTAAACGCGGGATGGAGAAGGGTTCGCCAGCGAGGGAGAGGACCGGCAGGTGTGCCCCGAACTCCATGCTCTGTGCGTTCAGTATGGCCCCCACCCCGCTTCCGCCCTTGACATATGCCGATATAGGTATATAATGCTGGACATGGCACGGGCAGCGACGACGGCCGATGCATTCAACGCCGTGGCCGAGCCCAGGCGCCGGCAGATTCTCGATGTCCTGGCCGGCGGGGAACGGCCGGTAAACGACCTCGTCGCCCAACTGCAGCTGGCGCAGCCGATGGTGTCCAAGCACCTGCGAGTGCTGCGGGAGGTCGGCTTGGTGGGGGTACGCGATCACGGGCGCCAGCGACTGTACCGGCTCGAGGGTCAGCCGCTCAAGCCTATCCATGACTGGGTGAAGAACTACGAACGCTCTTGGTCGCAGCGCTTCGATCGGTTGGATGTCGTCTTGGAGGAACTGAAGGAAAACAAGGAGGAACATGATGGCGATGACAGGTAGCCGGACGGCAGTGGTGACGCTCCCGACAGACACGCAAATTCTGATCACGCGAGATTTCGCGGCATCGAGGCACCTGGTCTACAAGGCCTACACGACGCCCGAGCTCATCAAACGGTGGTGGGGCGGTGACCGAGGCGAGGTGACGCTCGCCCAGGTCGATCTGCGGGTCGGTGGCAGATGGCGCTACGTGTTGACGGCGAACGGCGGATTCGAGGTGGGCTTCCACGGCGAGTACCGCGAGATCGTCCCCAACGAGCGCATCGTCTCGACGGAGATCTTCGAGGGCGCGCCCGAAGGGGAGGCCGTGGTCGAGCACACGTTCACAGAAAAGAACGGGCGCACCACCCTGACGATGCTGATGCAGCTGCCGAGCCGGGCGGTCCGTGACGCGATCATCGACTCCGGCATGGAAGGCGGCTTGCAGGAAGCGTTGGACCACCTCGAGCAGGTCGCGCTCTCGCTTCGCTAGCCTCTACCGATGATGGGCCACCGGGAGAAGATTCCCGGTGGCCCGACTACGAACTGGTACGAAGCTCACCCTGCGACTCAAGGTCGGCGACAAAACCGCCCCAGCCGCCAGCGGGACGCTCCTCGGCGGGAGAAGTGATGACCAATAGTTTGACTTCGTTTTCGGTCCGAATTCGGTAGCCGTGCTCGACGCCCCGAGGCAAGAAGATGAAGCCGCCGTCGCCTACTTCAAAGGTCTCGTCTCCGCAGCGAAACGCCAGTTCGCCCTTGAGCACGTAGAAGATCTCGTCTTCGGTTGCGTGCGTATGATCCGGAGGCTCCTCGCCCGCGCGGGTCGTGTACTCGATGAACGCCAGCCGTGGCCCTCCGCGGAGCTCTCCCGCCTTGACCGTGAAGTCGATGCCGTAGCGGTACGTCGAGCCCGCTCCGGCTTTCAGCGCATAGGGGCGCACGTCTGGATTCTCCAAGGCCTCACCGTGCCGCCAGAGCTAGCGTGAAGTGGCTGACGCGATCGTCGCAGCGCTTGAGCAGCTGACGCACGACCGGCTCAACCACCGCGTGTTCGTAGCTTTCCCCGGCGAATGCCCTCACCGCGTCCATCGAGCGCCAGGTAGTGGCCACAACAACCTCGGTTTCGCTTTCGACCACTCGGGTCAGCACTTTGGCCTCGACGAAGCCACCGATCGAGCGAAGGTGAGGAAGGACCGAGTTGGGGAAGTGCTCGCGACAGTAGCGATCGACCCCGGCTTGCGTCCCGAACCCACTCCAAACGCGAACGATCTGACCAGCCATCCCATTTGACCTCCCTGCGACAGGGTCTACCTGCCTGCCTGCTCCAGTATCGCCAGAAGAGGGAGCCGATGTAGGCTCAGATCGTGATCACTCCGCCGCTATATGGATTCTCGGCCGAGTTTCGGGGCGAGCATCCGGCTTTTGACGATTTCGACGACTACCTCCGCCTGGAGTTCGCCAGCCAACATCCCGGCTGGGAGCCGAGGTTCGGGAAGGCCACCTGGTTTGACCCGGCCGTCGATCGCTACGACTACATGTATTTGCTTCACGGCAACGTACCAGAAGCGGAGACGCACGAAGATGCCGAGAAGAAAGTGCGTGAGCTCCTCGACGAGATCGCTCACGGGCTGAAGTCGGTGAGGCCCGCGATCGAGAAAGCCATCCCCAGACCCCTGGTCAGAGTCTGGAGATGGCATTAAACCGGTCGTCTTGACGCGGTTGCCCTACGCCATCGCAGCGAGATGCTCGCCGAGGCGATCGTAAGTCTCGCGCATGCCGCCTTCCATGCCGGAATTGACATGACCGTCGCGGTCCTCGACCGACTTGTACTGCAACCGGCTCGTGAGAGTGGTCTTGCCGCCCTTCTCTTCCAGGGTGGCCGTCACGAGGTAGTCATGTCCGGGCAGACCCTCCCAGCCCTCGGTGTACACCAGTCGCTCCGGCGGCGTAATCTCGCGATAGACACCGGAGAACCCGTCCTCTCGCCCTGTCTCGCTATCGCGTATTACGTAACGCCAGGCGCCACCGGGGCGCAGATCGATCTCGCAGAGGGTCACCGTCGAGCGCCGTGGACCCCACCATTGCTTCACGTGTTCCGGCTTGGTGGTTGCCTCGAAAACGAGCTTGCGCGGTGCATCGAGAACGGCGGTGATGATCAGCTCGCGATCGGACGGCATCGTCAGCGTGACAACGGGCTTACTTTTTACGGCCATGTTTTTCCTCCTCAGTCTTTAGCGTCTGCAGATAGTCGTTGAGTTGACCCATGCGCTCCTCCCAGTTCTCGCGATAGCGTTCGACCCAGTCGGCCACCTCTTTCAGCGGCGCCGCCTCGAGCCGGACCGGCCTCCACTGCGCCTGCCGCCCCTGCGTGACCAGCCCGGCCCGTCGCAGCACCTTGAGGTGCTTCGACACTGTGGGCAGCTTCAACCGAAACGGCTCGGCGAGTTCGTTGACGGTGACCTCGCCCTTCGCGACCCGAGCCAGGATGGCGCGCCGGGTGGGGTCGGACAGCGCGGCAAAGGTGACGCTCAGCTGATCGGTGGTCATTGTATTTGCCTCATTAGCTAATTAGCTATAGGGAATAATACACAATTCGCGACCAAGCGGTCAAGGCCTGAAAAAAGGGGACAGGCCCCCTTGGAGCAGGGGGCCTGGGGGAAGGGAGAGGGGACTAACGGGCGAGCGCCGGCGTGTGGTCGACGCGCCGCGGGCGAGGTTCGCGAGGGCTCCATTCGACGCGGGCCGCTTCAAATCGCATCGGTCCGGACGTCCCGTCGAAGACCAACCGGATGATCCGCTTGTGGGGTTCGCGGCCGCCGTTGGCCTTGATGCCGGCGTCTCTGCGCATAGCCAACATCATCAACCACCTACCAATCCCGAGCCATCCATCAAAGCGGGGTTCAGCGCCCCTACTTTCGGGTGAACCGACGGCCACCGGCAACGGTTGCCTAGTACCGGCGGTAGGAACGCTCGACGACGTAGGTGACCACCGCGAGGTACTCCTCGGAGTCGGCGAAGCCGACCAACCGGGATTGCTCCGGTGCCCGTCCGAAGAGCGCAAGCAGCTCGTTCATGCTGAGCTTCTCAGAGTTCATAGAGGCATCATGGCCGGTGATGGCGCCGGTCGGCATCACCAAAGCGGAGCCAATCACGGCCATACTTTCGGGTGACGGGGTCGGTCAGCGGGCGGCCTCGTTAGCCGGGATGATCGCGCGCACGATCGTGCCTTCGCCGGGATGGCTCTCGATGGCGAGCGTGCCGCCGAGCCCGGTGGCGCGCTCACGCATGGTGTTGAGACCGAAATGACCAGGAAGGGCGCTTCCGGCGTCGAAGCCGACGCCATTGTCGTGGATCTCCAGCCGCACCTGCGAGTCGACCTGGCTGAGGACCAGGCGCACCTCCGTCGCCCGCGCGTGGCGGCCCGCATTGTGCAGCGCCTCCTGGGCGATGCGGTAAAGGGCCTCCTTGCTCTCCCAGCTCATCACGGGCTCGCCACCAAGGGATTCCTCGACTGCGATCCCGTACCGGACGCGAAGGACCGCGGTGTGGTGCTTGAGCGCGCCGGTGAGCCCTTCACGTTCGAGGGCCTCGGGGCGCAGCTCGAAGATCAGCGCCCGCATCTCTGCCAGCGCCGCCTCCGAAAGACGAAGGACATATTCGAGCGGCTCCTGCACCTGGGCAGGATCCTTGGCCAGCAGCTCCTTGGCCGACCGCGCCCCCAGCGCGATGCCGTAGACGGCTTGGGACACCGAATCATGAAGGTCGCGAGCCAGCCGCTGGCGCTCCTCGAGCGCAACCTTCTCCCGTGAGGCGCGGAGCAGGCGCGAATAATCGACGGCGGAGGTTGCCTGATCGGCCATCGCCCGCAGGAACGACATATCGATTTCGGGCGGCCGCTGGCCGGAGGGATAGTAGGCATTGAGGGCGCCGACGGCGGTGGCCCCGTGAATGAGTGGCATCGACACCACGACGCTCCATGGCTGGTTGCGGATCATGGCGTGCACAGAAGCGAATCGCGGGTCGGCGAGGCGCCGTTTGATGACGTCCTCCTCGATAACGGTGGCGCGAGCCTCGATCGCCCTGAGCGCCGCTCGCGGCGCGCCTTGCCGGCTGGCGTCAGCGATCGCCTCCGCGTAACCGTCTGGAAGTCCGAAGGTGCCGGCGGTGCGTAGCTGCCCATCCTTTTCGAGGAGATAGACGCCACAGGCGAGGGCGCTGGTGGTTTCGACGACGCTCTGGGCCAGGACGTCAAGGGTGGCGTTGAGCGAGCGGTTGATGCCGAGGCGGGCCGCCGACTGCGCCAGGGTGACCGCTTCCCGCCGGACTCGCCGGGTCTCGGTCACATCCTCAATGATCCCGGTCAGCAACCGAACGCCCCGCAAGTCCAGCGCCGTGTGGTGCAGCACCACCTCGCGCTCTTGCCTGTCGCGACCCAACAAGGTCATGCTTCGACGCCCGGGCTGGTCGACCGCGCTCGAGGCAAGGAACGAGCACACTTCCTCGCGCTCGCGCGGCACGATCGAATCGATCACCTCGGCCCCGATCAACTCATCGGCCGGGCGCCCGAAGAATTGGCTGGCGGCCGGGTTGACGTAGACGTAGCACCCGGCCGCATCCGCGACGACGACCGGCGTGGGCACCACCTCGACCAGAGTGCGAACGATCTCGTCGGTGGTGGGGAAGGCCGACGTCTGCGTCACGGGCACACGCGTTCCTTTCGTGAGCTAGCCGCGCCCCAGGTCGGTGGCACTCACCAGGCCCTTCTCGACCGCATAAAGCGCGGCCTGGGTCCGGCTCTGCAGCTGGAGCTTGCCAAGAATATTGCTGACGTGCGTCTTCACCGTCTGCTCTCCGATCTTGAGCTCGCGGGCGACCTGCTTATTGGCCTGGCCCTTGGCCAGCAGACGAAGCACGGCGGTTTCGCGCTCGGTCAACACCTCGGGGCTGCCTGGAATCTGCACCTCACGCACCAGCCGGGCGGCGGCCTCCGGGGACAGATGCACCTGGCCGGCAGCCGCCGACTTGACCGCCTGTCGGAGTTCGTCGGCCTGGGTGTTCTTCAGCAGGTAGCCGATGGCTCCGGCGCGAATGGCGCCGGTCACCGCCGCGTCGTCCAGCACGCTGGTCAACGCAATCACTTCGACCTCGGGCAGCTCGGCCCGAATCTTCCCGGTGGCGGCGACTCCGCCCATGCCGGGCATCAGGAGATCCATGAGAACCACTTGCGGATGAAGCGCATGCGCGAGCTTGATCGCCTCTTCACCGGTGTCGGCCTCGCCGACGATCTCGAGCTCCGGATCGAGGGCGAGGAACATCCGGAGGCCCTGCCGAACCACGCTGTGGTCGTCGGCGATCAGCAGCCGGACCGTCCCCGTCGTTCGTTGTTCGCCCGTCTCCGTCCGGACCACTCTGCCTCTAGGGTAGGGCTTCTTCGTGCGTCGTGCAGCACCTACCGGAGCGGTCGGGCCCCGGCCGCAATTCAATTTCCCCCAAATGGGGGATGTGAGGTCCCCCACAGATATCGGCCCGCCATGCTGCCGAGGAGCGGCGCTTTGTCCAGGACCGGTCGCGAAAATCAGTGGTGAAATGACGGAGAGCCGTTGGCCTTCGACCTACAAGCGGGTCTGGTTCATCACCGGAGCGTCGGATGGCATCGGCCGCGCGCTCACGGAGGCGGTGCTGGCTCGGGGCGAGCGGGCGGTCGTCACGGCCCGCCGGCCGGAGCGCGTGCGCGAACTGATCGAGCGTTACCCGGCGCAGGCCCTGGTCGTCGAGCTCGACGTGACCCGACACGAGCAGGTGCAGCGCTCGGTTTCTGAGGCCAGCGATCGCTTCGGCCGCATCGACGTGCTCGTCAACACCACCGGGCAGTTGTTCGAGGCCAATGTCTTCGGACTGGTCGATGTCACGCGTGCCGTGCTTCCGTTCATGGAGCGCGTCTGTCGCGGCCACGTCATCAATGTGTTGTCTATTGCGCCTGGCAGGCTCGCGGTCGAAGGATTCTCGGCGGCGCTTGCCAAGCAGATGGCTCCACTCGGCATCAAGGTACGTACTTTCGAAAGCAGTGCCAACGGGCACCACCCTGAGGAGTCCGCCGGCGCGGCGGAAGCGATCATGGCGGCGGTCGACGACAACGAAGAACCAGACATTAGAGGTTAGGAGGTCAAAGCGTGAACAATCTACAGGCGAATACTCGGGCGATGAAGAAGATCAACGGACAGGCGTGGGCACCGCGCTGGTGGGCCGTGCTGCTGATCGGACTCGCCCTCTGGGCGGCCGCCGTGGGTGCCATGTACCTGACGGGGAACATCATTCTTCTGCCCACCATCGTGTTACTCGGCAGCTTCCTGGTGCCGGTGACGGCCATCAGCTGGTACCTCGACCACGACGGGAGTGCGTCGCTGTCGCCGCGGCGCATCGTCAGCGCGTTCATCATCGCCGCGGTCCTGGGGCTGATCGCCGCCTCGCTACTCGAATTCTGGCTGGTGTACGGGCCGGGGCCGATTGGCATGCTGAAGGTCGGGTTCATCGAGGAATTCGTCAAGGGCGCCGCCATCATCCTGCTCGCGCTCGGTCTTCGCTCCTACACCACTCGTGACGGGATGGTGCTGGGCGCCGCGGTTGGCTTTGGCTTCGCCGCACTCGAGACCAGCGGCTACGCGCTCGCTTCGCTCTTCGTCGTCCAGGGCCAGCAGTTGTTCCTGTCGCTGCCGTCGGTGGTCTTCACCGAGCTGGTTCGAGCCGTGCTCGCGCCCTTCGGCCATGGTCTATGGTCGGCAATTCTCGGTGGGGTCATCTTCTATGCGGCCCGGCAGGGTCGCGTGCGAATGATCTGGAGCGTGCTCACCGCCTACATTGCCGTCTCCCTCATGCACGCCGCCTTTGATATTTTCGGCAGCATTACCGGCTATATCGTGATCTCGATCATCGGCATCTTGCCCCTCGTCTACCTCTGGATCTGGGGAGACCGCGGTCTGCCCTTCCGCCGTTCTTCGGTGCCTGTGCAGGTTCCAGCCTAGCCAGGGACCGTTAGCCCGCCCCCTGCGCGCCACGAATCCCCGTGGCGCGCGGGTTTATGGGTCTGAAGCGTCATACCTCGGATGGGGGACCCTGCCTCGACGCACGTCCTGCCCGGCCTGGACTGGCTGGTCAAACTCGGCCTCGGACTGATCGTGGCTGCGGCAGGGGTCCTGCTGATCCGGCCGATGCGCCTGGGCGCCTTGCGATTTGCGCTCGGCATCTTCACTATCGAAGCCGGCACGCTGGTTGCGATTCGCGGGATTGTCGCGGCCGGCGGCTCCAGCTGGTGGCAGTACTTGATGCCATTCGCCCTGGTGCTGGTACCGGGCCTTTTCATTGCCGTCGTCCTGACCCGCTTGCAGTGGTGGCGGCGGGTCGGGTTCACGCCGCTGGCCGAGTGGCGGGCACCACACCTGTTGCTTCCGCTCCTGCTGGTGCTTGCACTGCCGGTCGCCGGCCTCTGGGCCCGAGGCCTCATGCCGACGACCGCCCTGGTGCTGGCTCTCCAGGTGGGCTTTCTGCTTATCGACATCTTCATGGAGGAGGTCACCTACCGCGGCGTCATCCTGCAGGCCCTATCGGGATTCAGCCCCTTCCTGCGCGTCATCCTCGCGGCGACCCTGTTCGGCTTCAGTCACCTCGACAACCTCTTTCTTCCGGGCGCGGATGCGCTGGGAGTCGCTTATCAGATCTTCGAGGCCGCGCTGGTCGGGGTCCTCTTCGGCGCGGTCCGGCTGCGAATGAACACCATCTTGCCCGTTATGGCCGTGCACGCGACCTACGACTTGATGCTCGTGCTGGCGTTCGGGCACGCCTTTCCGGTTGCGCCGACGGTACCCGGTTTCATCGTGGACACGGTGGTCAATCTGGGCCTCGCTATCGTCGGGCTCGCGCTTCTCCGGGCGTTGTCGATGGTCCCCATCGAGAGACGGCAGGTGGCCTGAGGTGAAGCTCCGACGCGAACATGGCATCACCGCCGGGCTCGGGATCAGCGCGGTGCTCGCCTTCGTCGATCTCCAGTGGTCATCCACGCTCCACTACAAGCTTTCCCAGCCCGACTTCTACGTCTACTACCTGGCCGCGCAACTGGGGCGAGTTCGCGGGTGGGCGGCGATCTACGATCCCGCGGTCTTCCTCCCGCCTGTAACGAGCGCAGTCGGCAAACCGCTCCCGTATCTGAATCCACCGGAGCTCGCCTGGCTGGTGACGCCGCTGAGTTACCTCCCGTACTCGGTGGCAGGTTGGATATGGAGCGGGCTACTGGCGGCCGCGCTCGGGCTTACCTGGTATCTGGTTGCCCCAGGCCGCGGCCTCGTGCGCCTGATCCACGGGGTCGGCGCCGCGGCACTGCTGCCAGTGTTCGTGGGCATCCTGTTCGGCCAGGTCAGCCTGCTGGTCGTTGTCGCCGTCGCGCTGTCATGGTGGCTTCTCCTGCGCGGCCGGCCCTGGCTCGCGGGTCTGGCGCTGAGCGTGCTGATCCTCAAGCCGCAGATCGCCTTTCTCGTGCCGCCGGCCTTGCTGCTGTCTGGTTATTGGCGGGTGGCGCTCGCCTGGCTGGCGGTCAGCGTTCCGCTCGCCATCGTCGCGCTGCTTGCCACCGGGACGGCGGTCTTCCATCACATTTCGCAATCGCTCCATGCCGTGAGCGGCGTTCCGGGACCGATCCAATCATCACTGCTTCGCCAGCTGCCCTTGCCGCTGGCGGTCATCGGGATCGCGCTCGCGCTCGGCGTCGGCGCCTTCATCCTGTGGCGGGGGCGCGGCCGGGGCCCTTCGCTTCCGATCGCCGTCGGTCTGATCAGCAGCATTCTGGTCAGTCCCTACGTCAACTTCTATGACCTCTCGTCGCTGGTGCTCGCGGCCTGGCTGATCATGCGCTTGAACCCGCCGCGCTGGC
>Ga0137415_10005187_pt1 | contig 12885 bp, 17 predicted proteins | sample CZODoug3_1_1_16f_FD_183082 | JGI IMG/M metagenome (GOLD analysis project Ga0137415, IMG submission 183082) | Vadose zone soil fungal communities from Angelo Coast Range Reserve, California, USA - CZODoug3_1_1_16fungal (Hybrid Assembly) | ecosystem: Environmental > Terrestrial > Soil > Vadose... | reverse complement strand
CGCGCGGCGGCCTAACCCCGGCAGAGGCTCCACTTATCGACGCGGAATTTTTGTTCAGACAACCGGGACCAGCTCATGCTCCGCTGATCCCCCGGCGCGCTCGTTAAGTCGACATTCTATAAATTAACGCATAATCGCTCGTTTCAAGTTTCTTACGCCGTTGCGCTGTCGCCTTTACTACTTTGCTTCCTACACTCGATAACGAATAAATTGCTGCGCCTGCGGTTATTAGCGGGCCGCCTTGTGTTAACGAGTATAGAAAAGTGGCAATACCTACCCATGTTTTTTGATCCGAAAAAACAGTATCCAAGAATTCCTTCGTCGTTGCTTTGTTCAATACGAGAAGGTCTTGAATCTCGGATTCAACGCTTCCCCGAATATGCTGTCCAATTCTCTGTTGTAATTTCTCAAGGTCGGTCTCAGCGCCAAGCTCTTTTGCAAGTGTAAAACAGCGCCGCTTTAGGGAATCGATTTCAGAGGAATGGCGCCGAGTGAGTCGTTGGATGGTCTCGACCGTTTGTTGATTTATAGGGTCGACGCGGGGGGAAGTAAGTTGACGAAAGATTTCCCAAGCAACAACGTCAAGATCAACTGGATCGACGGCAGTGGTCGTTTCGAAAGGAAGTGAAGCTAAAAATTTCACCATATTGGGATTGCTAAGGAGCACTTTTGGCATGCCGGTCAGAATTGGTATCCGAAACATGTATGAAGTGGTAAAAATTTCCTCCAAGCTTGCGAGGCCAAACAATGAATCGCAGTATTCATACAAGAGTGTCCAATCGACCGAGCGGAACGGCGGCCCATTTTCCTTCAGAGCTTGAGCTGAACCAAGTGCGACTGAGCTGCACCCGGTTCGGTTGACACCCGCTTAAGCTAATCCAGCCTGCTTCTCGAACTCCATGGGACTCATATAACCGATCGTCGAGTGCCGGCGCTTCGGATTGTAGAAGCGCTCGATGTAGTCGAACACGTCGGCCTTGGCGTCGTCTCTCGTTCGGTACATTCTGCGCGCAGTTCGCTCCGTCTTCAACGACGAGAAGAAGCTCTCCATCGCCGCATTGTCCCAGACGTTGCCGGAACGGCTCATCGAACAGACGACGCCGTGATCAGCCATCAACCTCTGGAACTGCTCGCTGGTGTATTGGCTACCGCGATCGGAATGATGCAGTAGCGCGTCAGGTTTGCCCCGTCGCCAGATCGCCATCACCAGGGCATCGGTGACGAGCTGCGCCGTCATCGCTGCGTTCATCGACCAGCCAACCACCCGGCGCGAGAACAGATCGACGACGGCGGCCACATAGAGCCAGCCCTCCGCCGTCCAGACATAGGTGAAGTCGGCAATCCATTTGCGGTTAGGAGCGGCTGCTTCGAAGCTGCGGTCGAGCACATTGGCAGCGACGGCGGCGGCCTGCCGTTCACCCAGATCGGGCGGCAGGCGCCGCCGTCGCGGACGTGCTTTAAGGGCCTGTCGGCGCATCAATCGCTCGATCCGGTGCAGCCCGCAGGATACGCCCTCGGCCAAGAGATCGTGCCACACGCGCCTGGCGCCATAGGTCCGATCGCTAGAAAGGAAGCTGGCACGAACCTTCGCGCCGACATCCTCATCGCTCCGGTTGCGCTGACTGCGAGGTCGCGTCAGCCAGGCATAGAAATCCACCTCGCGAGACACCGAGCGCCCCGCACAACCACTCCGCTGGCCAAATCCCTCGGTGCTTCGCAATAAAACCGAACTTCACGTCGATTCCTTCGCGAAGTAAGCCGCGGCTTTTTTTAGGATGTCCCGTTCGGCTTTCAGCTTGGCGACCTCGCGCTTGAGCCGCGCGATCTCCAACTGCTCCGGCTTCATCTGACCCTGGCCGGGGAATGCATGCTGCGGATCGTCCGCAAGCTGCTTCACCCAGTTGCGCAGTTGCGTCGGGTGAACACCAAGGTCTTCCGCGGCCTGCGCATACGACACGCCGCGCTCCTTAATCAGTCGAACAGCCTCAAGCTTGAACTCCCGGGTAAACTGCCGCCTCTCCATGACACACCTCCTGCTCCATAAAACACCTAACTTGGTGTCTTCGGAACCGGGTGCAGCTCAGCCCAGGCGATCCTAGACCTAGGTTTACTCTTCTCAACCAAATGTAACGTACGGATCTAACCTCCGTTCAATGGTCCGGGTCCATCTCTCTCATGCGGGTGTAGCTCAGTGGTAGAGCACGACCTTGCCAAGGTCGGGGTCGAGGGTTCGAGCCCCTTCGCCCGCTCCAGAATTTCCTAAAGTGGCGTGCGCCGAGCAAAGGCGGCGCTTTCCAGTGGGTGCAAACCCCACCCGGCAACCGCTCCAGCCGGAAGCAATCGGAGCAGTCATGGAGGTAACGAAGTGGCTGAAGCCTTCGATTAGCGTGTCACGACTCCCCACGTCCTATCGAAGCAATATCGACGAAGGTGTCGTGCCGGCGCCGAAATATCTGCATTGTCAAACCCGCTTGCTTAACGATCGCCGTCTGGTCGACCACAAATCTGGGAATTGATATGTCAAAGCCACGCCTACGATTGATCCATTGCTCGAACGGCGTCCGACCGAGAGCAAAGCACCGGCAGCACGGCCGCAGCTTCCGACCTTTGGTTATTGATGGGGGCGTGCGAGCGAGATCCGTGCCGAGAGAGAACGCTGCGCTTAAACTAATCGATCTTGGTTTTTTAATTTTCCATGTAAATTATCTTGCCTTCTTGCAGGCGAGTATAACAGTTCTTGAGGCCCACAATTGGACTGATCCTGAAAAGACCAGCTAGATTGACATCGTGCACCCGACCCATGTGTCGCGACCGAGTGGGTCACCCGATGAAGTCAGCACTTCGCATTTGTGCCGCCAATACCGGAACAAGGATCGCTTACGTTTCAAAGTGGCCTCGTCTACGACGTCCGCGACAGAGATAATGTCCACGTTGCCGCGCGGCCGCCGCGTCCGCATCTCGATCACGATGTTGAAACAGCCGCGCCGTTGATTCTTAGGCAGAACCCGGGCTCCCGATTTCCAAAAAAGGCTTTCGCCGCGGTTTGCGAACGAGCGCGCAGGCGGTTACGGGTTTCAGCTGCCGTCTGTGACTTTTCTGTGTCTATGGCATGGAATTGGCATGACACAGCAGTACGCGAAGCTTATCCTACTGTGGTTGCGGTTTGGGGGACAAAGGGGTGTTCAACGGTGGCGCTGACGGCGTGGCGTGGAGAGGTGGTCCAACTGGACAATGCGTCGCCGGCGGCTCGGCGCCATGCATTTCATTGGTGTTGGTGCGTTCTGCGCCTGGAGCGGAAATGCCGCAGCTATTGCGATCCGGCGCGTCGGTCATAGTAGAACTGCATTTGCCGACCGATCTACCTGGCGTTGCCCTGCGCTGCCGCATCGACATCTGTTCCCAAAACATGTCACGTCTTCGGCGATCCGTTCATCAAACTGCGAACCATCGGTCGTCTGCATTGGCGATCGCCGGGATGACGTTGTTGCTTGCGATATGCGGCTGGATCGTCGGTGGAACTGAGGGGATTCACCAGGCGCTGACGGGAGGCGCGCCACGACCAAACGGTCCGGCAATCGCGCGCGAAACCATCTTTCGGTGGTTCGGTGCCCGCCCGCTGCGTCCTGCCGAACTGCCAGGATTGTTCAGCATCCTGGCGGACGTTTGCCGCCGAGCCCGCTTGTCGCGATTGCCGGACATCTATTGCCTCCCGGCTCCGGGCGATATGAATGCCTACGCGCTGGGCGGTCCGGAAGGCGCAGCGATCGTATTGACCGAGGGGTTGCTGCGCCGCATGACGTGGGACGAGATCGCCGCCATCCTGGCCCATGAGGTCGCCCACATCCGCAACAATGATATCTGGACCATGAGTTGGGCGGCCGCGCTCCATCGAACGATCGAATGGACGTCGTTGATTGGCCTCGTGTCGCTCCGCGCGGAACATAGCGTCGCGGCCAATCGGCCGTTGGCCGCTCTGCTGCGCGCCGCGCCTTCGATCGCTCAGTTGCTTCGTTTGGCCCTATCCCGCACCCGCGAGCTGGATGCGGACGCCACCGCGCTCGAATTGACTGGAGACTCGCGAGCGCTGATCGCTGCGCTCGACAAGCTGGAACGTCACCACGCCGGTCTTCCGGCGCTGCCCGTAGCTTCCCGCGAGGATGGCACAATGCGTTTGCTTCGCAGCCATCCCGCGACCTCGGAACGTGTCGGCGCCCTGCTCAGCCTTGCCTACTGACATTTAAGTCGAATTACGTAGCTGACATCTAAGCCTGTGATGCATTCGCCATTACGCGGGAAAGACCACGGCGATTTTGGAACCGTACACAGAATTTTCATAAAAATAACGTTGGACCTCCGCAAAAACATCGCTCCCGCGGTACATTCTCGAGTGAGAATTTGCATAACGAAAAATTTTCGGGAGTGAACGTCCAAACGCAGAGCACCCACACAGGACGAAGGTTGCTCGCAACGGAACGAACTCCGTGCGGCAAGAAACAACCGGTATTCGTAATGTTCCTCACCGCTACCGCCATTCCACTGCCATTCATCAATCGCCTCGGAAGTGCATCTCTCGCCCGAGAAACGGCAGAGACATTGCCGGATATGCGCAGACCTGTTCGGGCAGACGTGATCCTGGTTGAGCGGGTGATTGAGTGTGAGTGATTTCGTCCTACCAGTGTGACGGAGGTTTGCTTTCATCGAATGAATTCGAATCGAGGGCCGATAGCCTTCGTTCGTTGCGGGCTGAGGGGCGTCAACCATCGCAAGGAGAATAAGCGATGACTTATTACGAAACCCAACAACAAAATCCCATGCACAATTCGCAGTTCAACCCGCAGCAATGGGCAGCGTTTAATTCGCAAGCCGCCCAGCCATATGGGGCGTGGCCCGGCGCGCCATTGATGCAAGCGTTTGGGGGTTATGGGCTCGGTGGTTATGGATTAGGGCAGGCAGGTTCTGGTCAGCAATACGGCCAATATGGCGGTCAGCCCTCCACCGGTGCTTTTGGATACAACGCAGGATGGGGCGCGCAACCTCAGGGCTGGGGCCAACAGCAGCAACCTCAGTGGGGCGGCCAGCAACCGCGCCAGCTTTCGCAACAGGACGTGAGCGAGGTGGTGCGGCAATTGGTGCCAGCGCTACCTCAGATCCTGGCTCAGGCACAGCCACAGCACGCGGCAATCGGATACGCTGCTTACGGCCAAGTGCCGCGCACGCTGAGCCAGCAGGATGTCAACGAAGTAGTGCGGCAGATCCTGCCGATCGTGCCACAGATCGTCGGAATGCTGCAGAACCAGCCGCAGCTGCAATATGCTGCCATGCAAGGCGGCCAAGGCTTGGGGCAGCAAGGCTTGGGGCAGCAAGGCTTGGGTCAATTCGGGCAGGGTAATCCTGTGCAGAATTTCGGGGCGCAATTTGGGGTGCCGCAATTCCAGTCGGCGTTTGGCGTTCCGGCCGCCTGGGGACAACAGCGGCAACTGACCCAACAGGATGTCGCAGACGTCACCCGCCAGCTGATCGGAGTAATCCCCCAAGTGATCGGGAACCTTCAGACTTTTAGCCAGCAGCGCATGATCTGATCGCCAGAAGATCGCGCTTCCTGCCGAGTGGCAAAAAAGGCGACTGCCGCCTAGCGAAAGCGGCGGTCGCCGCGCCACCATTGTGAACGCGTCCCGATGAACCCGATGCCCGATGAAGGAGAATATAATGTTCGTTCCCAATCCTTCTGCCACAACCGCTTCGCCGTCAGACTCAGACATTGCGCAACTCGTTGGGTTGCTGAGCAACTTGATGCCACTTCTGCTGCGCGTCCAGTCGCAGGAGCAGCCATTCCAGGCCGGACTCGGTAACGCCGGGATGCCGAATCCCGCACTTGATCGGCAGGCATCGGAAAGTCTCGTCGCAGGCATTATCGCCGGATCACTGCGCACTTTCTCCGCCTACCTCGAGGTCAATGCCGGGCGACACGCTGGCCTGGAGAGTTGTATTCCGATCGTCACGCAAGCGGCGCACCGATTTGCCGCGCGGGACTATGCCGAAGCCTTCAACCTGATTTGGTTGGCGTACCGTGCGATTGAAACAATTCGGGCAACCGATCCACAGATTCCGCCACTGCGGGCAGGCGGTTGGGCTTCCGCCGACCAGACTTCGTCGTCAATTCATTGAATTGAGAGGCATATCATGACCGCAAGTTCAGATGATACGAGCTCCGCCTCGCGCAGCGATCGACGCAAGCCCGCGAGCGCACGCAATAGCTATTACATGATCGCCCCGTCGGGGCTGGGCGTGACCAGGCAGACACTGATTGATCGGCTCAATCGGGTGGCCGATGTCGAAATCGTGCAAACCTACGGGGAGCGTAGCACCATTTCCCCGCCCATTGCCGTGGTGCGTACCTCCGACGAAAACGCGGCCGCACTGCGCCGATCCACAGGCGGCGCGCTGGTCATCGAGCCGGACCGATACTTGCGAGCGGCGTCGTTCATGGGCTCGTCCTTCATGGGCTCATCGCCACCATCCCCGGCGATTGCAGCGATGAACGCGCTCGGCCCGGGCTTTGCCGTAACGATCCAGGTCCTGACAGAGAGTGGCCAACCCGTGGAGCATGCCGCGGTTCAACTCGTCGGGGAACAAGGGGCAGTTCAAGGACTGACCGATAAGGATGGCAAAGTCGATCTGACCCTCTATGGCGAACTGCCCGATACAGTCACCGAGCTGTTCGTCAAACCGCGCTCCGGCTATTGGGGTCTGTGGCGGCATCGGCCCAACCTTCAGGCCGACGCGGTGAATACCTTTACCCTGGAATCCTTGTCGCTGCCTAATGCGCTGGATTGGGGCGGTAAAGCGATGCGGTTCGACCAACTCCCAACTGAATGTCGCGGGACCGGAATCAAGATCGCCCTAATCGACAGCGGCATCGCCATCAGCCACAAACAATTAGCGAGGATCGATCACGGCATCGATATCAGGGGCGGCGGTGAAGGACGATCCTGGTCGCAAGACGTCTTCGGCCACGGTACGCAATGCGCGGGCATCATCAGCGCCATTCCGGATGAGGCCCATGGCATACGCGGCTACGCGCCGGAAAGCGAACTGCACGTTTGCAGGCTTCCTCGCGACGCGCGTTGCAGCGACCTCGTGGCGGCGCTCGACTATTGCCTCCAGACCGGTATCGACATTGCATTCTTGGGATTCGGTTGCAACCGGGGTTCGGCTATCGTCGAGCAGCGTATCGCCGCGGCAAAACAGCAAGGCGTCGGCATCATCGCCGCGGCCGGTAACTCTGCCGGAGCGGTGCTGTTCCCCGCCTGCTCTCCGCACATCCTGGCTGTTGGAGCGATCGGACAAATAGGAAGCTATCCGGAAGACAGCCCGCAAGCGCTTCAAGCTGCAGCGGCCGTACCGGTCGCGGGCGGGCTGTTTGTGCCGCCGTTCTCTTGTCGCGGGCCCGAACTCGACCTCAGCGCACCTGGCGTCGCCATCATTGCGTGTCAGTCGCCGGACGGCTACGCGATTTGCGACGGCACCTCGCTGGCCGCGGCCCATGTGACGGCCCTTGCGGCGCTGATCCTCGCGCACCATAGCGATTTCAAGGGCAGCTTCGCCCGGCGGGATTTTCAACGGGTCGAGCGGCTGTTCCAAATACTCAAGGACACGGCGCAGCCGATCGGCCATCCCTGGCAGACGGGTGCCGGACTGCCCGATGCGGCACGCGCGCTTGGCGTCTGGTCCGGGCGGCGGCCGCTGGCCGCGCCGCTCGATGCCGGGTTGGGAGAGATGCGCAACGCAATCCGGCACCTAGACCGCGTTTACTCTGGCGCGAGCGAGGCGAACATATTCGAGCCGCCACGGGGTCCAGCCATTGTCACGCACTTGCCACTGAACCCAATTCCATTGACGTTCTTGGCTGCGAGCGCTGCGGAGGCGGGTGTGCACGAACTCAAGGCAGCGATGATGCTGGCGGGTCTGTCCGACGGCCGCTAGTCGTTTTGCGCTTGACACGTTGTTCTGTGGCGGACGGCTTCTCAGGCTCGGCCGGGAGACGTCGTGCTCATGGCGCGACGACGCGGCTGAGCGGGTGGCCCGAGCAGAATGCCGCATATGGGTCAAAACTGAGAAACACTCAGCGCGAGCAGGTGTCTTCCGCTCTTGATTGCATGGAAAGCGACGGGCTCTAGTTAAGGAAACCCCAATTTTATCTGAACCTCGTCGGCTCTGACGTATTGACCACACAACCACTCACGGAGGTTCCAATGGCACAGGCAGTCAAACCCACGGCCTTAGTCGTCGAAAACGATGAAATGCAGCGAACGCTCGTAAGCATGCTACTCGAAGAGGGCGAAATGTACGTGATTCAATGCGACAGCGCCGAGGCAGCAGTTCATGTGCTGGACCAGTCGGGCGGGCGCCTTTCGATAATCCTCACCGACGTGGAACTCGCCGGCACTATGGACGGCATCGAACTCGCTTGCATCGCCCGAGAGAGGTTCCCGGATCTGCATATCATCGTGACGTCGGTCACCCCCCGCATCAGGCGCCTTCCCGATGGGACAATTTTCATGGCGAAGCCGTGGAGCGCGTCCGATATTCTGCTCGAGGCGCGCGCCGTTCGATCATAGGCGCTATGTGGAAGGGCGAAGAGTGGCCCGCCCCGCCCCATTGTGGCGCGCTCAACCGTTCGCCGAGGAACTGGTTCCCCAAATTTGCATGGCGGTGAAACCATCGAGCGGTTCCGGCCTTTAACCCACGATACTTTATCCAAGGGAGATCGATCTTATGGGACAATCGAAGCCCCTTCGCGCAACCGCGCTTATTGTCGAAGACGACCCGATGCAACGGGAAATGATCTGTCTGCTGCTCGAAGAGAGCGACTACGATGTCATCCAGTGCGAAAGTGCTGAAGCGGCCCAGTTTGTCTTGGAAAGAAACGGCGGCTCACTGTGGTTGATGATAACGGACGTCAAACTCGCCGGCCAGATGGACGGCGTCGAGCTCGCGCACATCGCCAAGGAGCATGTTCCGGATCTCGAAGTAATCGTCACCTCGGGCAAGCCGCTCCGGCAGGCGCTCCCGGAAGGCGCCAAGTTCTGGTCGAAGCCATGGGTGCCTCTCGACGTGATCCGCGAAGCTGAACGAATGTCAGTTTCTCACCGGACCGACGTAACGCGTAGCCGCGCGTTTCTGTGTGCACCGAAAACCTAAACCCGGACGTAGTGGCGATGAAGTCCGCCCACGATGGCGTGCGAAATTAGGGCGCCGGATCGCTGAACCGGACGAGAGACCGGCGCATCCTTTTGCAAAGACCGATGCGTTCTAACGCCGTTCTAATAGGCCGCATAGTTTTTCAGAATTCGGCGCAGATGTGCCTCGCCCGAACCATCCGACGCCGACCAGCTAGAGGCGGCTGCGGATCAGGCAATCGCGGCGTGTGGCGGTGATGCCCGCGAGGCCGTCAAGGCGTTGATCGTCGCGACCCATTTTCTCGAAACCGATCTGGAAAAACTAAAGGTGGCGGCCTCGATGGGCTACGCGCGCGGAAAGATTATCGAGGAAGCCAAGACGCTGCCGCGTGATCGGAAGGATTGGTATGATTGAGATTCGATGTCTTGCGGGGCGTTAAGCTAAGGGCGGTCGGGAGTTTTGCGCCGCGCTGGCACCCGTTCCGACACCTTCTTTGCTGCATCGGCGTGAACAAATATTGCAGCCAAGACCCCTTCGGTAATGTCCAAGGCGATCTGAATATCTTTTGTTTTAGGTTCGTAAGCGCGATGGATGGCAGCGTGACCGGCATCAAGAATATCGTTCAAAGCGTCGCGCTGAACCAAAGAGATGTATCCGGCATGTTGGAACGCATCTAGATTCTTTACAAACGTTCCGCTGTCTCCGACCTTTTGTATCATGACCTGTTCAATCAGGGCGCGGACGCCCATGATAGCCAGCCGGAATTGCCCACCACGGACAGCTTGGTAAATTTCATGGAGCAGGCTGCCTAACGGTCTCGCAATGTTTCCCTCATATAACCAGTCAGGCACTTTGCGGGAAGCAGGCGACGGAAAGTAATGGACGGACGTAGTGTCATCAATGTGCTTAAGCGTCAAACGCAGGGAAATGTCTTTACAGCCTGCACATTCCAGTAAGTCGTAATGCGGGTCACAAAAATCATCACTCCTCCCATCAACAGAGTACAACACGTTATGCTCAGTGTTGGTTAGACAGGTCGAGCACGGCGCACGTGATGTTTTCATGCGCTAAGCCTTTAACAGAAGTGGCGCGCTTGGGGAACAGTTGCGCGCAGAGCATCGGTTATGCGGTGGTTCAGCTTGGGGAAGACCAAGGAATCGGGGGCACGCCAATCGGGGGGCAGGTCAACTGAGGCTCAATGACGACCTTAATTCTCCCGGGCAGTCACCGGCCAATATTGTGATGTTTTGGAAGACGCCTACCCTGATCTTGCGATACGCGTTGTTGAGAAAAAGAATCGTAAACTGAGTATTCGAATTCGTCGCAAAGCCACTCCCGGAAGCCTTGTCGACGCGCCCGTCGACTGTAATTTGATTTCCGCGACTTCGCCCCACTTCTTGAAAATGTTTAATTGCGCGAAGAGTAATAGGCCCGACAACGCCATCAGCCTTAATAATCTCGTTCGGTTTGAGCGGGACAGTGGAAATTGGAGGAGAAAAGGCGTTCGGGTTGTTATTGATTGTGATTAGGAAATGCTGCACGAGGAGAACGTCGTCCCTCTTGTTGGGAGAACCTGCGCCCACCGCTGCATCGACGTTATAAAAAAAATTATCACGACCAAAGCTCCCAGGCCGCAACAGCGTAACACGAGCCATGGCTTCAAGCCTTTACACTAGTTTGAAATAACTGAGCGGCTTCCTGCCGCCAAACCGTTGCTCATCTTAAGCTCATTGCGAGGGGTGCGGCAATGGGGCCACCTGAAAACGCCGTGTCCACAATTTGCGTTGGAGGCCCAAGGGATAAGTGTCCCACCAATCCAGATTTCGCAGTAGAAGTTTGCAAGGGAGGAATCAACCTCGCTCCCCAGTCAGTTCCTGGCGTGTTAGGAAGCCTACCTTGACAAGCTTATAATAGGCTTGCGGTCACTGTTGCAGCAGCTCGTTGATGCTGTTGAGGTTGCGTCCGTTTGCAAATGCAACGGAGAGACGTACCGAATTGTTCAAGACGTGAGGCGCTTTTGAACTGATTTTCCTAATTGCCGAATACCGCATAGGAGACGTCCGTGAGCGAATTCAGAAAATTCATCGTGTATTTCAAGCCAGTCTCAGGCGGTTATGTTTACCGCGCGCCAAATACTTGGCTGTTCGGCTCCAGACGGCACTTCCTTGTGACCGAGGCGCAGAAGGCTGCGATTGTCGCAATCGTCTCGTCTACGGTCGGTCCGGTACTTTGGACTACCGGCGCAACTTGGATCGCTCTGTCAGCTTTGTTGGGAACGGCCTTTTCGCTCTGGACGTATAGTGGCGGTTATTACGGCCCAATACCGGCGGGGATAAGCCTCATGACCTCCATGATGCTTTCGATCTATCCGGCTTTTGTCCTTTCCCGCCAGCTGTTGTTGCGCCGCTTGCGCCCAATCCTCGCCACGCTGCCCCCCACGAGCGAACGGATTACAAGCCTTGAAGAGCGCCAGGCGATCCAAGCCGTCCCCCCCGCGCCAATTTCACCTACTCGACGAAGAATAGTCAGGGTCGCCGCAGTCGTAGCGATGGCAGCGGCTCTTGGTGCCATGATCTCGCGAGCGATCGACACATACCAGCCGACCCGGTCGGGATTACTCACGCTGTACCTGGCCAACACCAACGTTTCCGGGATACTCAACATTCTGACCATCGTTGCATTCGGATTTGTATTCGTGACCTTTGGACGCAACTCGAGTCAGGCATGACTCGCCGGACCGCGATTCGCTTCAACGGACAATGGCGCAATGCTCGACCAATGTCCGCTGTGAAATCAAAGGCGGACAGAGACGCGCGTTTTGACGGGCTATGCGCGCAAGACGGCCGTGGTGGCGCAGTGCGAATGGCGGCAGTAAAATGAAAGCAAAACTGATCACGCTCTTCGTGGGCGTGTTCAACGCAGTCGCATCATGGGTGCCGTTGTGGATCATCGCGGCGCGCGATATGTCGTCGATCGGGTCGTCCTCGTCCGTCAGATCCAAGATGATATCCGGTAGGTTCACTGTCGTAGGTGGCAGCAGGTTAGATGCGCGCTGGTTCAGACATTGAGAGAAAGCTCACTGCCACGTCTTCCATGCAGTGCGTTTATTCTAGTGTCTCCAAGGCGAGTCTCCGGAAAACGGGAGTTTTATTGAATTCGGCCGGAGACTTTCGAGAATTCTCGGCCGAAAAAGTGCGAACGCCAGTCTCTGGAGACTTTGGGCGATGAGAAAAGCCGGCATTTGACGGGCCTTTGTCATCGAGAAAAGAAAATTCTCCGAAAACAGGAATGCCTGGCTGGGGCGGGAGCCGCCACATTATGCGACATTCTGCGAACCGCGTCAGTCGCTCAGCCGCGTCGTTCGCGCCATGAGCACGGGGCCTCCCGGCCGAGCCTGAGAATCCGTTCGCCGCAAAAAAGGTGTCAAGCGCAAAACAACTAGCGTCCGTCGGACAGACCCGCCAGCATCATCGCTGCCTTGAGCTCGTGGACGCCCGCTTTGGCGCGGCTGTCAGCCTGGAACGCCAGTGGAGTTGGGTTCAACGGCAAGTGAGTGACGTTGGCCGGACCACGCGGCGGCTCGAATGCATTCGCCTCGCCAGCGCCAAGGTAAATCTGGTTCATCTGGCGGATGGCGCTGCGCATCTCTCCCAGCCCGACATCGAGCGGCGCCGCCAGCGGCCGCCGCCTGGACCAAATGCCAAG
>Ga0137415_10005186_pt1 | contig 12889 bp, 12 predicted proteins | sample CZODoug3_1_1_16f_FD_183082 | JGI IMG/M metagenome (GOLD analysis project Ga0137415, IMG submission 183082) | Vadose zone soil fungal communities from Angelo Coast Range Reserve, California, USA - CZODoug3_1_1_16fungal (Hybrid Assembly) | ecosystem: Environmental > Terrestrial > Soil > Vadose... | reverse complement strand
CACGAGATCTTGGGGCAGTGCCGGTACGCGCCCGGCGTGTTCGGCAACCAGGCGCCGGACTCCGGCAACGCCGAGCTGCTGGCCATCGGCGGTTCCCCGGAGCAGCAGGAGCGCTGGATGCACCCCCTGCTGCGCGGCGAGCTGCGCAGCGCGTTCTCCATGACCGAACCGGGCGCCGGCGCCGACCCGACGATGCTGAGCACCCGGGCGGTGCTCGACGGTGACGAGTATGTGATCAACGGGCACAAGTGGTTCTCGTCCAACGCCTCGATCGCCGACTTCCTGATCGTGATGGCGGTGACCGACCCGGACGTCTCGCCGTACCAGGGTTCCTCGATGATCGTGGTGCCGGTGGACACCCCGGGGGTGAACATCCTGCGGGACATCCCGGTGATGGACCACCCGTGGACCGGCGGCCTGGACGGGGGCCACGCGGAGATCATCTACACCGATGTGCGGGTGCCGAAGGAGAACCTGATCGGCAACCCGGGCGACGGCTTCCGGCTGGCCCAGCAGCGACTCGGCCCCGGTCGGATTCACCACGCGATGCGCTGGCTGGGCCAGTCCAAGCGGGCCTTCGACATGCTCTGCGAGCGTGCGGTGAGCCGGCACGCGCACGGCTCGGCGCTGGCCGACAAGCAGATGGTGCAGGACTGGGTGGCCACCTCGGCCGCCGAGATGGCCGCCGCCCGGCTGCTCACCCTGCATGCCGCCTGGACGATGGACCAGGTCGGCGCGTCCAACGCCAGGGTGGAAATCGGGATGATCAAGTACTGGGGCGCCAAGGTGTTGCACGACGTGATCGACCGGGCCATCCAGGTGCACGGCTCGCTGGGCTTCTCCGGCGACCTGCCGCTGGAGCAGATGTACCGCTCGGCGCGCGCGGCGCGGATCTACGACGGGCCGGACGAGGTGCACAAGGAGACCGTGGCGCGCCGGATCCTGCGTGGCTACACACCGACCGACGTGCCGACCGAGCACATCCCGACGCGGCGTGAGGCGGCCGAGCGCAAGTTCGCCGACTACCTCACGGTGGCCACCGCGAACCTGTGACGAGTACCGAGCCCCTGGGTGGCGGCGACCGAGGCAGCGGCCACCGCCACCCAGCGGTGCGGTTGGCCGGGTCCGAAAACGGCGCCGACGGCGCTACCCGGCAGCCGTCGGCGCGCGATGCGCTGCGCCGTACGGCGCAGCGGCTGTTCGCCGTGCACGGGTTCGACGGTGTCTCGGTCCGGCAGATCACCCGGGACGCCGGCCAGCGCAACAGCACCGCGGTGGCCTACCACTTCGGCTCGCGGGACGGGCTGCTGCGCACGGTGCTGGAACACCACCTCGACCAGGTGCTGCTGCGCCACGACGCGTTACTCGAGCGGTACCGGGACGCCCCGCCGACCGCCGGCCCGGCCGGGCTGCTGGATCTGGCCGACGCGCTGGTGATGCCGTTGTGCGCGGAGCTGGACTGCGCCGACGGCGGCCCGGAGTTCCTGCAGGTGGCCGCCGAAGTGATCAACCGCAGCGACTGGATCTTCGCACCGGGCACCCCGATCGCGCTGCTGATCCAGCGCTACGCGCGGTGGAGCGAGCTGGTCGAGCCGTACCTCTCGGTGGACGGCGCCGGCCGGCTGCACCGCCGGTTCGCCGCCATGCGGTTCGTCTACGTGGAGCTGGGCCGGCGCGCCCGCCAGCCGTTGCCGAGGCGGGACGACCGGCTGTTCGCCAGCCAGCTCGCCGACCTGGTCGCCGCGCTGCTCACCGCACCGCTGAGCCCGCGCACCTCGGGCCTGCTTCGCGACAGGGACCGGCTGGGCTGAGCCAACCGGTCCCTGTCTCGACGCCGGATTGGGGGTTACCCCCGCAGGCCGGCAGGTGTCACAGGCCGAGGGAGCTCAGCAGGCCGGTCAGGGTGTCGAAGATGCTGCCGACCGTGCCGCCGACGCCGCTGACCGTGCCGCTGACGGGGCCGTCGGCGGCGAACACCGCGGTGGTCTGCTGGGCGGCCGCCGGGGCGGTGTGGGTGGCCGCTGGGGTGGCGGCGTTCGCGGTGCCGGCGCCGATCAGCAGAGCAGCCGAAGCGGCGACAGCGGAAGCCACAGTGGCCCGGACGAGACGCTGCATGGTCCCTCCTCAGGGTTAGTCAGAACGGGGATGGATTACCCCGCTCGTATGACGCTAGGGAGAGATCGTCCGTACGGCGAGTGTTCGATTACGCCGACTGGACGCGCCTATTAGGCTGAAAGGAGCACTACCAGGTGTTTCCCAGTGGTTGAAACCGTTATGTATGACGGACATCACGACGTCCGGCGAATGAATGCAATACTGCCGCCTCGCGCATGTCGGCAGCGATCATTTTTGCCGTCGGGTCGCGGTTGGTCCGGACGCCAAAAACCGGCCGGTCAACAACGACCAGCCGGTTTGAGGGGGAGCGTCCGGTCTACCGACCGGGCGGAGAAACTACTTGGTGGCGCCGGTCAGCGACGGGGTGTTGACCGAACCGCTGTTCACCAGACCGCCCGGGGTGGCGGCGTTGGCGGCGTCCGTGTCAGGGGCGTCGCTGTCGGCGCTGTCAGCGTCTTCGCTGTCAGCGTCGCTCGAGGTCTGGGTCGGGGAGCCGAGGCTGCTGCCGAGGCCGCTGATCGGGTCGGCCGAGGACTGGTTCGGCAGGCTCGACGAGCCCAGCTCGGGGGTGTTGGCGCCGTTCAGGCCTTCGCTGGGGGCGTCGGCAAAAGCGGTGCCCGCGCCGAGCGCGAGCGCTCCGGCGGCGGCCGTAACGGCCAGGGCGATGCGCAGACGTCGCTGCATGCTGCTGTCTCCTCTTCGGGGGGTTTTCGTCACACTGGGTAGGTGCGACGCGGATCATGTTAGGGGAGGCCATATGGGTGATTGCAAGTGGTACCACCTTCACCCATTCAGATCAGCATACTCATTGACCCTGCTGCCGAACAGGGGACCCGCCCGAAGGTGGGTGTACTCACTTGGATCAATCGCCCCGGGCGTTGGCGTCGTCGAGCGCGCTAGGTCCTACACCAGGGATGTTACAGAGCGTTAATGATCCGGGGCGCGCCGGGGCCCGGTGTCGCGGGCTCTGCCGGCGGTGCGGTCGGTGTCCGGCGCCGGGCTTAGCCGCCGGTGAGTGCGCGCACCACACGCGACGGGCTGGGCCGGCCGAGCTGCTCGGCCATCCAGGCGCTGGTCTCCACGAGCCGACCGAGGTCCACGCCGGTCTCGATGCCGAGGCCGTCCAGCTGCCAGATCAGGTCCTCGGTGGCCAGGTTGCCGGTGGCGCTCTTGGCGTAGGGGCAGCCGCCGAGCCCGCCGGCGGCGGAGTCCACCGTGGTGACGCCCCGGTTCAGCGCGGCCAGGGTGTTGGCCAGTGCCTGGCCGTACGTGTCGTGGAAGTGCACCGCGATCCGCTCGACCGGCACGTCGGCGGCCCGCAGCGCGTCCAGCAGCGCCACCACCCGCCCCGGGGTGGCCACGCCGATGGTGTCGCCGAGGCTCAGCTCGGTGCAGCCCAGCGCCAGCATCCGGGTCGCCACGGAGACGACCTGCGCGATCGGCACCTCGCCCTCCCACGGGTCGCCGAAGCACATCGACAGGTACGCCCGGACCGTCAGTCCGCCCTCCCGCGCGCGCCCCACCACCGGCGCGAACATCTCCAGCGACTCGGCCACCGTGCGGTTCAGGTTGCGCTGGGCGAACGTCTCGGTGGCGCTGCCGAACACGGCGATGTCGGTGACCCCGCGCTCCAGCGCGCGGCTCAGCCCCCGTTCGTTGGGCACCAGGACCGGGTAGCGCACCCCGGGCGCCCGGCGCAGCCGGTCCAGGACGTCCTCGGCATCGGCGAGCTGGGGCACCCACTTCGGGTGCACGAAGCTGGTCGACTCGACCACCGTGTGGCCGGCGGCGACCAGCCGCTCGATGAACTCCACCTTGACCTCGGCGGGCAGCACCGAGGCCTCGTTCTGCAGCCCGTCGCGCGGCCCGACCTCGCAGATCGTCACCCGGGGCGGCAGTCCGGCCAGCGCGTTCGTCCCGTACTCAGCCATGGCGCCAGCCTAGGACGGTTGGCCGGGGTGCACCGGGCGTCGGTCGCGGCCCACAGTGCCGGCGCCGAACGTTGTGCCCCGCGCACAGGCGCGCCGGGGGGTGCGGTCTCTAACATCCGCTGGTCGAAGGTGTCCCAGGCACCTCAGACGGCAACAGTCAGCGCAACAGTCAGCGCAACAGTCAGCGCAACAGTCAGCACAGTGGGAACGGGGATGGTCGCGCGATGCGGGTGCTCATCGTCGGGGCGGGCTTCGGCGGGATCGCCGCCGCGATCGAGCTGCGCCGGCACGGGTTCGACGACGTGACGCTGCTGGAGGCGGCGCCGGAGCTCGGCGGTACCTGGCACTACAACAGCTATCCCGGCGCCGCCTGCGACGTGCCGAGCCACTTCTACTCGTACTCCTACGCGCAGCGCCGCGACTGGTCCCGGCTGTGCTCACCCCAGTCGGAGATCCTGGACTACCTGCGCACCGTCGCGGCCGACTTCGACGTCGAGCGGCGGATCGTCACCGGCACCGAGGTGACCGCCTGCGGGTGGGACGACGCCGCCTGCGTGTGGACCGTGCACACCCGCGACACCGCCGGCCGGCCCGGCACCCGCCAGGCCGAGGCGCTCGTACTGGCCACCGGGCAGCTCAACCAGCCCGCCATGCCTCCGCTCGACGGCCTGGCCGAGTTCGCCGGGCACAGCTTCCACTCGGCGCGCTGGGACCACGAGTACGACCTGCGCGGCAAGCGGGTGGCGGTGATCGGTACCGGGGCGAGCGCGGTGCAGTTCGTACCGGAGATCGCCGGGCAGGCCGCCCAGCTGACCGTGTTCCAGCGCTCGGGCAACTGGTTCCTGCCCCGGCGCAACCGGGCCTACCCGTCGGCACTGCGGGCGCTGCTGCGGCGGGTGCCGGCGGTGCAGGAGGTGCGCCGCCGGTTCCTGTTCCGCTACATGGAGCTGATCACCGCGTCGATCCGGCACCCGGGCACCGTCGGCCGGCTGACCCGGCTGCGCGCGGCGGCGTTCATGCGCTGGCAGCTGCGTGACCCCGAGGTCCGCCGCAAGGCCTGGCCGGACTACACCTTCGGCTGCAAGCGGGTGCTGTTCAGCTCGGCGTACCTGCCGGCGCTGCAGCGGGCAGACGTCGAGCTGGTCACCGAGCCCATCGCGCGGATGGGCCCGACCGGCCCGGTCACCGCCGACGGCCGGCGCCACGACGTGGACTGCGTCATCTACGGCACCGGCTTCAAGACCAACGACTTCATGTTCCCGATGGAGGTCACCGGCGCCGGCGGCCGCTCGCTGCGGGACGCCTGGGCCGGCGGGGCGCACGCCCACCTCGGCATCACCGTGCCGGGCTTCCCGTCGATGTTCATCCTGTACGGGCCGAACACGAACACCTCAGGCGGCTCGATCATCTTCTACCTGGAGGCGCAGGTCGGTTACCTGCGCCAGGCGCTGGCCCGGGTCCGGGACTCCGGCTCGGCGGCCATCGAGGTGCGGCCCGAGGTGGAGGCGGAAAGCGACCGCGCCGTGCAGGCCCGGTTCGCCGGCACCGCGTGGACCCGGTGCGACTCGTGGTACCGCGACGGCGCCGGTCGGATCGTCGCGAACTGGCCCGGTTACATGGCCGAGTACGCCGAGCGCACCCGGACGCTGGATCCGGCCGAGTTCCGGCTGCTGCAACGTCCGACCGCCGACCCTGAGCCGGCCGGCCCCGGAAACAACTCAGGTGGCCGCCTGGGGAGCTGGCGGCCACCTGGTGTGAGTTGAGGAGGAGCTCCGGCGGATCAGGGATACGCCGGAGCTCCCTCCGGCCCGCGCTGCGGCGAGCCGTGAAGTCCTCGGGGGAATTCCGTGCTGTGGTGCGCCGAGGGGGCAATCCCTCGGGTACTACCCGTTGACTAGCTCAGCTGTCGTCAGAGCTGGAGTCGTCGCCCGACGAGTCGCTCGAGTCCGAGTCGCTGTCGCCTGAGTCGGCGTCGGAGCCGCCCTGGTCGTCGCTCGGGCTGGCCTGGGTGGTGCCACCGCCGCCGAGAATGTCGGTGAACGAGTCGGCAAACGCGGTACCGGTGCCGAGCAGGGCGGCTCCGGCGGCGGCCGTGATTGCCAGGGCGATGCGCAGACGTCGCTGCATATTGCAATCCTTCCTCTGGGGTCGAACCGCACGCGGTTCGTACGGCAGGATAGGAATGCTAGAGGAGGCCGAACGGGTGAGTAAAACCCGGTTGGTCTCACCCACTCGGAGCAGGCATTTTGCCGAGACGCCGCCATTCGGGTCAGTCGAGGCCACCAAAGACGTTCTGGTCCCAATCCAGGATCGATCCGGTCACGACGCCGCTGCGGTCGGACAGTAGGAACACCACGAAGTCGGCGATCTCATCGGCCTGGCCGAGTTTGCCCATCGGCAGGGCCTTGCCGGCGCGGTCCCGCCAGCCGTCGTCGGCGCCGTGGAACTCGCGCTGGGTGGCGTCCTCGCCTTCGGTGTCGGTCCAGCCGATGTCCAGCCCGTTGATCCGGATCCGGTCCCAGCGGTGCGCGTGCGCGACGTTGCGGGTCAGCCCGGCCAGCCCGGACTTGGCGGCCACGTACGGCGCCAGGTACGGCTGCCCGCCGAGCTCGGAGGACGAGATGATGTTGACGATCGTGCCGTGCGCCTTGCGGGCCACCAGGTCGGCGACGACGGCCTGCATCAGGAAGAACGGCCCGCGCAGGTTGATCGCGATGTGCTCGTCGAACAGCTCAGGTGACGTGTCCAGCAGCGTGCCGCGCGAGGTCAGCCCGGCCGCGTTGACCAGGCTGTCGACCCGGCCGTACTCGGCCAGCACAGTGCGCACGCCCGCCTGGATCGCCGCCACGTCGGCCACGTCGCACGGCACGTAGAGCGCCCGCCCGCCGGCCGCGCGCAGCTCGTCGACCAGCGCCTCCCCCGGCTCCGGCCGCCGCCCGGTGACCGCGACCGCCGCGCCGGCGCCGGCCGCCGCCCTGGCCACCGCCGCCCCGATCCCCTGCGTACCCCCGCTGACCAGCACGACCCGATCCTGTAGCAGGCTCATCGCGCCGCCACCTCCTTCACTCGTACCCATGAACCGGACGCGGCGGAGTCGACCGCCGCCTGGACCACCTCGGCGGCCGCGTGTGCGTCCGCCACCGTGCAGTGCGCCGAGCCCGCCGTGTCCCGCTCGAGCACGGCGCGCAGGAACCGGGCCGCCTCGATCACCTTCAGGTCGTCGTAGCCCATCGCGATGCCCGGCCCCGGCTGGAACCGGGCGTAGTCGCCGAGCCCGCCGTGCGCCAGCACCGTCGTGTAGCCGGCGTCGCCGAGCCGGGCTACCCGCAGCTCGTTCATCCGCTCGAAGTCCCAGCTGGCCGACCCTCCGGTACCGGAAACCTCGAGCAGTAGCTGGGACTGCGGCCCGACCGCCACCCTGGACACTTCGAGCGTGCCGATCGCGCCGCTGGCGAACCGGACCAGCGCGGCGGCGTGGTCCTCGTTGTCCACCTCACCCAGCGCCACGTCGTCGCCCTCGGCCATGGAGAACACCGTGCCGGCGCCCATCTCGGCGAGCGGCCGGCGCGCGTGCACGATGGCCGAGGCGGCGCTGACCTCGGCGATCGGCCCGGTGGACGGGCCGGCCGCGTAGGCGACCAGGTCGGCGACGTGGCAGAGCAGGTCCGCGAGCACCCCGCTGCCGGCGTGCTCGCGCTGGAACCGCCAGGACAGCGCGACGCGGGGGTCGGCCGCCTGGCCGTTCAGGAACAGGCAGCGCACCCCGGTGACCCGGCCCAGTTCGCCGGCGGCCACCAGCTCGCGGATGTGGGCCACCGCCGGGGCGTTGCGGTAGTTGTAGCCGACCGAGGTGACCAGCTCGGCCTTGCCGGCCGCCTCGGCGATCTCGGCCGTCTGGGCGGCGTCCCGGCCGACCGGCTTCTCGATCCAGAACGGCTTGCCGGCCTCGGCGGCGGCCAGCGCGATCTCCCGGTGCAGCGCGTTCGGCGCGCAGATGGACACGACGTCGACGCCCGGGTCGGCCAGCACCGCGCGGTAGTCGGCGCTGGCCGTCCGGTAGCCCAGCACGTCTTGGGCGTACTCGGCGCGATCCGGCGCGGTGTCGGCGGCGTGCATCAGTACCGGCCGCACACCCAGCTCCGGATACGTCGCCGGGACGGCCAGGTACGCCTTGCTGTGCAGCCGGCCCATCCAGCCCAGGCTGACCAGGCCGACGCCGATCGGCCGTGCTGAGCCTGCTGGCGCGCTCATCGGGCGATCCGGCGCGCGGTCTGCTCGGCCAGCGCGCCGCGCAGCCGGTCCGGGGTCCACTGCTCGGCGAGCGCGCGGTGCACCAGGTCGGCCTGGCTGGGCGGCGCGAGCCCGTCCAGCGGCGGGTCGGAGTCCAGGTTGGTCGGGAACGGGTAGCCCTCGGCGGAGGCGGCGACGGCGCGGGTGGTGCCGGCCGGGTCGTGCGAGGCGCGGGCCAGCAGCGCCGGGTAGATCGCGTTGCACACCACCTCGCGGTCGACGGCCTCCATGGCGCGGCCGAACGCGGAGGAGATCTGCAGTACGTCGGCCATCCGGCGCACGTCGCCCGTCCGGTTGGTGCCGGCGCCGTGGATGACGGCCGGGTTGAAGAACGCGGCGTCGCCGAGGCGCAGCGCCGGCTGGATGTGGTGCTCGGCGAAGTAGGCGCGGAACTCCGGGCGCTCGGTGGCGAGGTAGCCGGCCGCGTACTTCTGCGAGTGCGGCAGGTAGCAGGTCGGCCCGGTCTCTACCGGCATGTCGGTATGCGCGATCGCGGCCTGCAGCGTGAGCACCGGGGAGAGCCGGTGCACGTGCGCCGGGTACTGCTCGATCCGCGCGGCCGGCAGGAATCCGAGGTGGTAGTCGCGGTGCCCGACCTGGCCGGCGCCGCCGGGGTTGACCACGTTGACCTGCGAGGTGACCTGGTACGCCGGGCCGAGCCACGCGTGGCTGACGGCCGCGAGCGCGTCGCCTGCGTAGTAGTCCACGAACGTCTCCGGGTCGCGCACGGCGAGCTTCTGCACCCCGTTCCAGATCCGGTCGTTGGCGCCGGGTCGGGCGAAGTGGTCCCCGCCGGCGGCCCCGCTGGCGTGCTGCTCGGCGATCATCGCCTCGAACGCGGCGCTCGCGCGGTGCACCGTGGCCGGCGGTACGGCGTCCCGGACGGCGAGGACGCCGGGGCCGTCGGCGAGGGCGTGGACCAGCTCGTCGGCCGGGGTGTCGCGCAGCGCGGCCGTCGAGTAGATCAGCACGCCGTCGACCACCTCGGTGGCGTGCGGGTAGTCGGCGAGGTTGGTCGGTTCGTCGAGCACCGCCAGCAGGTCGTCCAGCCGGCAGTCTTTGGCGGTCGGAGTCAGGGTGTGAGCCATGGACTGAGCGTACGAACTAGGGTGGAGTACGGAACCGCAAGAACCCATCAAAAACCCCTCAAGTTGGTGGCCGTGCCGCACCCGTACCCGCTCCACGAGATCGCTGTGCAGGCCGGGGTCAGCGAGGCCACCGTCGACCGGGTGCTGAACGCCAGGGGTGGCGTCCGGGCCAGCACCCAACGGCAGGTCAAGCAGGCCATCACCGACCTGGACCGGCAGCGCGACCAGGTCCGCCTCGGTGGCCGCAGGTTCCTGGTGGACGTGGTGATGCAGACGCCGGAGCGGTTCTCCTCGGCGGTCCGCGCCGCACTCGAGTCGGAGCTGCCCTGGCTGCGGCCGGCCGTCATCCGGGCCCGGTTCCACTTCCGGGAGACCGGGTCGGCCGCCGGCCTGGTGGCCGTGCTGGACGACATCCGCCGCCGGGGCTCGCAGGGCGTCCTGCTCAAGGCCCCGGACGTGCCGGAGGTGGCCGCCGCCGCGCAGGCGCTGGTGCGTGCGGGCATCCCGGTGGTCACGCTGGTCACCGACGTGGCCGCCAGCGGGCGGGTGGCCTACGTGGGCATCGACAACCGCGCCGCCGGCGCGACGGCGGCGTACCTGATCGGTCAGTGGCTCGGCACTGAGCAGGGGGACGTGCTGGTGACGCTGAGCAGCGGCTCCTTCCGGGGCGAGGAGGAACGCGAGATGGGCTTCCGCGCCGCGCTGCGTGCCGCCCGACCGTTGCGGGGGCTGGTGGAGATCACCGAGAGCTCCGGGCTGGACGAGCCGGTCGGCGCGCTGGTCCGGGCCGCGCTGGCCGAGCACCCCGGGGTGCGGGCGGTGTACTCCATCGGCGGCGGCAACGTGGCCACGCTGGCGGCTTTCGACGCGCTGGGCCGGGAGTGCGCCGCGTACATAGCGCACGACCTGGACGGTGACAACGCGCACCTGCTGCGCGCCGGTCGGCTCTCCGCCGTACTGCACCACGACCTCGGAGCCGACATGCGCCGCGCCTGCCAGGTGATCCTGCAGGCGCACCGCGCCCTGCCCGGCGCCATCCATACCTGGCCGGCCAGCATTCAGGTGATCACGCCGCACAACATCCCCTCCACCCTGCCCCCAGCGCTGCGCTAGCGCCCTGCTTGCGGTTACCGAGCTGCACACCAGGCAGGTTTTTCGGCGTCCGAACCTGCCTCCTGTGCAGTTCGGTAACAACAGGCCGCGGGCCGCGCGACCGGCGACTCAGATGTCCAGGTAGACGGTGTCGTCCTCGAGCTTCACCGGGTAGGTGCGCAGGTCGACGAGCACCGGCGCGCCCTGGGCGGCACCGGTGGCGTAGCTGAACCGGCCGAGGTGCTTCGGGCACTCGATCTCGCCGTCCATCACCAACCCGTCGCAGAGCAGCTCACGCTCGTGCGTGCAGTGCCCGGCGGTGGCGAAGTACTCGTCGTCCGGCGAGCGGAACACGGCGTAGTCCACCCCGTCGTGCCGGACGCCGATCACGTCGTCGGCGTCCACGTCGTCGAGCTTGCAGGCAGGAATCCACATGGTCGTGCTCCTCTCGGGTGTCCTGGAACTCAGGCGTCCTGGAACGGGGTCGCGCCGGCCGGCAGTTCGCGGCGCACGTAGTGGGTCGGGTCCTTCAGCTGGTGCAGGACGGCCGGCACCAGCTCCCGGTACGCCGCCCAGATCGACGGGTACGCAGGCGCGAGGTCGTGCTTGAGCTCTTCGTGCAGCTCGGGCAGCCGGTGGTACGGGATCATCGGGAACATGTGGTGTTCCACGTGGTAGTTCATGTTCCAGTACAGGAACCGGTTGATCCGGCACATGTGCACGGTGCGGGTGTTCAGCCGGTGGTCCAGCACGTTCTCGCCCATGCCGGCGTGCTGGGTCAGCCCGTAGACGATGTGCATGAACGTGCCGTAGATCCGGGGCCCGCCGATGTACATCAGCGGCAGGATCGAGCCGGTCGCCACGCTCAGGCCCACGGCGACGAGGTAGATCACCAGCCAGATCCGCGCGGTCCGGTACACCCGGAACCGCTCGGTCTCCGGCACGAAGGTGGTCTCCTCCGCGCTCAGCCGCCCCGCCGCATGGCGTAGCAGGGTGACCAGCGCGACCGGCACGTCGTAGAGCCCGAACAGGTTGGCCAGCAGCTTGGCCAGCCGGGCCGGGCGCATCACCTGGATCTCCGGGTCGCGGCCGACGATCAGGGTGTCGGTGTGGTGGCGGGTGTGGCCCCAGCGGAACACCGTCGGGTCGCGCATCATCATGAACGAGCCGAGCTGGTAGACCACGTTCGACATCCACCGGGTGCGGAACGGGGTGCCGTGCCCGGCCTCGTGCCAGCGGGAGTCGCCGGCCGAGCCGTAGAGCACCCCGTAGACCAGGAAGCACGGCACCGCCAGCCAACCGCCCCAGAACACGAACCCCAGCGCGCCGGACAGGGCCAGCAGGCCGAGCCAGATCGCGGTGTCCCGCAGCGCCGGCTGGTCGGAGCGGCGCATCAGCTCCTTCATCCGCTTGCGCGGGATCTCCGAGCGGAACCACTGCCCGGTGGTCAGCCCCGCCTCGACGGCGCGCGGGCCCTCCGGTCCGACCAGGCTGTACCGGTTAGCCATCGCCTCTCACCCCCGAGTTCGCGGAGCTGCGGGTGAGCACCGAACGCAGGTGTTCGACGCTGGTGTGTACGTCCGCGACGGGGCCGACGCCGGTGGGTGCCTCGGTCAGGATGGTGTCCTGCTCGAGCACGTACCAGCCGTCGTAGTCCCGCGCCCGCAGGTAGCCGACGATGGCCGTGATGTCCACGTCGCCGAGCCCGAGCGGGCGGTACATGCCGAGCCGTACCGCCTCGGTGTACGACCGCCGGCCGTCCTGGACCTGGCGGGCCAGCCCGGCGTCGACGTCCTTGAGGTGGGTGTGCGCGATCCGCTCCGGGGCCTGGCGGGTCAGTTCGGCCGGGTCGGTACCGCCGATCAGCAGGTGTCCGGTGTCCAGGCACAGCGCGATCTCCGAGCCGGCGAGCACCCGCTGCACGTCGTCGCCGTTCTCGACCATCGTGCCCACGTGCGGGTGCAGCACCGCGAGTACGCCGACGTCGGCGGCCACCGCCGCGATCCGGTCCAGGTTGGCCAGCAGCGTGCGCCAGCCGGCCTCGTCCAGCTCGGGCCGGGAGTCGTAGCCGTCCCGCCCGGTGATCGACGACAGCACCAGCGTGCCGGCGTGCGCCGCGGCGTAGCCGGCCAGCAACTCGCGCACCTCGGGCACCGGGTCGTGGTCGGGCACGTGCAGCAGCAGCGGGGTGAAGCCGCCGACCGCCGCCAGGTGGTGCTTGTCCAGCGTCGCCGCCATCTCATCCGGGGTGGCGGGCAGGAAGCCGGCCGGGCCGAACTCGGTGGCGGTCAGCCCGACCTCGCCCATCTCGGCGAGCACCCGCGCCGGGTCCAGTTGGAAGCCCCAGCCGGGCACCTCGCAGACACCCCAGGA
>Ga0137415_10005185_pt1 | contig 12889 bp, 12 predicted proteins | sample CZODoug3_1_1_16f_FD_183082 | JGI IMG/M metagenome (GOLD analysis project Ga0137415, IMG submission 183082) | Vadose zone soil fungal communities from Angelo Coast Range Reserve, California, USA - CZODoug3_1_1_16fungal (Hybrid Assembly) | ecosystem: Environmental > Terrestrial > Soil > Vadose... | reverse complement strand
TTGCCGATGGTGGAGTCGTTGTAGGCCTGGGCCCAGGGGCTGAGCCCGCCCTGGCCGGGGCCGGCCAGCTGCGGAACACCAGGCACTCCAGCGAGCGGGTCGCTACCGGCCGGAGGACCGCGAGCGCCACCGGGGGACTGGGTCGGGTCGAGCAGGCCCCGCGCCGGGGCGCCGCCGGAGAGTGGGGTGCCATCGGGGTTGGTCAACGGACCGGCGCCGGGCAGTCTCGCGGGTCCCGCTCCGCCAGGGACGCCCGCTGTGCCCGTGCCGCTGCCGGCGTTGGTCGGACCGACCGGGGCGCCCGGTGCGGGGACAGCGGGTAGCGGCGGCGGGCATCCACCCGTACCGCAGGAGCTCGACCCGCCCTGGTTCGCCGGGCCTGGGGCGCGGTACTTCGCCGCCAAAGCGGCCATCGGGTCAGTTGACCCGAGCAATGTCTGCGGCCCGGTGGGCTTGAGTACCGGTGACAGGCTCGGACCGCTCTGGTCGGGCTGACCGGGCTTGCGCGCCACCGCCGCGGCGTCCGCGGTCGGATCCAGCTGGCCGGGTGGCTTGGGCGCGCCTGTTGGCGGCGGTGTGGTGGTCAACGCTGCCTGGTTGGCGTCTGGTGGCGTGGGCGCGCCGCCACACGGCCCACCGGCGGTCCCACACGCGGTCTGCGAGGCAGTCGCTGTGGCCGGAGTGGCCGGCTTGGGTGCCCCGGGGTTCGCCGGTGCGGCGCTCGCGGTGGGCGCGGGTTGCGCCGGGGGTGCCGGTGCCGCGGCCGGTGTTGCGGTGGTGGATGCCGCGGGGCTGGCCTGCGGCGCCGGTTTCGCCGGGGCCGAGGCCCCACTGCTCTGTGTTGCCGGGCTCGCGGTGGGTGCGGACGGTGCCGGTTTGGGTGCCGCCGCACTGTCCGCGCTCGGGCTGCTCGCCCCGCTGGACGGGGAACTCGATGATGCCGCCGGTTTGGGCGCGCTGGAGCCACCACCTGAGTCCGAGCCCGAACCACTCGACGGGGAGGATGCCGCCGGCTTCGGCGCGGGGTTCGCACTACCCGAGCCGCCCGAGGGCCCGCCGGCGACGTTGGCCACGGTCCGCACCGCGACCGAAGAAGTCGACACCACCGGGGTGCTCGCCGAGGCGGCGGTGGTGGTGTTCGCGGGTGCCAGCAGCGCCCCGACCATCCACACCAGCGCTGCACCACCAAGGAGCACCGACACCGACCCGGCACCGCACACCCGCGACAGGGCCGCGGCGAGGATCCGGAATGGCAACGGTCGCGACTGGGTCGGCACCGGGACCGGGGGCACGACGCGCATGCGCCGCCCACCGGCCGAGGCCACCGACATCATCACGAAGCGCTCCGCGGGTTGCACCGGCACCGCGACGAACAGCACTGCCTGGTCACCGGCCGATCAGGCGGCCCGGGCGGTCCAGGAGGCAGCAGTCGCGCATGGCGATTCCACAAGGGGTTTCCGGGGCTCGCAGGCACCCAGCTCCGACCGAATCGCCAGCCGCAGTCACATCACACGGAGGCCCGCCCCGAGCGCGGAGCACTCAGGTACATCGGTACCGGCGCCCGCCACGATCTCTCGGACGCAGATCAAGACTACCGCGACCGGCACCGGTCGCAACCCAACTTCCAGAAATCGGGGCCGCCCACCTCAGCCGGCACGGTGCGCGAGAGGCTCAGCGGACTTCGAACCAGCGGCCGGCGGAGCTCGGCGAGGGTGGGTTCGCCCCGTCGAGATCCCGCGCGGTGCTTGTCGCCCAGCTGTCGTCCACCGGGGTAGGTCGGGGAAGGTTCGTCGACCACCGCCGGTGGATCCAGCTTCGATTCCGGGTCTTAGAGATGGGGTGGGGACGTCGGGCGGAGCGCGCGAGCGGGCATCAGGCGATCAGGGCGCAGCGGTGACCAGCCACGCGGGCCTCGCATCCCGTTCACTCCGCTTGTCCGCCTTTGCGGCCAGCTCGGCATCGTCGACCATCGTGATCATCTCCACGTCCGGCGCGCACAGCATGACCACGACGAACCGGCTCGTCCGATCCGACAGCAGGTTCGAGGCGGTGTAGTGAATGACGTCGCCACCGGGTTCCCAGAACGCCTGCCCCGCCTTGATCGGATACGGCGCCTCACCCTCCAGCTCGAAGAGCATCTCCCCCTCCAGCATGTAGCCGAAGACCGGCCCTGAGTGCCGGTGCGGGCCAATACCGAGGTCCCCCGGCGGCAGTTCCAGGAGCCGGACCATCGCGCTGGAGCCCTCGGGGATGAACGGAGGCGTGCTGACCAGCAGATCTTCGGCGGTCATCTTGGAAGTCACGGTTGCCATGTCGCCGACGCTAACGCCGGAGCAGTCCCCTCCCCTGCGCCACTTCCGGGCAGATCACGTGGGCCACTTCGGGCCGCGTCACGCGGTTAGCGCGGGGTGGGTTGCGGCGGGTTGGGGTGTTGGCCGAGCGACCAGGGTGAGCACGACCGGACGGGCGGAGGTGGAGCCGACCGGGTCGACGGGGTCGTCCGGGTCGAGGCGGGCCAGGGTGGTGCGCAGGGTGACCAGCGCGGCGGTCAAGGTGTGTTCTTCGGCCGCGGTGAGTCCTTCGCGGGTAGTGGCGCCGCGGGTGCCCTCCCGCAATGTGGTGTCGAGGCTGGCGATCGTGCGCTGCGCGGCTCGCAGGGCGTTCAGGGTCCGCCAGTGCGGCAGGCCAGTTAGCTCGGCGAGGGTGCTCAGGCGGGAGTCGAGCTCCCAGGCGAACCGGTGCAGCGGCAGCGTGCCGGCGGTGTAGCAGGCGATGGTGTCGCGCAGGCCGTCGGCGACGAACCGGCGCAGCGGGGACTGGTCAAGGGCAGTCATCAGGGGAATCCGTCCGAGAAAGGGACGTCCCGCGCGCATGCGGGCACGACCAGGGACATGAGTGATGAACCTGGTCTCCGCGGCGGACTCACACCGAGACCTAACCTGCTCGGGCCGGGCGGCAAGGGCGGTCTACAACACACCGAAGCGCACGGTCGAGCAGTACCCACCTTACGGGCCGGTGTGATCGCCGGTCAACGAAACCGCGACACCCGATCCGGGGCATCTCCCGCTACTCGAACCGCAGCGCTTCGATGGGGCGCAGCCGCGAGGCGCGGTAGGCCGGGTAGCCGCCGGCGAGCAGTCCGATGGCGACGCTGACGCCGAAGGCGAGCAGCACCGGGGACACGCTCAGCAGCGGGATCGGGGTGGGGGTCATGGAGGTGGGGTCGGGTGGCCACAGTTTCGGGATGAGGAGTGTGCCGAGCTCGCACAGTCCGACGCCGAGGATGATTCCGACCACGCCGCCGAGGGCGGTGAGCATGACCGCCTCGGACAGGAACTGGCGCATGATGGCGCGCCTGGGTGCGCCGATGGCCTTGCGGATGCCGATCTCGCGGGTCCGCTCGGTGACCGAGACGAGCATGATGTTGGCGACGCCGACCCCGCCGACGAACAGCGAGATCGCGGCGATGGCCACGATGAACATCGACAGGAACCGGATCGACTGGGACTGCTGGTTGAGGATGTTGGTGTTGTCGGCGACGTTGAAGTCGCGGTCGGTCTCTTGGCGGACGTGGTGTTGGGCGTAGAGGACCTGGAAGATTTCGTTCTTGGCGGCCTCGAGGGTGTCGATGCTGGTCGACTTGGCGATGATGATGTTGAGTTTGCCGCCGTCGTCGCCGACCACGAACGCCCTAGCGGTGCTCAGCGGCACCATCACGGCGTTGTCGGCCTGGCCGTCGGAGGCGACCACGCCTTGGATCTGGAAGGTGCTGTGTCCGACCCGTATGGGTTGCCCGATCAGCGTGGTGGGGTCGATGTTGGGTCCCCAGAGTTCGTTGACGATCTGGGGGCCGAGGATGGCTTGGCGGGCGCCAGCGGTCATCTGTGCGTCGGTGAACCACTTCCCGGCGACCATGTGCCGGTTGGCCAGCTCCAGATAGTTCTGCGAGATGCCGAACAGTTGGCCGCCGGCCTTCTGCTGCCCCACGGCGAGGGTGACGCTGTTGCTGGCCACCGCGGGCGACCAGGTCGCCACGTCCGGGGTCGCCTTCGGATTGCGCAGCGCGCGCAGGTCGGCGTCGGTCAGGTGCTGCGGCGCCTTGCCGGTGGCCACCGCCCCGGTGACCGGGGTGATGGTGAGCTGGGTCGCGTACTGGCTCCACTGGTCGTTGAAACCCTTGGTCATCCCATCACCCATCGCCACCAGCACGATCACCGAAGCGACCCCGGCGATGATGCCGACCGTGGTCAGCAGCGAGCGCAGCCGGTTGTTGGCCAGGCTGTGCAGCGCGGCGTACAGGGCTTCCCGCATCTGCCCGAGCCAGGGCACCTGGTTGGGTAGGTCGATCGGCTTCACCAGCTGCGCCACCCGCCGGCCGCGCCGCCGACCGGGGGCGACCTCGCCGGCCAACGGCGTGCCCGCCAGCACAGCCGCCGCGTCCTTGCGCTGGTAGTCGGCCTCCGCCTTGCGCTGCTGCCGTGCGGTGCGCGAGGCCGCTGACCTGGTCCTTCGATCGGCGAGCAGCGCGGCCATCGGCGCGGCGAACAGAGCCGTCACCAGCTGCACGCAGCGGCTGATGGCGTCCCGACAGGTCGCCAAGAGCAACCCCGTGACAGCTGACACGGCCGAGACAGCCGCGAGCACCGCGGCGGCCGCCCGATCCGCGGTGGCGGTACGGGGGGTCGAGGTGGCGGAGCGAGCCGGTACCACGGCCGCGCGAGGGGTGGGGATCGCGGCGGGCATAGCGGGCGCGGCGGGCCAGGCGGGCGCGGGTGCTTGGGCGGGCTCGACGGCATGCGGACCCGTCGGGGCGGCGAGGTCGGACGCCGTGGGCACCGCGCGTGCGACCGCGAAGGGATCGCCCGCACCCGCACCCGCGGCGGGGGCCGCGGGTGCGGGCGCATACGGCGCCACCCAGCCAGGCAACGGCGGCGGCGCGGGTCGAGGGTCGTATGCCTGTCGCGGTACGGCACGGTGCTCCTGCCGGGGCGGCGGCAGCGCGCGGGGCGCCGGGGCCAGCGCGCGGAGCGAAGCGGACCGCAGCCAGCCCGGCAGCATCTGCATGGGGCGGCGTGCGTAGCGCGGCCGGATCCCGCGCGCGGCGTACGGCACGCCCCTCGAACGGCGGTACCAGCGGTAGCGCGGCACGGGCACCAGGCGCCGATACGGCGGCCCCGAGCCCTCTGCCCGAGCCGCCCGCAGCACCGGAATCGGCACGGTCGGCGGATCGAATCCCCGCTGCGGCGCGTCCGGGTCCGACCCCTCGGCGGCCGGCAGCGCACGCATAGGTCCGGTCGCCGGGTCACCCGTCTCGTCCGTATCGGACAGCCCGCCGGCACCGGCCGACCCGTGCTCCCTGCGCTGCTTGCGAGCGATCTTGCGGTGCGCCACGCAGCAGTACCGGCGGGCCTGGCCGGAGGTGACCTCGATCCGGTTCTCGCACCCGTCCAGCGCGCACACCAGCTGCGTGTCGATCATGGTCGCAACGTTCGCAAGCGGCACGGTTTGGCTCCCAGGTCGGGTGGCTGGGTCTCACAACGTCTGTCGATGGGGCAGGCGTTGATGTTGCAGATGTTGCGCCGTATCCACCGGTTCGTGTGGTGGTTCCCGCGAGCGCGGAGTCGAATCCGCTGGTCAGGGTGGGCGCATGGGTTTTCCGGTCCGGACCCTCGAACGGGTGCGACGGCCCTGTTTTGTCCGGACCGGAAACCGGATTCTCCGTTTTGACCCGTGGCGGGTGGGTTTGTTGTTAATCTTCTGCCGCGCTCACCGGTGATCGGTGGGTGCCTGACCCGGAGGTGCCGCAGCGCCCGTCGCGCGGGCCTTCCTGGTGCGGTTGGTGCCGCGCTGCGTGGTCGGGTCTGGGCGCCGTAGAGCCCCGGGCAGCGCTTCGGGCGGGCAGTTGCCGCCGGTCTCCGCCTGTCGGTGTCCGGCGTCTGTCCGCCCGGTGGTTCCGGTGTTTTCACCGGGCGCGGTTGGGTGTTGATCTCCCGCCGCGCTCGGTGAGGGCATCACGTTGCTCGACCGATCTTCTCCTCGGATCTGGTTCCGGCTTGTCCCACCGTGGGGGTGTGTGGTGTTGCTGGGCTCTTCTCGGCGTTGCGTGCGTGCTGTCTTAGGGGTCGCGTCCTCGTGGGGCGCTCCACTGTCGTCGGGTGTGCCGCGGCTGGCGGTGGCGCTGGGCACCGGCGCGGCGTTGGTGGTGGCGGGTCCGGGGTTGTCCCCGGCGGCGATCGGAGCGGTGTCCCCGGTGGCGGGAGGCGGGACGGCGCCGATGCGACTTGTCGCCACGGTGTCGAGCGCACCGGCCGCCCGCCCTCTGACGTGGAACCTGAGCCCGGCGGCAGGCCCGGCCGGTGGCCCGGGGGGCGGCGGTGGCTCGGACGGCGGGAGTTCTCCCGCACCGTCCCCGACACACCACGAGTCGTCCGGTTCGTCCTCGGACAACGGCGGCTCCAAGGCCCCACCTGTGGCGCACCACGACATGCCGAACTCCTCGCCCTCAGGCAGCAGTGGTTCGTCACCGGCGCCGGCCCCGCACCACGACGCCCCGAACGCATCGCCCACGGGCGGGGATGGCACGCCAAACCCCGTGCCGGCGGCTCACCCGGCGGCGGCGAGCAGTGCGCCATCGAACGGCGGTGCCACCCCGGCTGCCGCGCCGCCCTCGCGCGCCGCCCCGAACGCAACGCCTACGAGCACGGGCCCGACAACGGCACCGCAGCCACCGGGAGCGGTAAAGCCGCCGGGCCAGACGGGTCCGCAGACTTCAGATACTGCGCCGCCTGCGGGTATGCCCAGGAAGCAGGATGATCCGGATCTCTCAGCGCCCGCGCCGGTGGTGGCTGCACAGAAGCCCGGCGCTCCTGATGCTGCGGGCCCGAACATGTCGCCTCTGATCCGGCCTCAGAATCAGGCGGACCCGCTGAACTCGGCGGACCCGATGGCGCCGCTGCGGGCGAAGTATCCGGGTCAGCCTGGCCAGCAGGGTCGGGTGGCTCCGGTTTTTCAGACGTCGAAACCTGACCCGAATGACCAATGGAGTTGGTTGCCTCCGAGTGGAAAGGACATAACGTTTGGGGGTGTCGGTGCGGGACTATCCGGTATTGATAGCTTGCACAAGGATGCAACGGATCCGGCCAAAGCTACAAAGATCCAGAGTAAACTGGATGAGTTCAACTCTACTGCGACGCGCATGCGCGGCCTCGCTGACGGAACGTCGGACCCGGCTCTGAAAGCGGGGTACCTCAAGAGCGCGAGCGCGGCAGAAAGAGGAGCGAGATACCAAAAGACCGGTTTGAATGCTCTGACCGGACCTGCAAAGGTTGCGCGGAATATTTCGGACCCTAACTGGACTGGGCAACAGATCGGCAAGGCTGGTCAGAAGGTCACTGACATGGGCGTGAACACCGCCCAGAAGGCTACCGAGATCGGTGACAAGATCGAAAGTTTAAGCCCAGGGGCGGCAAGAGTTGGCCAGAAGGTCGCAAATGGGGGGATCAACACCGCATTGGGCGCCGGGCAGTTGGGTGAGGGTCTCGGGAGTTTCGGACCCGGCGCTGGAAGGTTGGGGCAGAAGGTCACGGCCGCTGGCATCAGCGTTGGAGGCAAAGTTGTAGACCTGGGCGGCAACCTGGGGCCGAACGTCGGGAAGTTCGGCCAAGGGGTTGCCGCTGCCGGCGTGGGCGCTGGTGGCAGGGCTGCGGCTGCAGGGCAGGAGTTGGGACAGACTGCAAAGCTCCTGGCTCCGCGGCTCGCGCAGGTAGGCAAGCATGCTGCGGTAGTTGGAGAGTGGGTTGGAAAGAGGGCACCCGGTCTCGGACTGGCTGTGACCGGTGTTCAGGCAGCTACTGATCTCATGGACGGGAAGCCGAAAGGGCGGGTGGCGGCTGAGACCACAGGGTCGCTCGTCGGTGGCGCTGTGGGTACCTGGCTCGGTGGAATCGCCGGCAGCGCTATCCCGATCCCAGTAGTTGGGACCGCAGTGGGGGCGGCTGTTGGTAACTTCGTGGGCTCCTACGTCGGAGGGAAACTGGGCGACCTGGTCGCCGATCAAGTGGAGGGACGGAGCGCCGGTAACTGAGGGGCGCGTCCGCGATTCCGTGGTCTAACTGGCCCGAGAAAGGATCCACGATGGTGCAGCGGCGGTACCTTGCTGCAGACGATTTGCCACCGCGCCCGAATCCGTCGACGGGGCTGCCGCGTCCGCCTCGCGCGCCTGGTTTCATCGGCCTCGACATTCCTGCCGAAGACAGTGTGATTCGTGAGCAGGATCAGGCGTTGGCACCGGACCCGCCGCCGGGTCAGACGCCAGTGCTGGTCTGGTATCGCGACAGCCGCCGTGGATCAGTAATCGGGACGCTCGCGTTCGGACTGGCTCTCGCGGGGATCGTTACCCTGACCAGGGGAACCAGGTGGATGACATACTGGCAAGTGTGGGCATCCATCGCTATTTGTCTGCTGGTTGTCTATTCCTTCGCCCGGGCAAGCTGTTTCAGTGCGGGAGCTGACTGGGTGGCTCGAGGGAAGAAATGGGTGCGAGTCTATGAACTGAAGAAGGTCACCTGTCACTCTTACCCCTATTACGGTGCCGGCCTGTGCATGCGGGATTCCGGCGGGCGCAAGTTGCGGTACCGATTTGTCGATCTGAGCAGTGACAGATTACTGTGGGATTTGGCCTATAACGGAATCTTGCATTCCGTGATAGCGGGCGGTGCGGAGACGAACTGGATGCTGCGCAAGACCTTGGCGCTGCCCTATCCTCAGTCGGCATCGGACGGTGAACAAAAGCGCTCCGATGTCGATGAGAATCACGATTCCTAAGCCTCCAGGAGCACTAGTGTTAAATGTGAACTCGCTTCGTCGCCCGCGCCTGTGGGTCCGTCTCGCCGGGGCCACATTGATCACCGTGGCAGCCTGGGTGCTGCTGGTTCCCATTACCGCTGTCTACATGACGAGCGACGCCGACCCCGCTCCACGCGATGTGTCGAGCATGTACTCGTGGTGGACCAGTGAGCAGGACGTGGTCTACTCCGATGCCACAGGAGTCGATCTAGCTCGGCTCGATCAGACCTACTTCGATCAGGACCATCTGGCCAACGGGATCCGGCTCGGCTGCGGCAATGTGTTCACCACCGGCTCGCACGAACAGCTTCAGGAACCGGACGGCCCTCGGGTGTGCTCAGGTCTGGAGACACCACGGCGGATCATCGGACTGTCGCTGGCCGGACTCGGTGTGTTCGGTCTGCTGGCGGCTGTGAAACTGCCAGCCGCAGCAGACCGGCGGAGGAATCAGTACGTGCAGCCTTACAGTCAGCGTCGTCTACTGAAGCGAGGTTGGTGATGTCGCTACGCTCTGTGCCAGTGGCCGCCGCGATGATGCTCTTTCTTCTTGCGCTTGGTGGCTGCGCTAGCTCTAACGGATCGCCCGAGACCGATAAAGTCAAAGCTGCGGTCGAGAGTCTTGGTGGCAACCCCGATCAGCTCTACCAGGAGATGGTCGTCTTCAGGACCCTGGATGTGAAGAGTTACGACTCGCAGTTGATCTATCTGGTCTCCTCGAAAGACGGAAAAGGCTTCCACATCGTCGACGCGCACGGCGAGATCTACCGCGACTACAACGATTTCATTCGTAACAACAGCTTGACCGGCTAGTCAGCCCAGAGTAAACGAGGCCAATGATGCCTGAGCCAGGTCGTGGTAGCTATCAAAACTTCCCGCCGGGCTCGTGAAGGTGATCGTGTACTCCTTGCCGGCGTCCACGAGTATCAACTGGATGTTCTCCAGGGAACCGGTCCCCTGCTGGTCATAAGTCGCACCCAACAGATGCGCCGGCTGGCCATTGCTCAGAGTGGCCGGCTGGTCGGTGACGACCGTGTAGTGAGGAAGGAGACTCGGTGATTGCTGCTTGGCTTCCGCAATGAGGCTGTCGAGATTTTCCGTGGTCGGGGTGATAACTACGTTCAGGTTATTGACAAATGGCTTCTGCGCTGCAGCATCTACAGTTGTAGCCGCAAATACGACCGAAAGTCCTTGCTGGCCAGTGGTGGGATGCAGCACCCAGCCGTCCGGCGGGCTGATGCTGTAGCCGTCCGGCGAGTGGTAGGCCGCCGCCAGTGGAACAGAAGGAGCCGTGGCCGTGGGCGCCGTCGATGGCGGGGGAGCGCTCGGCGTGTCGGTCTTCCCCGAGGAGCAACCAGTGATACCGATCAACCCGGCCGCGATCACCACAGCGCACAAACGTAGCCGTGATTCGAGCGGACTGGTCCTGCGGCAGGTCCTCATGTGCAACATCATCAGCGTCATGTTCCCCGACAACAAGCACCGGGGCCGTCACGGATGGGGCTTGTGGCGCAGGGGCACACGATATCTCCACCCGAAGCCGGTCCGGTCGCCAATCACGGGGCGCATAGTGCTCGACGTGGTGCCGTTGTTGACCAGGTCGACCAGCGCCGATGGGACGCCCGGCTGGCCGTCATCACTCGACTCCGGCGGGCAGACCATCGGCTGGATCGCATGACCACGGAAGAGCAGATCCCGGGAAAACCGCAGGCGGCGCGACCTGGGTGCGGTTGTCTGCAACTGATCCTGTGGGGTATTGCGTTGTGCTCAGCATTTGCCGCAGTCTGCATTGGCGGCGCCGGTCTCATGGAGTCCGCCTTCGGGTTCGATGACGTTGTTCAGCAAGCTCACGCTGAACTGGCCTCTGGCCATATGTCGGGAACGGTGTACCTCACCCAGTGCTCCCCAGTTGTGAAGGACGTAGGTAAGGGACAGCGCGAAACGTTCTACCGCTGTGTGGGCGAGTTCTTTCCCGAGTCGAGCAGACCGCAGATCCCCAATGTTGCGTTGGTCTCCGATCTGCGCCGGATTCCCGTGACCGCGACTGTAGATGCATTAGTTGTTCCAGGGGATAGCCGGGCCTACCGGCCGTGGCCGCTGGGCCTCTTGTACACCCTCTCGCTCATCGCTACGCCGTTGTTCGCCGGCAGCCTGGCGTTGTGGCTGTTCACCACGCGCCACCGACTGGCCTACTACGGTCTCGGCGTCGCCATGCTTCTCGGACTTGCCGCGGAGGTGGCGCAGCAGTCTTGGGTCGGGTGGTGAGCACTAGCCTGCAGAATCCAGCGACTCGGCCTGCAAAATCTAGCGACTCGCCGGCACAGGCCCCCCGCGTACCGGCACAGGATCCTGCGCGCTGGGACGGCACTCCGGCTCGGGCTGACGGAATCCGCGACTCACACTGATGGAATCCCCGACTCGCGGGTTGGGTCTTGCCCACCCGCGGGCAAGTGCGCCGTGGACGCGGCATGCCTTCATGCACAACATCATCACGGGCCTCGTGGCCCATCACAAGCACCGTGGCTACCGGCGAGGCCGTGTTTCCGTGACCGGCTCACGTCTCGCGGCGGGTGGCCGGTTACGGCGCTGTCCTGGGAGTGAGGTCCGTCAACGTCGGCGGTCCCACAGAGGCACGCGCGGTGCGTTCAGCTTAATTGCTTGAGAGAGGCGTTCCTTGTCCAGCGACCAGCCATTGACCGGGACGCTGGTGGCGAGGATGTCACGGGAGATACCGGGGATCAGCCACTCGCTCGCACGCAGCGCTCGGGGGCCGGGGCTTGCAGGTAGCGGCTCAAGTCCTGGTTGACGCATGACTCCGACATAGTTCATGGTGCCTTTTCCGGTGTTCTGGGTGAACATCACGATCGCCTGGATGTCCGACCATGGCACGGTCCTCCCAGGTATCTCCCGCCCGAGGGGCGAAGAACCGACGGTGACGCCCTCACTGTCCACTCGCAGGGCCAGGTTGCCCCGGGCCATCACGATCAGGAACGTGACGGCCCCGCCGCCGAAGAGCCCGACTAGAAATATGCTCATCACGAGGTATTCGGATCGTACTGTGTACCCCACTGTCGCAAATCCTACACTCACGGCGATAAAGAATGCGAACTTCCAATTCCAACCTTGACTTGCCTGGTACACGGTTAGTACACGGTTGGGTCGGCATCGTCCCGATCCGCCACAGAACCCGCCTCCCGCTCAAGTGCTCGCCCCACGGCTCAAGAGTGCGCGTGCCAACCTGCCACGTTCGCGTGATGAAAGCGCTCCATAGCCCCCAGTCGGGTGCGCGTAGGTACCGTGAGCGGGCAATACTCTCGTGGGAGGAGTGCTTGGGGCGCGGCGGTTTCTGAGTGTGGATCAGTTGCCTGCGCGTCCGGATCCGGAGACGGGATTGCCGCGCCCGCCTCATGCCCCGTGGGTTCATCGGCAGTAGTCGACCTCCTCAGGAGGACAAGGATCGAGAACGGGACCCGGCGCGGGCACCGGGCCCCCGCTTGGTCAAGGTCCGGTGCTGGCGTGGTATCGGCAGAGTCGTAGAGGGACATTGATCGGAGCCGTACTGTTCGGGATGGCCGTTTCTGGTCTTGGTATTTTGACCAGAGGTATTGATTCGATCACGCTATGGTTCGAATGGGTCATTATCGCCATAGGAATGGGTGCGGACCTATGAGCTGGTAGAGGCGACGGCTCACACTTCGGGCAGGTGTGTACGTCACCCTGAAGGATTCCGGTGATCGTAAAGTGGAGTACAAGTTCACCGATCTGGGCAGCAGTGACCGATTTTTGCTCGACCTGACCTACAACGGCATCCTGCACTCGGACTGCAGAATCTAGCCACTCGCCTGACGGAATCCCCGACTCACCCTGACGGAATCCCCGACTCGCGGGGACTTCCGTCAGGCGTCTCCGGTGAGTGCGGCGGCTAGGGCGTGGCGAGGAGGCGGCCGGCGTTGGGGACGGTGGGGGGTAGGGCTAGGAGCTGGAGGATGCGGTAGGTGGTGGCGGTGGCGGCGGAGAGGACGGGTAGGCCTAGCTCGTCTTCTACCGG
>Ga0137415_10005183_pt1 | contig 12892 bp, 10 predicted proteins | sample CZODoug3_1_1_16f_FD_183082 | JGI IMG/M metagenome (GOLD analysis project Ga0137415, IMG submission 183082) | Vadose zone soil fungal communities from Angelo Coast Range Reserve, California, USA - CZODoug3_1_1_16fungal (Hybrid Assembly) | ecosystem: Environmental > Terrestrial > Soil > Vadose... | reverse complement strand
CAAAACGGACAGGGAGAGATTCGAACTCTCGATACCGGGTTCACCGGTATGCCGGTTTTCGAGACCGGTGCCTTCAACCACTCGGCCACCTGTCCAGCAGCGTCGCAAATTACCGGGGGGCCGAACCTTCTTCAACTCTGTGGCGCCTGAAAAAATCCTCGAGCAGCGACGCGCACTCCACGGCAAGGACACCAGCCTTCACTTCCGGCCTGTGATTGAGCCGGGAATGCCGAAGCAGGTCTCCCACCGATCCAGCCATTCCCGCTTTGTCGTCCCAGGCCCCAAAGACCACGCGCTTGAGACGCGACAATATGATTGCGCCCGCGCACATGGCGCATGGCTCGAGGGTCACGTACAGCGTGCAGTCGTCGAGTCTCCAGCGGTCGAGTTTCGCCGACGCCTCGCGAATGGCGAGCAGTTCAGCGTGAGCGGTGGGATCCTGGTCGCGGATAGTTCGATTGCTCGCCGCCGCGATTATCGATCCGTCGCGAACGACTACCGCGCCAATCGGGACCTCGTTTCGCTTTACCGCCTCGCGGGCGATATCGAGCGCATTACGGATGTACTGTTCATCCGCTGCCTGTGAGTCCTCACCCAACGTTGACCTCGTGAGATCGCTATCTGCCCGCAAGCGCCGGCTCTTTCGCTTTGCGGAACGTCAGCTCTCCCTTCGCATCGCGATCGACCACGATGTGATCTCCTTCGCTGAACTTGCCCTCGAGAACCGCGAGCGCGAGCGGGTTCTGCAGCAAGCGCTGAATCGCCCGCTTCAGTGGACGCGCTCCGAACGCCGGGTCGTAACCCTCCGTCGCAAGGATTTCCCGTGCCGCTGGCGTCAGCTCGAAGGTGAGCTTTCTATCCGCGAGCAGCTTCTCGAGCCTGGTGAGCTGCAGATCGATGATGTGCTCTATCTCAGCCTTGCCGAGTGGGCGGAAGATGATGATGTCGTCGACGCGGTTGAGGAACTCGGGACGGAAATGCTGCCTCAGCGCGTTCGTCACCTGTGCTTCGACCACCGCGCGGTCGTCACCGGTGTGCTCGAGGATATACGTGCTACCGATGTTCGACGTCATGATGATCACGGTGTTGCGGAAGTCGACCGTGCGCCCCTGCGAATCGGTGAGGCGGCCGTCATCGAGGATCTGTAGAAGTATGTTGAAGACATCGGGATGCGCCTTCTCGATTTCGTCAAACAGGACGACCGAGTACGGTCGCCGCCGAATCGCTTCGGTCAGCTGACCCCCCTCCTCGAATCCGATGTAGCCTGGAGGGGCACCGATCAGCCGCGCAACGGCGTGCTTCTCCATGTACTCCGACATGTCGATGCGAACCATCGCCTGCTCGTTGTCGAACAGAAACTCCGCCAACGCCCTCGCCGTCTCAGTCTTCCCCACGCCGGTAGGTCCGAGGAAGATGAACGAGCCGATGGGGCGATTGGGGTCCTGCAGGCCAGCGCGAGAGCGTCGGACGGCGTTGGCGACAGCGCCGACCGCCTCGTCCTGTCCAATGACCCGCCGTGCGAGCTCGCTCTCCAGCTTCGTCAGCCGCTCGCGCTCGCCCTCCATCATTCTCGAAACGGGAATTCCCGTCCACCGGGAAACGATGTCAGCGACATCCTCGGCGGTGACCTCTTCCTTGAGGAAACGCGCGCCGCCAGCCTGCTTACTCGCGAGCTTCTGCTCGGCCTCCTTCATCTGCCGCTCGAGCTGAGGAATCTGGCCGTAGGTGATCTCAGCCGCCTTCTGGAGATCGCCGGCTCGAGTCGCCCGCTCCGCATCGATGCGCGCCTGCTCGAGCTGCTGGCTGATTTTTCCGACGGCGCCGAGGGTTTCTTTCTCCTGCTGCCACTGCGCCTTCATGCCGGCGGATTTCTCCCGCAGCTCCGCCAGCTCCCGCTCCAACGCCTTGAGTCGGTCGCGCGACTCCTTGTCCTTCTCCTTCTGCAGCGCCTGCCGCTCGATCTCCAGCTGCGTAATGCGCCGCTCGACTTCGTCGATCTCTTGCGGCATCGAATCGATCTCTATACGCAAGCGTGAGGCTGCTTCGTCAATGAGATCGATGGCCTTGTCAGGGAGGAAGCGATCGCCGATGTAGCGATTTGAGAGCGTCGCGGCGGCGACGATGGCACCATCGGTAATTCGAACACCGTGATGCGACTCGTACCTTTCTTTGAGCCCGCGCAGAATCGCAATCGTGCTTTCGACCGATGGCTCACCCACGTAAACGGGCTGGAAGCGGCGCTCGAGAGCCGCGTCCTTCTCGATGTTCTTCCGATATTCATCGAGGGTGGTCGCTCCCACGACTCGAAGCTCACCGCGCGCGAGCATCGGCTTGAGCATATTGCCCGCGTCCATCGAGCCTTCGGCTTTGCCCGCGCCCACCAGCGTGTGCATTTCATCGATGAACATGATGAACTGGCCTTCCCCTTCGGTGACTTCCTTCAACACGGCCTTGAGCCGCTCCTCGAACTCGCCCCGGAATTTTGCACCGGCGATGAGCGCGCCCAGGTCGAGTGAAAGGAACCTCTTGTTCTTGAGACCTTCAGGGACGTCGCCGTTGACAATCCGCTGAGCGAGCCCCTCCGCGATCGCCGTCTTGCCGACACCCGGCTCACCGATGAGAACGGGATTGTTCTTGGTGCGGCGCGAGAGCACCTGAATGACTCGGCGGATTTCTTCGTCGCGCCCGATGACGGGATCGAGCTTCCCCTTGCGTGCCGCGTCGGTCAGATCTCGCGTGTAGCGCTGGAGCGCCTGGTACTGGTTCTCTGGAGTCTGGTCTGTAACGCGGTGCGAGCCGCGCACCGTCTGTAGCGCCTCCATCAGCTCGTCGTGCGTGGCGCCGACGCCGTTCAGAAGATTACGGCTCTCGGTTCCCTTTACGTCGGAGAGCGCGAGAAGGAAATGCTCGGTCGACACGAACTCGTCGCCGAGTTTTTTTGCATCCGCTTCGGCTTTATCGAATACCTGATTGATCTCGCGGGAGAGAGTCGGCTGCGCGTTGGACTGCTTCGGGTAGCGTGCCATTTCGCGACCAACGGCCTCCCGCAGCTGGGCGACGCTAACGCCCAGCTTCTGGAGGATCGGGACGACGATACCCTCGTCCTGAGAGAGAAGCGCCAGCAGAAGATGCAGGTCGTAGACGAGCGGATTCCCCGCCCGTCGCGCGAGGTCGACTGCTTCGTTGAGCGCTTCGGTTGCTTTTACGGTTAGGCGGTCTGGATTGATCATTGGGTGCCCGGGAGGTGAACGCCGCGACGCGCTTATGGGTGCAATGCAGGTGCCGCATAAAACCCGCCATCCTGGCACACACAAGATACAAAAGAAAGAGACGCGCCCGGCATCTGCCAGGCGCGTCTCAAAAAAGTCAGATCGAGTTCAACGTCAGCCGCCCTGGGCTGAGCACCGTCCCTACTTTCTGACGATCATCTTCTTGACGAGCATCTTGCCATCAACCTCTAGTCGAAAGAGGTAGATGCCCGATGCCACATCTTCTGCGGTCTGTGTGTACTTGCCGTCCCAGTACGCCTCGTATTGGCCGCACGTCAACAGCAGATTTTCCAGCGGCTCGCCGCCCGCGACATTCCCTACACCGCCCTGCAGGACCGGCACAGCAACCTGCTGCGCCAAAAGGTTATAGATCCGCAGACTTACACGGTGTTGACGTCCGGAGTCCGTGCATCCTTGTGCATCCCCAATGACGAACGGAATTCGTGTGTCTTGATTGACTGGGTTCGGATAGTTCTGTCCCAGCTGCAACCCGGCGCCTTGTCCTCCGCCGGTTTGGGTCGAAATCCCCTGAGCCGTCGAACGACTTGGCATGAACGCGCCGAGCACGAGCACCACCAACAGCGCCCGCCACAGGTGCTTCATGTTGTCTCCAATGCTGACGAAAAAGGGTCTCTAGACTCTGGCTCCTACTAAGGTGGACATTTGTTCTTCTGCCGCGAACTTAAGAATTAGCTCTTGAGGTGTCAAGCAGAATTGCACTGGTTTCCCGCAGAATCCGGCCCTCCCCTCGCCTTTCCGTAATCCCTTTTCGGTCACAGAACTCCAGAAAGGGAATGAGATATTTTCTCGAGAACCCGAGCACATCTCGAAGCTGCGCAGGCACATAGACTTGTCCCAGCACCAGCTTCGCCCTGAGCCGCCCGATCATTGCGTCGAGCGTGCTCCGGTCGTAATAGCGATCCGTCTCCACTTGGACGATTCGCCCCTGGCGTTCCAGAAATCGAAGCAATCCAGGGACCGAGCTACCGTAGCGCGAGACAAGCTCTCCAACGCTCGGCGGCTCCTGCTTGCCAGCGCAAATATCATGCGCCAGGTGGTCACTCACTTCTATGTCCCGCTCAGTCGGGGAAGGCGCCCAACCAGTTTTGCGTACCAGCGGTCCATATGACTCAATTTCCCCGTCCTGCTCCATCTCGCGGATCGCAATGTCGGCCAATTCCTCGTCGACACGAAGTCCCTCCCTCAGCGTCCGTGCTGGGACGCCAAAGGACAGTGGAGATTTGATCTCGTATTCCGCGACGATTCGTCTTACGCTTGCCATTACTTCTTCGACAACAACGGACGTGAAAAGGTTGTGCGGCCCCACATGGGCGCCGCTCTGCCGGACGAGCCCTTCTACCTCAGCCGGCGAGCAACCGGTCCTTACCGCGAGATCAGACGCGCACACCCCACGCGCAGCATCGGCTTCCAGTTGGTAATCCAGACGCGCTGCGCTGCTTCCGGATAGGACGTTCAGTTTATTACCCCAATGCCGCGGCAATGACCTGCGCCGCGCGTACGGGTCGACCACGACCCCTCCCCCGATCGTGCGCAACGGAGCGGGAAGTCGGAGCACAAATCGGTCGCCCCCACGAAGGACGAGAGGCGCGTCGGTCGTGACGCGCACGAGCGCCGGGGCGCTGGAAAGGGTCTCACCAGCAGCCGACACCACGCGCGCGCCGACTTCTGAAGCGCCCGCGTGCAGCCTCAGTCGAGTGCGAGGCGTCAAATTTGCCTCCGTTGCGGGCCCGAGCGTCACCACTGCCTCTAAGAGTGAGGTGGGCTGCCAGTGATCGTCGCAGACGAGGACTGAGCCGCGTGATACATCGCTGACGTCGAGTCCAGCGAGCGCGATGGCGGCGCGACCTCCCGCGCGAGCAACGTCCGCTGAGTTTCCGTGTTGCTCGATTCTCCTCGCTCTCGCTGTCTTGCCGGACGGCAGGACGACAAGGCTCGCCTCTACGGGCAGCTCCCCGCTCCATACCGTTCCCGTCGCGACGGTGCCCGTTCCTTTCACGCTGAATGCGCGATCGACCGGCATCCGGAACAAGTCGTCGCTGGCGCGCGGCTTGGCGTTCGCAAGGCATTTGGCCAGTACGCTTCGCAGCTCGTCAAGCCCCGCACTGGTGCGGCTGGAGCAGCTTACGACGGGCGGCGTCGCCAGCGGGGAATCATTGAAAAGCGCGAGAGCATCAGCTCGTACCAACTCCATCCATTCGTCGTCAACGAGATCGCTTTTTGTGACGGCAACGACGACTTGTGGAATTCTCAGCAGCTCCAGGATTAGCAAATGCTCGCGAGTTTGCGGCATAACTCCTTCGTCGGCCGCTACCACCAACAGGCCGAGGTCGATTCCGCTGGCGCCAACGAGCATGCTACGCACGAAATCCTCGTGACCCGGAACGTCGATAACTCCGACGGTGCCGACGCCTTCAAGGAAAAGTGGAGCAAAGCCGAGGTCGATGGTGATTCCACGGCGCTTCTCTTCAGGCAGGCGGTCGGCGTCGACACCAGTTAGCGCCTTGACCAGCGCCGTCTTGCCATGATCGATGTGGCCAGCGGTGCCGATGATCACGCCGCGCTCCAGCGCTCGTGCTCCCAGACGGCGAAGGCGCGAAGGGGCCTGTCGTCGGCGAGATGGGCGCCGAGGAATTCGCGGAGGAGTCTCTGGTGCGAGCGGGCTTCGGCGTCGGTAAGATGCGCAGAATCGTCACCCTCGAGCCATTGCCGGATCGCGGCACGGGCTGCGGATGGAATTCTCCGTCCGCCCGGCGCCAGCTTGGTGCACGCAGGACAGACGATTCCACCCGATGAATGCGAGAACGTCGTGTCGTCGGCATCGCGGAGCGGAGTGTGGCACAGCGCGCAACTGGACAACTCCGGAGTAAAACCAAGCACGGCGACGACGCGCCAGCACCCCGCGAGTCCGTCTTCGATGGTCCGCTCGGGGACCGAGCGAGCGATTCGGTCGAGGACGTCTGCTACAGTATCGTATAGTTGGGGATTGTCTGCCTCTCCCGCGAAGCGAAGCGCCAGCTCGGCGATCGTTGAAGCGGCGGTGAAACGGCCGATGTCTTCCGCCAGCTCCCCGCGCGAGCGTGAGATCTCGAAGCTGGCGAGGTTATGGAGCTCACGATTGGGTTTGACATAAAGCTGCGCCGAGCCTTCGGCGAAGAGATCGAGCGCGGTGCCGTATCGCCCGCGCGATTTCCGCGCGCCCCTCGCCAACGCCGACTGCACACCGGCCTCTCTCGTCAGCAGGCGGATGATGCGCGAGCTCTCGAGGTAATCGAAGGCGTGGAGGACGATTGCTTCCGTAGCGAGAAGCGGCATTAAGAGAATGTAACACGCGGTCTGCGGCCGACGGCGCGCTAGAAGAGCGCGGAAGCTCGACCCCCAACGAGAATGGTTCGTCTCGGTGACGCGAAGTGGAAAACGTCCTCGTAGCGCTTGTCGAACACGTTGTCCACTCGCGCATTGAGCGTGAGCCCGCCGTGTTTGAGACCCGTCAGCGGATACTCGGCCGACAAATCCACCTTTGTGTATGCAGGGAGAGTTACTCGTGGCGACGGGAATTGGGAGAAGTCGGTATCCGGCCGCTTCCCGACGTAGCTCACGGCAGTGCCCAGACTCATTCCCCAAGGGCGGGAATATGACACTACGAGGCTTCCCGAATGCGTTGGGCGGCGAATCAGCTCATCGCCCACCCGATCACTGCCTTGATACGCGGGAGCGACCTGCGCGACGCGTGGATTCACGATCGTGTAGCTCGCGGTCCCCCGCCAGTTTGTCACGGGCGTCAGCTGCACCTCTGCCTCGTATCCGTTGGAGCTGGCCGCCGTGAGGTTGGCAAAGCTGCCCAGGAAATTCGGCGGTCCGCCGTTCACGAATTGGATCAGGTCGGAGAACCTCTGATTGAAGTAGCTTGCGCTGAGACGAATGATGTCCGGATGAAAATTTGTCATCAATCCGATCTCGGCTGACCTGCTTCGCTCGGGGCGGAGATCGGGGCTGCCCACAGTAAAGAGCGTCGGGCGGAGCTGGTTGAACGCGGGCGCGTTGAACGCCGTACTGAGCGAGGCGCGAACCTTCAGCGCGGGAACGACGGCTGCATTCGCCCCGAGTCTGTAGGTGGCAAAGCGCCGGTAGTCGGAATTGTCGTCGACGCGGCCGGCAACAGTGTAGGAAAAGCGGTCGGTGAGACTTCCGAGCAGCTCGGAGTAGTAAGCGATGTCGTGACGCGATGCGTCGAAAGAATCCGTTTCCGTCGTCGGCGCGCCGACGTTGCCGGAAGCGTTGGAGCTGTTCTCGTGTTCCTTTTCGTAGGTCCCGCCCACAGTCATCGTGGCCTCGGAAGGCAGGAAGAATGCGACTCGCCCTTCAACATTCCGGCGATAGCCACGAGATCTGAACGCTGAGTGTTGCGGCGCCGTCCCTCCGAACGGAACGGCAATGTCCTCGCTGAGATCCCAGACATCGTTGTTGCCGGCCACCAATCGCGCTTGAATGTTCGGCGTAAGATTGCGGTCGGCATCGAGGCCAACCGTCAGGCGGTGTTGCACCCTATACGAATTGCTGTCTACCGGTTGGCCGGTAAAATCCGTGGGAAAGTGGAACTCGGCGGTCGTGTACCTGGCGTCTACACTGGCATCTCCCGCCGTGCCCTGGGCGAGAGTAATCGCGGAGCTAAGCGTTCCGTTTCGATATTCATTGTTGAAGGGGATGATGCCGTGCGTAGAATGATGCGCAGCACCAACCGAGAATCCGCCCATCGGGCTCGAGCCAACCGCGTCGCCATCGAAGTCGAGGGAGTGATAAGTGCCACCCCGTGCTCCAAGGGATGCGCGACCCTGATCCGAGCCCCTGCGCGTGAAGATCTGCACGATGCCAGTTACCGCGTCGGCACCGTATAGCACGCTGGCGGGGCCTCTCACGATCTCGATGCGGTCAATGTTGTCCGTGGTGAGGTGGCTGAAATCGAAGGCACCACCGGGGGCATTCACCGGCACTCCGTCGATGAGCACCTTGGTGTAGCGACTCTCTCCGCCGCGCAGAAAGAGCGAGGTGATCCCGCCGAACGAGCCCGTTTGAACGATCGATGCACCCGGGACTTCGCGAAGAGCGTCCGTCACGCGGGTAACTCCGCGCGCACGCAGGTCGTCGCCCAGGAGAACGGTCACCGCCTGCGAAAGAGTGGCGGCGGGCCTCGGGACTTTGGTAGCAGACACAACGACCGTTCCGAGCTGTACCGTGTCTTTAGCCTGTGCGCCGGCCTTGGGGCTCGCGAACAAGGAAAACGCGGAGGCCGCGGCGATGAATAGTGATTTGCGGTTCATGTTTTTCCGGGAGTGAGGAGTCGTTGGCTCAAGGTTTCAGAGTTGAACTGGACGTCGAAGCGGAACTAGTGCCGGCGCCCCTACCGCGGGGTCACGTGTGATCACAACTGGCCACCCGTAGATCGCTTCGAGCCGGTCGGCTCGCATGACTTCGGTGGGCGATCCGCTCGTCGCCACTTTTCCGTGGTCGAGCAGAACAATCGTGTCGGCGAAGCGGGCGACGAGGTTTAGCTGGTGGCTCACGAGGAGCACCGCGAGGCCCGAGCGGGCAAGCGATGACATCAACTCGAAGATCGCCATCTCGTGCGCGACATCGAGAAACGTCGTCGGCTCGTCGAGGACGAGGGCGGGAGACTTCTGCGCGAGAGCGCGCGCGATGCGGACGCGCTGCCATTCCCCTCCGGAGAGCGCGTCGGTGTCACGGTCGGCGAGATCTTGCACCCCGGCCTGGGCCAGAGCCTCATCCACCGCGAGCTCGTCCTCTTTCGATGGCGCACGCCAGAGCCCCAGGTGCGGATAACGCCCAAGAAAAACGTACTCGCGCACCTGGATCGGAAACGCCGCCTCTTCCCGCTGCGGAACGACCGCGACGTTTCGCGCCAGCTCGGCGTAGGAGAGCGACCGCACGTCACGACCGTCGATCGTGGCGGATCCGCGCGGAATGTCCGCCCGTCGTAGCAGCGCTTTCACGATAGAGCTCTTGCCGGAACCGTTGGGTCCCGCGAGCGCAGTGAGCTTACCGCGCGCGCCGATGAAGGTGACACCGTCGACTGCGTTCGATCGCGCGCCGGGATACGAAACGACGAGGTCTCTGAATTCGATCACGACGTACGCCGGAGCTGCACCAGAAAGAACGGAACGCCGAGCAGCGCCGTGATCGCGCCCAGGGGCAGCTCGGTCGGCGCAGCGACCGTGCGCGCCGCGAGATCCGCGGCGACGACGAGTGTCGCACCAATCAATCCGGCCGCAAGCACGAGCGGGCGGTGAGCACGCAACCCCATTCTCCTCGCAATGTGGGGGACGACCAGACCCACGAATCCGATGAGGCCCGCGGCGGAGACGGTCGCGGCAGCGAGTAGTGCCGCGAGCAGAAAGGCTCGCCGTCCGGATCGTTCCGCGTCGACACCAAGTGACGCAGCCGTATCCTCTCCGAGCGAGAGCACGTCGATCTCTCGCGCCCAGTAGACCAGCGCTCCCCCGGCGACGAGTATGCTGACCGCCAGCCACGTGACGCGGCGCCATGTCGCATCTGCCGCGGAGCCCATCATCCACCAGAGAGCCCCGCGGACTGTATTGGGCTCCGCTCGCGCGAGCGCTACCATGATCGCCGCATTCGCGAATGCTCCAACGATCACGCCGGCGATGAGCAGTGTTCGCACATCAGCCCGGGTGCTTCGCCCACCGACCCGGGCGACAGCAAGCGCGACGAACACAGCGCCAATTCCGCCGGCGAACGCCGCAAGCGTAATCACGGCGTCGCTCGAGACGCCGAGCGCGTACGCAATGACGGCGCCTACGGCGGCGCCCCCGGAGACGCCGAGCAAGTACGGCTCAGCCAGCGGGTTGCGGAGAGCGCCCTGCAGGGCGGCCCCACTTGCGCCGAGTCCCGCTCCAACGAGCGCGCCGAGTACCACGCGAGGCAGTCTCAGGTTGCGCACGATGGCGATGGCAGTCGGATCCCCTCGTCCGCGCAGCGCATCAATCACCGCGGCGAGCGACACCGACACAGCACCCCGCGCGACGGCGATCATCGCTATCGCGAGTAACGCCACGATGAGCCCGAGCCAATACCAGCCGCGAAACTGCTTCACCGAACCGTGCCCGGGTGGAACAGACTCGCGAGCGAGACCGCGGCCTCGCCGAGCCGAACCGACGGTCGCGCTACGAGGAGGGTGTCCACAACCAGGATTTTCTTTTCCCGCGCCGCGCGGACGATGCGCCAGCGAGGGTCGGATTCGATCTGCCTCGCCCCTACTGGTCCCGCAAGAATGAAATCAGGATCGCGTCGCGCGACGTCCTCGAGGGATATCTCCGCGGATGGACTGTTGATGTCGGCGTAGACATTCCTGGCTCCGGCAATGTCGACGAGCTCGTTCATGAAGCTGCCGGCGCCAATGGTGATGAGCGGGACGTCCCAGATGTGCCAGAACACCGTTGGTCGTGAGCTTCCCTTCGTCGCGGCTTGCACGCGATCGAGCGTGTTCTGGACCGAGTCGATCACTGTCCGGGCGCGTGCAGAATCGTGGAGAATCGCGCCGAGGAGAGAGACCGTGCGTCGAAAATCCGCGATGTGGTCGACTCTGAGAGACAGAGTGTTGACGCCCGCGGCGCGAAACCGTTCGGCGGCTGGCCTGTTGTCCTGGCTCGCATACAGGATCACGAGGTCCGGATGCGCGCCCAGCACTACTTCGATGTTGGGACGCATCCCGTCTGTCAGAGCGGGGATCAGCTTCGCCGAATCGGGCCAGAGATCGTACTTCGTGCGCCCGACGAGCCTGTTGCCGGCGCCCAGTGTGAAAACGATCTCGGTCGTCGCGGGGTTGAGAGAAACGATTCGCGTCGGAACGGCACCGATCCGAACCGGATCCCCGAAATCATCGTGCACACCAGCTGCGTCGCGGGTCGACTTCTCGCAGGCGGTGATCGCGAGCGTGAAGACGAGACAAGTCAGTGATGATCGCGTGTGAAAAAACAAAAACGGACACTCCTCTCCGAGGAATGCCCGTAACGAACACGCGCCAAAAGACGCCTGACCGCCACCAGGACCTCCCCCGAGGTACTGTGAACGTGGCGCGGACGAGAGTCGTCTCCTGGCTCCGGGCCGCTGGACTCACCTTCCCGACTGCTCCTGCAGTCAGTGGCGCTACGAGTCTGCGTTATTGCCCGTTACAGTGGCGGGGCCGCACCGGCTTCAAACCGGTTTCCGTGGCTCCCGTCCGCGATCAATTATTGGGCGAAGCTATCTACGTCGAAGCGCCTGCGCAAGCGCCAGGACCATCGCGCCTCCGATCAGGAGCGTAAGCGCCACGAGATAGCGCGGATCGATCGAACGTGCCGCCGGTGGCGGTGGCGGAAGATCTATGACCGCCACCGATTTCTCGGGCATGTCCGACGCCAGGAAGCGGCGGAAGTTGCGCTCGTCGACGGTAACCGGATCGACTTCCTTCAAGTGCGGACCCGTAACATTGCCGGCTTTTTCCTCGATCAGTATCTCGTAGATCCCCGTCTCGGTTTCGAGCGGAAGCTTGAGCGGGAATGATTTTGCGGGCAGTGAGTAGGAGAAAGACAGCTGCTTGATACCGGGCGCGAGGGGCGCGAAGACGCTGACGACTCCACTCGCGTAGGTGACTGCCGCGGCAGAGAAGTCCCCCTGGCTAACCTTGAAGTCGGCGGCGCCGGAGACGATGTGAGTTTGCCATGTTGTGCTCGCGGGATTGTCGGCGGCCGCGACTCGCGTGACCGAGCTGTCGTTGGAAAGATCGTAGACCTCCACGATCGATCGGCGCGCATTGGCGTCAGCGGCCGACACCACCACGTGGTGCCCGCGCAAACTCATCGGGACGTGTCCCGACGTCGTATCGAACACCGTTATCTCGCCATCATCGCCGCTCACCCTTCCTTCAGCGAGAGGCTGAGTGAAATAGGCGATCCCGTCGTGCGAGGCCGAGACAAAATAGATCGCGTCGGCACTTCCTGTCCGCACGTATTTGAAGGAATAGCGTCCCCGAGAATCCGACCGAACGGAGTCGACCGGGCCCGCGCTGTCCGGTCCAACGCGGTGCAGGACCACCCACGCTCCACCCACCGGGACCACGCGTTCACCACCGGGGCGCACGATTCGTCCGGACACCAGCTGCGGAACCGATGGAAGGGCGGTGGCCTGCAGGAGCAGCAGGACCGCCAGCTTACATATTGAACTTCCCAAAATCTTCGGGTCGCAGATTCTCGAGGTATTCCTTCAACTGGTCGGCCGACATCTCGTCCGAAGGCTCGGCCAAAGTTTCTGGGGGGGTCTGCCCTTCCTCGAGGAGAAGCGCGGTGAGAAGAGTCTCCTGCGCGAAGATCGGCGCTTCGAATCGAAGCGCAATCGCGATGCTGTCGGAAGGACGCGCGTCGATGTGGACCGCGCCTGAGTCCCGCGCGATGTGAAGCTCCGCGTAAAAAGTGCGGTTCTCTACCTTGGTGATGTTGACGCGGCGGAGAGTGCCACCCATGCCGATGATGAGATTCTTGCAGAGGTCATGAGTGAGGGGGCGCTCGCGCTTGAGCTTGTTCATCTCGATCACG
>Ga0137415_10005181_pt1 | contig 12892 bp, 12 predicted proteins | sample CZODoug3_1_1_16f_FD_183082 | JGI IMG/M metagenome (GOLD analysis project Ga0137415, IMG submission 183082) | Vadose zone soil fungal communities from Angelo Coast Range Reserve, California, USA - CZODoug3_1_1_16fungal (Hybrid Assembly) | ecosystem: Environmental > Terrestrial > Soil > Vadose... | reverse complement strand
GTCGCAGGCTCATCATGCTCGACTATGTTTTGGCTCACATGGGGAAGCAAGAATTTCTGGAAACAGACGCATCCCGGCGCAAGTTCTTCGCCCAGTTTGGCCTAAAAGATGATGTTCTGGCCTCCGCAAGTAAGTTCGGCGAGCTGCTGCCTGTCTCTGTCCGGCGAGAAAAGAACTCGATCGTTCTGTTTACGTTCATCGATGAAGGACAACGATCCATCGCAAGGTTTGAACGGTTCCTATCAACGCACGACAAACTTCTATGTTCACTGCCCGCATTCGAAGTGGTCTATGTCGCCGTCACCCCTGAACTCTTTAAAAAGGCGCAGCACTTGTTCGGGCGGCTTTTCCCGGCCCTGCCAGTTACACACCTGAAGAAGTTGCCGGTGAGCGGTGGATAGATTTCGCCCACGATCCCGAAGGCCGAATTGATCGTAGAGCTTGTCGAGGACTGCTATCCATCTTTTCTAGAGTCCGACCCGGTCTGTGATGCGGTCTGGCTGCGGAAACGGGTAGCCGAGCAGAAGCCTCTATTTTCCAGCGACATGCCAAATGAAGCGGTCTAGAAAAAATTCGCAAAGGGCGGGAACGACCCCGCCTTTGGCTGCCGCGCAGTACGACCGCGCTGGTCGTTCCCGCCCTTTGGCTGCTGGGAGCGAACCAAAACACAATCGAAATCGGATCAGTTTGAAATACCGAACTGATCCGATACTGATCCGGATTGAGTCAGAGAGGAGAGGCTCATGGGCAAGTTCAAGATCGAAAAGGGCGCAAGTCGGATTGCTCGTGTGAAGCTGCAAGCAACAATCGAGGAGTCAATTGCCGCGGACCTCTCGCTCATGTGCGAGTGGTCGAACAACGACAAGAACTACGTCGTAAACGAACTGCTTCGCTTCGCAGTATCCGAGGACAGCGAGTTTCAGGCCTACAAACAGTCCCTTGCTTCCGCGCGTCCGGAACCAAAAGAGGCTGGAGATACTCCTTCTTCAGGATCGCGGAGTATATCGTCTAGCAACAGCCGGATGGCCACGACAAAACCAGGCTCTGGCGGTCGCCGGTGGGAGTCGGAGCATGGTGCGCGGTCTGAAATCGCGATTGAAAATGCTTTCGAGAGTTTTCGTCCGAAATCGGTTTCTGCTTTCGGTTGGACTGAGTGTCGCCAGCGGCTTGGTTGCCAGATCGATAGCGATGCGCTACTCCGGTATGCGGCGTTTGAACGTCCGGCAATGTACCAGGCCTTCATCGTCAGCTATGCGCCGTTTCTGTTTACAACCCCTTTTCTGTTGCTTTCGATGTGTCTCTCTCTCGTCTACATCCATTTTTACCAAGAGCAGATCCAGCAGGCAGCAGGACTTTACGCCGCCCTATCCCAAACCTGAATTCCGAAAAGAACTGTTTCTGATCCTGGGTGAACTGCATGAGCAAGTCGAACCCGTTGCTGCCACGCATCCGAAATGGCTGAACATTCCCGAGCGCGGTCTCTATACCGGCATCGCCGCCTTGGGCGCTATTGGTTCTGGCAAAACTCGGGAGCTGATCCTTCCTGCGATGCGACAACTATTCGGATATGAAGCTCAAGATTCGGAGAAAAAGCTGTCCGGTATTGTTTTGGAAGTTAAAGGAGATCTCTGCCGGCACCTGCGGCGAATCACTGACGCAACGTTGCAGTATCGCGCCCACTCTCTCCTTGTCCAACCGTTTATTACGTTTGCGGTTGAGCACTCTTTCTCGGACGAGTTCGGTGAGCCGCCCGACCTCGAATGGTTTCACCACGAAGGGTGCGACCGAGCAAAGCTCGGGAGGAAGGTGTCTGAGAACGTTTTTCGCATTCAAACTAACCAGAAATCAACTCCGCCTTTGCCACTTCATGCACGGCACTGACCGGCTGTCAGTAGCTCATCGAAGAGTCCTTCTGCGCGGGAAGGTCTTTTGACGCACTTGTGTGCAACCTGGCGGCGACGAACAAACTCAGTACCAAATCCGGGAAAGCAACCGGCATCCGTTCGCCGACGCACATCGCCAGAGGACGCTTTTCCCCGAAACGAGAAGTCCCCTACTTTCGTGCGACCGCAATGTTGTGGGTAACCTTGACAAGCACTCGCCTGCACTTGACTCTGGCCTTAGAGGTGTGCATACGCCCATGCGGAACGAGTGTGCCCGCTGCGGGTACGGCTACGAGACGGAGGGGATTGTCGGCACCCACCCCGCGGGGGCGGAGGACGGTGTCCAGCCCTCGGTTCGGAGCTCTCGGCCAGCGCTCCATCATCCTAGACCGTCGGAGAGCCGGTAATCATACTCTCATTCCGCATATGGGACGCGCGGGGGTAGCACGAAACCTATGCCTGCCGAACAATCAGGTTCTAGCACGAGTGCTCGTCGACAGAAAAGTCACCCGAAAGAGTGGCTGGTCGGCGGTGGCGAGATGGGCAGGCTGATCCGGTCAATGGACTGGACGCAGACCCCGCTCGGACCCATCGACTCATGGCCCCAAAGCCTGCGCACAACCGTCAGCCTTTGCCTCGGTTCCAACTTCCCCATCGCCCTTGCCTGGGGACCCAAGCATGTGCAGATATATAACGACGGCTACTGGCCGATCTGCGGTGAGAAGCATCCTGACGCGATGGGCCAGGACTTCACGGAGTGCTGGGCTGCACCGTGGCCTGTGATCGGGGAGGCATTTACACGTGCGCTCGCGGGCGAAACATCTTTCCTTGAGAATCAGCGGATGTTCCTCGACCGCAACGGATATCTTGAGGAGACATTTTTCACGTTCTCGTTTAGCCCTATCCGCGATGAGACGGGTGTTGCCGGCCTGTTCCATCCCGTAACTGAAACTACGAGCAAGATGTTGAGCGAGCGGCGCACGCGCGCGCTTCGCGACTTGGCCGCCCGAGCCAGCAAGGGGCAGACGATGGAGGAAGCTTGCGCTCTCGCTGCCGAGACGCTCTCGGACTACCAGCTGGACCTTCCTTTTACCCTGTTCTATCTGCTTGACGCGCAGGGCTCAGAGGCTCGCCTGACCGCAAGCACCGGGCTAGCACGGGGAAGCGTGGCATGTGCGGCCGTCATAGGATTGCGTGCGCCCCAACAATCGGCTTGGCCCTTGGCCGAGGTGGCACGTTCCCGCCAGGCGCAACATCTAGGCGACGTAGAGGCTCGCTTTGGCCATCTTTCGTGTGGTGAGTATCCCGAGTCCATAAAGCAGGCTCTGGCCCTGCCGATCATCCCACCAGGCCGCGAAGGACCAGTTGGGATCCTCGTGGCCGGCGTCAGCTGCCGATTGGCACTGAATGAAACCTATCGCGCCTTCTATGACCTGCTGGCTGCAGGTGTAACCACCGCCGTGGCCAACGCTCGGGCCTACGAGGAGGAGCGCAATCGAGCTGCAGCTCTAGCCGAGCTAGATCGAGCGAAGACGGCATTTTTCTCAAACGTCAGCCACGAATTTCGTACACCCCTCACCCTGATGCTGGGGCCGCTGGGGGACGAACTGGCTGAGCGCGCCAGCCCTCTTCCGCCCGCACGTCGGGCGCGGCTAGAGACGGCTCACCGCAACAGCCTGCGGCTCTTGAAGTTGGTGAACACCCTGCTCGATTTTTCCCGGATTGAGGCCGGCCGCGTTCAGGCCAGCTACAAACCGACTGATCTCGCCGCTCATACCGCGGAACTGGCCAGCACCTTCCGCTCCGCGATGGAGAAAGCAAGCCTAATCCTAACAGTAGATTGCCCATCCTTGCCGGAGCCGGTCTACGTTGACCAGGAGATGTGGGAGAAGATCGTGCTGAACCTCCTCTCGAACGCCTTTAAGCACACCTTCGAGGGTGGTATCACAGTCAGGCTTCTTTGGTGCGGCGACCACGCAGAGTTGACGGTGGCGGACACTGGGGTCGGTATTGCTCCGGCGGAGTTGCCGCTCTTGTTCGACCGCTTTCACCGCGTGAAGGGGGCAAAATCCCGCACGCACGAGGGTACTGGAATAGGATTGGCCCTGGTTCAGGAGTTGGTTTCTCTGCACGGCGGCGCGGTGAGTATCGAGAGCACGGAAGGTCTGGGCAGTACTTTTACGGTCACGGTCAAGGCAGGGACCACTCATCTTCCACTCGACCGCGTAGTCGCGGCACGTGCACTGGCCTCGACAGTGAGGCAAGCGGCCGCTTACGCAGAAGAGGCGTTGCAATGGTTGCCAAACGCAGCACCACTTTCCGACTCGTTGCCTGGTTTCGAGGGGGCAGCCGTAGTCTCCGCTCAGGGCGAGAGTGCCGCTCCCGCCGGGAGCCGTCGTCCTCGAATTCTCTGGGCGGATGACAATGCGGACATGCGCGATTACGTCCGCCGCTTACTTGCCGACCGCTATGAAGTGCAAGCGGTGCCGGACGGGTTGGCGGCCCTGGCCGCAGCCCAAGCCAAAGCTCCTGATCTCATCCTGACCGACATCATGATGCCTGGCCTGGACGGCTTTGGCCTACTGCGCGAACTGCGAGCCGACACGCGTACAAGAACTGTTCCGGTGATCCTCTTGTCCGCGCGAGCGGGCGAAGAGTCAGCCGTCGAAGGACTGGACGCAGGCGCGGATGATTATCTCGCAAAACCGTTTTCCGCTCACGAACTCTTGGCTCGGGTACGGACCCATCTGGAACTCGCTCGTGTCCGGCGGGAATGGGTGAACGAGCTTGAACAGGCCAACAAGGAACTAGAACTGCGAGGGCGGGAAATCGAACGGGCTACGCAAATGAAGAGCAAGTTTCTGGCCAACATGAGCCATGAGCTGCGTACCCCTCTAAACGCAATTGTTGGTTTCTCCGGACTGTTGGAAGACCAAACCGCCGGCCAGCTCAACGATAAGCAAAAGCGCTTCGTGAATCACATCAAGCAGGCGTCGGACCACTTGCTGCAATTGATCAACGATATCCTGGACCTCTCCAAGATCGAGGCCGGGCAACTCGAAATCCACTGTGAAGATTTCCGCATCATGGATGCCATGCCGGAGGTCCTGTCCATAATCCGTCCCGTGGCCATGGCAAAGAGAATTGAAGTTCAGCATCACCTACAAGCGCAGCAGCCGGTCTACGCCGATCGGGTCCGTTTCAAACAGGTCTTGTACAACTTGCTTAGCAATGCGGTCAAGTTTACGCCGAACGAAGGCCGCATCTTCATCGATTGCGTCGATGATGGCAGGTATGTACGCATTTCGGTAACGGACACTGGCATTGGAATTCGTCCGGAAGATCAGAAGCTCGTCTTCGAAGAGTTCCGGCAAGTCGAGGGCGCCAGCCAGGACCCGGCCAATCGAGGTACCGGACTGGGATTGGCCATCACTAAGCGTCTGGTGGAGCAACAAGGAGGCAAGATCTGTCTCGAAAGTGAGCCTGGAAAGGGCAGCCGGTTTAGCTTCACTCTGCCGGCAGGATCAGGCGCGGTTTCTTCTCAACCAGCCTCTCCTCGCCCCGGTGCCAGCGAGGGCGTGAACGCCCGTAAGCCACTGATCCTGATTGTTGACAATGAGGCTTCTGCCCGGGAACTGTTGGCGAACTTTCTGGGGAGTGAGTATCAAGTCGCCATGGCCCAATCGGGAGCCGAGGCTCTCGCAAAGGCAAAAGAACTGCGGCCCGACGCCATTGCCTTGGACGTGCTAATGGAGAATGGTAACGGTTTTGACGTCTTGACCGCGCTTCGAAAGGACCCGGAGACCTCCGATCTCCCGGTCATTATTCTCTCCATCCTCGACCAGAAACGCGTCGGCTTTGCTTTGGGCGCTACTGATTACCTCGTTAAGCCGATTCGCAAATCGGTGCTTCTTGAGACCTTCAACAAGCATGTTCCCTCTCGCATCGACGATGACGCCGCCATCCTGCTAGTGGATGACGACCTCAAGACCCTGGAGTTGTTGGAAGAGACTCTGCGGACGGTGGGATACGAGACTCAAAGTGTCCGCAGCGGTGCACGCGCACTGGAGATACTTTCCTCCAAGTTGATCGGCGCCGTCCTACTCGATCTATTAATGCCCGGAATGGATGGTTTCCAGGTCATCCGTCATATACGAAGCCAGGAAACCCTCAAGCATCTACCGATCCTCGTGATGACGGGGAAAACACTTACCACCGAGGAATTGACTCTTCTTGGCCGTGAAACCCAGGCTTGGCTTCCGAAGAATGGTTCTTGGCAACAGCAGCTCGTTACAGAGATTCAAGGGGCGATGCGACGTAAGGCGGCGTCTGTTTGAAGGTTCTCTGTTTCGGGGCCAGCAGTTTCGCGAGCGAAAGAGTCGGGGAGTTTCTAAGTGGCGCCACACCCTGGACGCGCATCTCTGGCGCGACAGTTGGACGCCAAGGGCAACCTCTACGGCATGTGATGGAGGATACTCGTGTAATGATCGGCGAAGCCCGCGACTACCTGATCGCAAGGCACAGGATATGTGTTCGCACGCTTTGTCGTACAACTTGGGGTCGTTGACTGGAGGGGCGCGGTGCAGCTTGGAGTTTGGCTGTGGTTCGGGTTTGTTTTCATGATCCTTGTTGGCGCCGTGGTATGGGACAACGTGCCATGGAAGCTCACCGCCATCCACGCGGGGTGACTGGCTGGTCAAACTGCCCCTCATGGCGGTCATACTGAGTGTGTGGCGCGGGTCAGAAGGGCCCGCGCGGGGAGCGGAACACAAGGATGTGAGGCCATCGCATATCCACAAAATCACACCCTTCTTGTGGTTCGATCATCAAGGCCGAAGACGCGATGAGGGTTTACAAAAGGGTTTACGCACCTCGGCGGTATTGTGGGTTTAAATCCCACTATCCCAATCGTCACGCGGGTGCGGGCCCCGTATCAAAACCTCTTTGCGGGTCTAAGCTGCGGGGGCTCCTCGAAAATCTGGAGAATCTTCTTGGCACAGTACACACGGTCGCGTTTCGCACCGCTTACTTCCTTTACGATGCCTTGCTTTTCCAATTGACCAATGGCTCGCATTACGGTGTTGTACGCCAGGCCAAGGCGTTGCTGAGCCCCACGCGGCGTCACGAACGGATTTGCGCCCAGCAGATCCAGCGTTTGAAGGGCAACCTTGGCATGGGCGTTAGTGGCGAGTTTACGGCGCCAGCGTTCCATCAACGCGTTCGTTCGTTCAGCGCGACTTAGCGCGTCTTCGGACTGACGTGCGACACCGTTGAGAAAATATTGAAGCCATCCTGCCCAGTCCCCACGTTCCGAAATGCCTCGTAGACCTCCGTAGTATTCTTCGCGGGTCGCATCAAAAAATGCCGACAGGTAAAGAAATGGTGCGGGAAGGACGTTTCTCTCACACAGTTCGATTGTGATGAGCAAGCGGCCTACCCGGCCATTACCGTCCAGAAACGGGTGGATCGCTTCGAACTGATAGTGTGCTAGCGCCGCATGAATGAGGGGCGGAAGCATTTGGTCGTGAAGGAACTTCTCCCACCCGGAGAGGTGGTCGCCTAAAGAGTCAGGCGGAGGAGGAACATAGGTTGCTTGCGCCAGAGTGGCCCCCGGACGCCCGATCCAGTTCTGTGTGCGGCGGAATTCGCCCGGCGTGGCGTGTTGGCCGCGGACGCCGGACATCAACTTTGCATGAAGTTCGCGTACGAAGCGCAACGAGAGCGGCAGCGTTTTGAGTCGCTCGATTCCGTATTCCAGCGCTACGACGTAGTTGCCCACCTCGCGTAGATCCTCCGGGCTGCGTTCGACGGCAGCGCCAGCCTCGGCTGCCAGCAATTCTCCAAGAGTGGATCGGGTGCCTTCGATCCGGCTGGAAAACACGGCTTCACGGCGAACAAAGGGACGAATGAGAACGTGTGGGTTCGGTAATCGCCTCCCTTCGCCTGCAAGTTTGCCGATGAGCGTCGAAGCATTTGCGAGCGCCACCGCCAAACTCTCTGTCCACTCAATCGATGGCGGCAACGAATTAGGATGGAAGGCACGGTAGCCTTCCAGCGTTTTGACCCATCGTCCCGCTGAAGGCACTCCTCTGGGACTGTCCGACTGAGTGTTCATGGCTGAAATAGGACAATATCGCTATTTCAGTTATAAGGCAAGAACTGAAACACGGAGGATCCCTATTTCAGCGCTCTGGCAACACGCGAAACCACCTCTTTGCACATCAAGTCCGTGCAAATCGCGCCGTCCTGAAATGGCCCAATGGCGGCGAAGGCATTGGAGACTCATGAACGGTGGATCTCTGTCCAACCTCTTCCAACCTGAAGACCCGATAGCGCCCAGCTATCAAAACGCGCCGCAAAAATATTGGACACAGTGCTCACCCGAGCCTAGCTTAGAACACGAACGCGAGGCCAAGTCTTTACGCAGTGAGAAGGCGCAAGGAGAATCCGGCGGCGGAATACGAGAATCCCCACCGAAGGCGATTCACCGTGACTGGAAGGAGATCAAACCATCCAAGAACAAAAGGGATGTTCCGTGAAGCAAGGTCTTTGTGTTGACCTTCCACAGGGGAATTCGGCGCTTCCCGAGTGCTCCCCGTTAACCGTACGAGAAGCGGCAAAATATCTTGGTGTCAGCCCGCAAACTGTGTATCTTTGGGTTGAGCGAAAGCAGATACGCCATCTCCGCGTAATGGGTCGCAACATCCGAATCTTGAAATCGGATCTCGAAACGTTTCGCGCTTCATTCAAACAGGAGATGGAGAATGCCTAGAGCACGCAAGTACGACGGAGTTGTCTATCCGCGGACTGGCACTTCAATCTGGTGGATCCGATATCGGGACCGCAACGGAGTTCCCCGGAGAGAATCAAGCCTGACCGCAGACTGGCAGGAAGCAAACAAGAGGTGAAGAGAAAGACTTCAGTCCAGGGATGACAACCTCCTCGAAATCAGGCGTCAGGGCGAGACCTTGACGTACGGTCAATGGGCGGATTTTTTTCTGGAGACCTATTCCAAACCACCCATACGCGCAGCGAAAACACACGAAGCGAACGGGCGATGCGTAATGCACCTCAAAACTGCTCTTGGCATGAGCAAGCTCGGGGATATCACCGCCGATTCGATCGAGTCTTATCTCCGTGATCGTCTTCGCCAGCGAGTTCGTGTCAAGGTCAAGATTGGTTATCGGCAATTGGGACTTATCAAGTCCACTACGGTGCATCAGGAGTTTAGAGTTCTCCGCCGCATGCTGAACGTGGCGGTTCGCAAAAGGCTCCTGCTTGCGAATCCTTGTTCGGGTGTAGAGTTCCCGGTGGCTGTGAAAGGACTGTTCAGACCACATTACGTCACATGGTCGGAGCAGCAACGAATTGAATCGCATGAGTGTTTGCGGAACGCGGTTCGCATCATCACGGAGACCGGGCTGAGGGTCTACAAGGAACTCACTCCCATGAGAAAGGACCAAGTGGATATTCAAAACGCTGTTGTTTGGATACCGGACTCCAAGACTCCGAACGGTGTTGCCGAAGTTCCGCTCTCTCCGCTTGCCATCCAAGCCTTCAGCAGCCAGATGGCGATCACCGGCGAGGGGCCGTTCCTGTTTCCGAGCGATCGGAATAGGAGTGGACACCAAACGACGTTCAAGACTGTTTGGCACAAAACTCTGCGGCGCGCAAGAATTCTCTACTTCCGGATCTACGACCTTCGTTCCACGTATGCCACCAGGCTAAGTGCCGGAGGCGTAGCCGATGAGTGGGTAACGCAGATGCTTCGCCAGGGCGACGCGCAAGTCTTCAAGAAGTATTCGCAGATGAAGCTGCAGATGAAGCGCGAAGCCTTGGAGAAGCTCAACCGTCGGGCGAACGAAATGGCGCCTACTAGTCTGGCTCCAATGTGCACAGTCATGATGCAGTAACCGCATTCGTGCACAGTTCGTGCACAGTCCGGGCCTTGAAAACAAGGTCTGGAGTGGAATATGAATGGAAGGTCTTTTAGAATCAATCGTGCAATACATGTCGGGGCGTAGCGCAGCCTGGTAGCGCACCTGCCTTGGGCGCAGGGGGTCGTAGGTTCAAATCCTATCGCCCCGACCAATCCTAAATGTTGAGCCGAAGGCACGCGGAACGCGGACCGAGGCGTGTGCCCAATAACCGAAGACATGGCACCGCCCGAGGTGCCAACGACGTCGCCGTCCACACGGGCGTCCACACTCCAAAAGCTGAAACTGACTATCAGAAATACGGATGTCCTTTGGTTGGTCATAAGCAGTCTTTTGTGCCTGCAAGCAACTGGCCCGGGAGGCGGAGCGGCCAAACCTTGAATAGAACAACTGCAAAGATAATAGTCGCGGCCGCGCACAGGATTCCAGACTCCCCTACCCATATGCTGTTGCCCTCCGTGGATAGGTCAAAAGCCTTTAACGAGCAGATACGCGACCAGGATTACACGATCTTTGTTTCCGGGACCAAGTGGACACCGAGAATCCACTAGTGCCCTCCGGGTTGGGAGACACCGGGCCGAATATCATCAGGGTGGGATCGTTCAGATTCCGGGCTGAGGCGTTTCGTGTTAAAGCCCCGAACGTACCTCGCCCGACCACCAGTTCTCTCTTTGACGGTTCTGTCGGTCATTCCCGATCAGCAACCCTTCGGTCTCGGAAACGGGGCAGGCTCGCCGAATTCCGCCTCATATTGATGAACTTGTTCACACTTTGCCTTGAATAGGAACTCAATCACGTTCTTGTAATCCGTCTGGTCCATGATCTCGATAATTCCGGTGATATCTCGGAACAATCGAGAGAATTCGTTCACAATATTTCCGGTCTCTGCGAATATCTTCTTTAAATTCTCGTAATCCTCTTGCATCACTGCGGCTGCTAACTAAGGCGTCTCGACACCTTTGGTGCACACAGATGGCACTATCTTCACGGTCGACGATGATTCAATTGTCGGCGTTAACCCAGTGACTCACGAACCATTCACCATTTCTCTCGAGAAGGGCTCATCTTTCGACGGTGGTAACTGCGGGGAATTCCCACCTATCTCCGGTTCGACTTCTCCAGTTGTCAGTTCGCAGGCGATCATTGCTGGCGACGGATTTGCGTACTTCGCCTACTACTGGGCGAATAGCTCCAAAACGTACGCTTGTCCCAGCGGCCAAATCTCCTTGGTATCGGATACTCATCTACGGGTTGTCCGCGTGGGCACGGATGGAACGTACCTGAAGATCAACGTTGGGAATTGGGGCGGGGGATCATTGCGAACTCTCAACCTCGGAACCTTGATAACTGATGCCGATCAAGGAGCCCTTTATTCCTGGGGGCTTTGCGCGGGTCCGCAGTCGCCTTGCTCTGCTCAATATTACCTAACATCGATAGCTGGAAACGGAAATCCCGCTACCGTCCCCACATCACTCGGCTTTTCGGGTTCCTTCGTACTCCCCGTAGTTCCCGTTTTGCAGCGGCAAGATGGTACTTACATCGGCAGCATCGGCGATGCAATGGTCGCATTTGACAAGACGGGCCGTAAAAAGTGGAGCCAGCCGAACTACACACCCAAGATTGCAACTGCCGATGGCGGAGTGATCGCGCAATCCGGGGGTGGGACCGCCGCAATGTTTGACCAGGACGGCAGTTCTACCGGCCAGATTGCAAGCCTACCCACCTAGGAAGGACAGGGTCCCAGCTGCGGCAACTATTGGTGTAAGTTAGATTTGGCATATCCCGCTGCGACGCAGGACGTTCCCAAATTTCGTAGTTTAATGACCGCGATTGGGAGAGGAATAGGCAATAGCGCTGCACATGAGATAGGACACCATCTTGAGCTGATTACCCCTAACGGCAACACTGGCTTTCCCTTCATGGATTGCGGTGTACACAATCCAGCAAAAGGCGGTTCGAATGCCTGCGAGAACGACGACGACTTTGTGTACAGCTTCTGGAACGCTGATGGTCTTCCCCAGGACACCGCCGATCCCACCGTCAACGGCGGGCAGTTCTTCTTCATCGATGTCCCAGGCCACCACCCCATTGAGTGGGGGCTCAGCAACAGGACCTGGCTCAAAACTCACTCACCAGAGGGCTGGTGAGGATAGTCATGAATACCCAGGAGCGAGAGGACTCTACCATGAACACAGGTGTATCCCGTGCGGGCTGCTATTTACGTTGGGGCTACGAACTTCTGTTTTCAATCTATCTTGCGGCCCTCGTTGTGTCAGTCAACCGAATGGTTGCAACATACTCGTTGGCTCTGCGGCTACGGTCTCTTTACGTTTCATATCGTTTTCCGCATGTCTCAATGGGCATTGATGACTACAGAGGGATCCGTGTGACATCCTTTCTGTTGGTGTGGTTGTTGGTGATATTGTTTTTCATCACGTTTCGACTGCTGGCAGACGGAGCGTTTGCGAAAGTTGTCCTGCGTGTTTTTACGGGAGTGGTCGCCATAGCTGGTCTTCCGGTTGCGCATATCTACAGTGGTCATCCAACCATGTTCTTCCTCAAAGCCGAACTTATTCTTAGCGTAGGCTGTATCATTCTCTATGCATACCGAAAGTGGCCAGTGTCGGATCTCGTGAGCCTCCTCTTGCTAGTTCTCCATTTTGGGGTTTGGACTTGGGTAATTTGGGATTCGTTTTCACTTGGCTTGGACGCGCTCTGGCCAGCTTGGGATAGTTGGTATATCTCTAAGGAGACGAGGCTAGCCTATGCTTTACTTGGATTCGCTTCCACTTTTTTCTGGGCCGCGTACATTCGTCAACTGAGTCGAAATTCTGCGAAGGAGACAGCTGCCGCGTAGCACGGTTTGTCGTACGGCACGCGGTAGCGCCGAATAGACAACAAACTCTTGATTATGTTTTTACCGTCCTCTGCCTCGCCGAGAGCGCTAGCGGACCAACTTTTTCTGCGCTGACTCCGGTGCTGGGAGCCAGACCATCTTTCGAATTTCTGGTTAGTAGACAAGGCTGTCGCCGTCCAATTCGCCGTGGCAAGTGTAATAGAAGACGACCCAGT
>Ga0137415_10005178_pt1 | contig 12893 bp, 11 predicted proteins | sample CZODoug3_1_1_16f_FD_183082 | JGI IMG/M metagenome (GOLD analysis project Ga0137415, IMG submission 183082) | Vadose zone soil fungal communities from Angelo Coast Range Reserve, California, USA - CZODoug3_1_1_16fungal (Hybrid Assembly) | ecosystem: Environmental > Terrestrial > Soil > Vadose... | reverse complement strand
CGCAGCAAAGACCACGTCGACACGATAATGACGACCGAGAGCACCAAGCTGACCACCGGATCGAGCACGCTGTAGCCGGTGAACGCGATGACGATCCCGGTGACCACCACGCCGGCCGCCACCACGCCATCGGCCGCCAGATGCACGAAGGCCGCCTGCACATTCACGTCGCGCTTTCGCCCCTTCATCAAGAGGAGCGCAGACACGCCGTTGACGACCACGCCGACCGCAGCCACGGTGGCCACCAGCCCGCCTTGAATGGGCCCCGGCTGATGCAGCCGCCCGATGGACTCCCATGCGATGGCTCCCGTCGCCACCACGAGGAGCAGCCCATTGCCCAGTGCCGCGAGGATCGTCGCCCGCTTGAAGCCGTACGTACGCCGCTCGGAGGGCTTGCGGCGCGCGAGCAAGCTCGCACCACCCGCGACCAGGAGACCGAGCACGTCGCTCAAGTTGTGCCCCGCGTCGGCCAGCAGGGCCATCGAGTGGGCGAGCAACCCGTAAAACACCTCCACCACGACGAACACCAGGTTGAGCACGATGCCGACCAAGTACGCGCGCCGGTCGTCGAAGCCGCCTTCCTGGCCGTCGTGCGCGCCGTGCGTGTCATGGTCGTCGTGCGCGCCGTGCGCGTGGTCGTGCGAGTGGAGGAGACCCATGCGAGTGGCAGAAAGATGCGTCTCTCCACGCGCCGCGGCAAGCAAATCGCGTCGCGTGGGCAAGCCGTCAAACCGCGTATTTCAAGCCGCGGCGCAAACGGGGGTCAACACCGGCAACGCGGTGACAAATGGTTAGACCGTCTGCCAGCGCCCATTTCGTGGCAGCATGCGAAGGCGCATGGAAACCGTTCGTCATCTCATCGTCGGCGCCGGCATCACCGGACTCACCGCCGCCGCTTTTCTTCGCGATCCCGACTATCTCGTCCTCGAGGCCGACACGCAGATCGGCGGCTACTGCAAGACCGTTCGCAAAGACGGCTTCGTATGGGACTACTCGGGCCACTTCTTCCACTTCAAGCATCCCGACATCGAAACTTGGCTGCGACAGCGGATGCCGGACCAGAATATCCGCACCGTCGAGAAGAAATCGTTCATCGCCTACGGCGACCGAAAGATCGATTTCCCTTTTCAAAAGAACATCCATCAACTTCCGCAAACCGAGTTCATCGAGTGCCTGTTCGATCTCTATTTCGCGAACCGCGAAAACGCCGAGACGCACAGCTTCAAAGAGATGCTCTATGCACGTTTCGGTCGCGCCATCGCCGAAAAATTTCTCATCCCCTACAACGAGAAACTCTACGCCTGCGATCTGTCCACGCTCGACAAAGACGCGATGGGGCGTTTCTTTCCCCACGCAAACCTGACGGAAATCATCCGCAACATGCGCGTGGCCGACAACGCGACCTACAACGCCACCTTCACGTACCCCGAGGGCGGCGCCATCGAATACGTGAAGGCCATCGCCAGGGAGGTCTCCGAGCACAACATCGCCCTGGAGGAGCCGCTGGTGGGCATCGATCTGCGCCATCGCATCGCGCGCACCAGCAAACGCGAGATTCACTACGAGCGCCTGGTGTCCTCGGCACCTTTTCATCGTCTCGTGAAGCTCTGCGACCTGCCCCACGACGAGGGCGCCTTCTCGTGGAACAAGGTGCTGGTCTTCAACCTGGGATTCGACCGCAAGGGGGCGCGCGACGTGCACTGGGTCTACTATCCCGACCGTGCGCGCTCGTTCTACCGCATCGGCTACTACGACAACATCTTCGACACCGACCGAATGAGCCTCTACGTCGAGCTCGGCTTCGCGCGGGACGCGACCATCGACCTCGAAGCCTGCCGCGCACGCGTGCTGGCGGATCTGGAGGCAGAAGGCGTCACCTCGGGCCATCGTTTGGTGGCGCACCACTCGGTGGTGATGGATCCCGCTTATGTGCATATTACACGCGCATCGATCGCCGAGCACCGGCGCCTCTCGCGCATCTTGCAGACACACGGCGTCTACTCCGCCGGCCGCTACGGCGGATGGACCTACTGCTCCATCGAGGACAACATGGTGGAGGCCAAAGCGCTGGTCGCCACCTTCGATCCGTGAGCGTTCGTGCGACGGCGCTCACTGCCACAAGGGCAGCAGCACGGCGGCGCACTCTTCGAGGAGCTCGCGGTGGGCTTTGGTGAAGGCGTGGATATGATCACTCTGGACGTCGAGGATGCCCACCACGATGTCCCGGGCGGCGCTGATGACGGGAATGATGATCTCCGACTGCGTGCTCTCGAGCATGGGCACATAGCGGGGGTCACGCTTCACCTCACCCGCAACGACGGTCTTGCGCAAGGTCACCGCCTCACCGATGAGCCCCTTGCCGAGGGGGAGCCGAAACGACGAGGGCACGGCCGGGCCGCTCCATGCGATGACCGTGTACTCGACCCTGTGCACATCGTAGACACCGACCCACTTCTGCCCGAAGTGCGTGCGAATCGCTTTGCAGATCTGTCCGGCTTTCGCGTCGCGATCTTCGTTGACCTGGAGGGTGTCCTTGATTTGGGCAACGAGACCTCGCTTGGGTTGCATGGCACGAAACTCCATCTCGATCGTCAGCTTGGGAAGGGCTCGATGGTCAGGTTAGAAGGAGGAGAGGTTCGAGACCTTTTACTTCGCAGCCCCCGAAGGGGCGGCGAGCGGCGGAGGAGGAGGGATTCGAACCCACGGATGACTTGCGCCATCGCCGGTTTTCAAAACCGGTGCCTTAAGCCGCTCGGCCACTCCTCCGGAGGTCTGCGGCTTTGCCGCATCCGACTTTCAACTGGACATGGAAGCAAGCGAGGTAAGCAGCAACGACTGCGACGAACGAGAGAAAAATGAAGGTGCGAGGTCTTGTACCAGCCCTATCGTCGTGGAAACACCCCATAAGACGGACGCCTCATTCATACATCGAGTACCGAACAGGTCGGCAGACAACCTACGCAGCACTTGCTGAAAGCCAAGAGGGGGACTACGTTTCGCCGCCCATCCCATGCCGCTTCGCTCCAAAAAAGCGTGCGCCTCATCGGGAAGCCTAGGAGTAAGACTACATGGCCCGCGTCACCGTTGAAGATTGTCTCGAGCGTGAGGAAAACCGTTTTGCTCTCGTGGTGCTCGCCGCCCAGCGAACGCGCCAGCTCATGAAGGGTTCCCCGGCGCTGGTGCATTCGAAGAACAAACCCGCAGTGACCGCCCTGCGCGAAATCGCAGCGGGAAAGGTCCACTACGACCGCTTGAGCAACGACGTCGTCCAGGAGTGGATCGAAGTGCAGCACCGCGCGGGTCTGTTTTAGGCGCGTTTTTTGAGCGTGAAGACGCTTGCGGAGCGACTGGCAGAAGTGCGGGACCGAGTCGATCGGGCCGCGCTCGTGGCGGGGCGCGCTCCCGAGAGCATCCAGCTCGTGGCCGTTTCGAAGACGATGGGGCCCGAGGCCGTGCGGGAAGCGTACGAGGCTGGGCAGCGCATCTTCGGTGAGAACTATGCGCAGGAGCTCGCGGCGAAAGCGGACGCGCTCGCCGATCTGCCCGACATCGAGTGGCACTTCATCGGGCACCTGCAGTCGAACAAGGCACGCGTGGTCGCCCCGCGCGCCAAGATGGTGCATGCGGTCGACGGCGTGGGGCTCGCGCGCGAGCTTGCACGCCGCGCGGAGGCCGCCGGGCGCATCCCGCTCGATGTGCTCATCGAGGTCAACGTCGGCAACGAGCCGCAGAAACACGGCATCGAGCCCGCCGATTTGAAGGAGCTCATCGCAGGCGTGCGCGCGTTCCCGGCGCTCCGCGTACGCGGCCTCATGACCGTGCCTCCCGAGGGCGATCCCGCTGGCGCGCGCAGCGTATTCGAAACGCTCGCCTCCTTGCGCAACCTGCACGGCGGCCCGGCCGAGCTCCCCGAGCTATCGATGGGCATGTCCAGCGACTTCGAGGCAGCCATCGCCGCGGGCGCAACACTCGTCCGCGTGGGCACGGCCATCTTCGGACCGCGCGCCGCGCGGACGGAAAACTAACGCGGCGACGCGCGACGCGCGCGCACCATTTCGGCGAGCGCGTGCAAGACGTCGACCGTCTGCTCCCATCCGAGGCACGCATCGGTGATGCTCTGGCCGTACGTGAGCCCCGCGGGCTGGGCGCCGGCGGCCGATGTCGCGCTGCCACGTTGGGGCACGTCCTGGCGGCCGCCAACCAGATGGCTCTCGAGCATCACGCCCACGATGTTCCGATTTCCGCGCGCGACCTGCGCGCCGATGTCGGCCGCGACCGCGGGCTGCCTGTCGGGATCCTTGCCGCTGTTGCCGTGCGAGCAATCGATCATCAAGTGCGGCCGCAGCTTGGCCTGTTCGAGCCGGGCCGCCGCGCGCTGGACCGATTCTTGGTCGAAGTTGGGCGCCTTCTTGCCGCCGCGCAAAATGATGTGGCAGCTCTCGTTGCCTTTGGTGACCACGATGGCCGCGAGCCCCTGCTTGGTCACCGAGAGGAACTGATGCGGGCTGCGGGCCGCGCCCACGGCATCGATGGCGATTTGCACGTCGCCATCCGTGCCGTTCTTGAAGCCGACGGGCATCGATAGACCGCTGGCAAGCTCGCGATGAACCTGGCTCTCCGTGGTGCGCGCGCCGATCGCGCCCCAGCTCACCAGATCGGCGATGAACTGCGGCGTGATGGTGTCCAGAAATTCGCACCCGGCGGGAACACCCATCTCTGCCAGATCGCACAGGAGCTTGCGCGCATACCGAAGGCCGATGTTGATGGCGAAGCTCCCGTCGAGATGCGGATCGTTGATGAGCCCCTTCCAGCCGACGGTCGTGCGCGGCTTCTCGAAGTAAACGCGCATCACCAAGAGGAGGTCCGAAGCCAGCGCGGGCGCCAACGCGTGCAGTCGCCCCGCGTATTCGAGCGCGGCCTCCACATCGTGGATGGAGCAGGGCCCCACGACGACGAGAAGCCGGTCGTCTTGCCCGCCCACGATCCGGGACACCGCCTCGCGCGCATCGCTCACGCAGGTGAGCCCTGCGGCCGTCACGGGAAACTCTTCGAGCAAGATGGCCGGAGGGATCAGCGGACGAAGGCGATCGATGCGTAGATCGTCGGTAGTGGGGAACATCGCGGCTCGTATATATCACCGCTTCCGCCGCTACAGTTTCTCGCGCTCGGAAATTTCCCGCGCACACGTTTGTACATTGCAGGCTCGACCCTGGGGCGCCTAGCGACGCCCGAGCAGCCTCGTCACGGTGCGCCGCCAGCCTTGCTCTCCGGACGCCGAACGCGCGGGGGCAAGGGAGACCGAAGAGGCGCTCTCGCGCTCGACCGCACTCCTCGCGCGGAGATCCGCTTCGAGGCGCACATTGGCCTCGTCTTGGCGGTCGTGAATGAGGGCGCGAAGCACCCATATCTCCGCCTCGCGGTAGTTCGAACGCGCACACTCGGCCTTGGCAATCGCACCGAGGGTGCGCGGGCCATCTCCCGCGACAGCGCGGGCACGATGCGCATGGCCGAGCGCGGTCTCGCCGTCTCCCAGGGCCACACACGCATCGACGAGCTCGAGGTACAAGTCCGGTGAGCCCGGCGCGAGCTCCAGCGCGGCCTCGAATGCACGACGCGCCGGCGCCCACGCGCCCATCCGCCGGCGTGCGATGCCCACCGCGTAGTGGGCAATCCACAGCGAATGCCAATCCGCCAAGCGCTGACCGCGCGCCACGATGGCCGGCAGATCCGAGGGCGACGCCGTCTGCGCACCGCGCATCACGCTCTCGAGCTCCAGCGACGTGACCGGATCCTCGAGCGGCAAGCGCTCGCGCACCGCCTCCGCGGCGATATGGGTTCCCGGTGCGTGGCGTTCGGCGAGACGGAGCATCCCGAGCGCCTCCTCACGCTCGCCCATTTGCTCGAGCGCGCGGCCGAGCATCAACTCGGCCCAGGCATCGTTCGGCAGCGCATCGAGCAGCGACCGACCGAGCTTCACGATGCGGCTGGCGCGCGCGACCCCCTCGGGCTCCGCACCGAACGCGAGCAAGATGGCCTGGCGCAGAACGTCCGGATGCATGCGCGGCGCCGAGGACGTCGGCGAAGGCGAAAAAGCCGCGGATGCCGAAGACCACGCGAGCGCGCGGTCCACCAGCGCCTCGGCGAGGAGCACATCACGCTGGTCCACGGCGATTCCTGCGAGCTGGACGAATGCACTCGGAAAAGGCGGTACCGCGTCGAGCACGCGTTCGAAGGAATGCCGCGCCGCCGCGACGTCACCGCGCAACCTGCGCACGATGCCTTGCTCGGTCACCAGCACGGGATCGTCGCCGCACATCGAGATGCCGCGATCGACGGCGGCCATGGCGCCATCGAGATTCGACGACGCGCGGCGCGCCTCGGACAAGATGCCATAGAGGCGCGGCCGTTTCGGCTCGATGGCGATGGCCGCGAGCGCATCGGTTTCCGCGCCCGCGGAGTCGCCGATGCGCACCCGAAGCGCCGCAGATGCCTCGCGAAGGTCGACATGTCCCGGGGCCCCGGCCATCGCCCGCTGCAAGGTGCGCATGGCCGCATCGGCCAGGCGCGCGTCGCGTCCGTTGACCACGGCGTCGATGGCCGTGGCGGCGAGCCGGCCTGCGGGGAAACGAGATCCCGGCGCATCTTCCACCGCGCGCTCCAAATGCACCAGGGCCGCGCGGCGATCGTAAGGCCCGCCGCGACGCGGATCGTGAACGAGACAGCGCTCGCCGCGCAGGACACTCTCGAGGGCCTCCCACTCGAGGTCCCCGATGTCGCGAAACACACCGAGATCGCCATCGAGCGGCCGGCACAGGTCCTCGAATGCCTCGAGCAAGGTGCGGCCGGCGCCGCGGTCGTCCACGTGCGCTTCCACGTGTGCGCGGGTCGTGCCATCGCGCGGGTCGAAGGCCAGCAAGCGAATCAAACCGGAGAGGCCGTCGGCGGGCGGCTCGAAGGCGCCCGTCATCACCATGTGCACATCGGGCGGCGCCTCGCCGCGACGCGAGAGGTCGCGCCACGCGTGCGGGTGCAGAAAGGTCTCCACCGCGTGCGACTGGAGCGTCGCCGTCCCCGCTCGGGGATTTTCCGGGGTCGCGCCCAAAAGCTGCGCCAGCGCGACGCTTTCTCCTCGGAGTTGCACGAATCCATGGACCAGCGCTGCCAGCCCCAGACCGAGCCCTTCGCCCGAGGGCGGAACCCCGAACGGAATGACGACGATGCGCGGCGACTGCGACACGGCCCGACGTTACCGCGTCTGTGGATTGAAGGCGATGCGCGCGATGATCCGCGTCTCTCGGTCCGGAGGCGCTGGAAATACCAGCTTGCCGAGGACCGCCCCTGCGCACGCCCGAAGCTCGTTCGGGCCGTTCCAAGGCTCCGCGCCCCACTTGACGACGTGTCCTCGGGCATCGAGATCGAGCGCAAAGACGCCCCGCGCCTCGACCGCGAGGTGCCGCTCTTGCTCGGATCGCGCATTTTCATCGCAAGAATGCAGCCCAGGCCGCGCGTCCTCCAGGACCAGATGGGCCGACGCCGCGTACGCATCGCCGGCGGTCGCCGCGGTCCCTGCGTATCCGCCTCGCGGCGCGAACACCGAGGGGATGACGACCACCGTACCTGGCGCGGGGGCCATCCCGTGTGCGGCTTCGGTGATCATGCATTGGACCACCTCGCCGGCAAGGCCGCAGGTCGCGTAGTTCTCGACCGTGGACTTGCCGTTGCTCCCCGTGCGCAGGACGATCGCGGCACGCCCTTCGGTGTCCGGGCGGTGCAAGGTGCCTTTGGTGTAGCAACTCCGAAACGGCTTGAGCATCTGCTCGATGGCGCGCTCGGTGAGGGATGCGTCGTGCGGTTCTTCGGTCACGCGCGCAGGGATCCACGATTGACCGAGACTGCCCGAAGGGGGACACCGAACGAACCGGTCGATGCCATCGCCGTGAATCTCCAGCTCCGACAACTCGACGGTGACGCCGTGCGGCTCCATCACTGGATCGGGCGGCTTCGTGCCCGCGCACGCGGCAAAGGCCAGAGCGGATGCGGCAAACGCTGAGAAAGAGGCCGATCCGGCCCTCGAGATCATCACGGCCATGTGAAGTGCACTATACATGTCCTTGATGGCCTCGCGCACACGCAGCCCCGGTCCCTCGTTCGCTTCTCGGGCGGGCGGAGAGACGCTCTTTGCGGCCGCGGCGCGAAAGGACCCATCGGCCCAGGCTCACGTTCCCCTCGCCGAGAGGATGCGGCCACACACCCTGGGAGAGCTGGTGGGCCAGGCGCACTTGTTCGGACCGAACAAGCTCCTGTCGCGTGCCATTGCCGGCGACCGCCTACCATCGATGATTCTCTGGGGGCCACCCGGCGTGGGCAAGACGACCCTCGGGCGCATCGTGGCCGAGAGCACGAAAGCCGAATTCGTCCTCTTCAGCGCCGTCCTCGGCAGCCTCCCCGAGCTTCGGCAAATCGTGGGCGAGGCCAAGGAGCGGCTCGATTACCACGGCAAGCGGACCATCGTGTTCGTCGACGAGATCCATCGCTTCAACAAGGCGCAGCAAGATGCCTTCTTGCCCCACGTGGAGGCCGGAACCATCACCCTCATCGGCGCGACCACCGAGAACCCGTCGTTTGCCGTCAACGCGGCGCTCCTCTCGCGGTGCAAAGTCTTTCGTCTCGAGTCCCTCGACGAAAATGAACTCGTCACGCTGCTCGAACGCGCGCTCGCCGATGAAGAGCGCGGCCTCGGCAAACGAAAGGTCGAAGCGACCCCCGACGCACTCCTGGCCATCGCACGGCTCGCCCGCGGCGATGCACGACGCGCGCTCACGACGCTGGAGACCACCGTCGATTACCTCGACACCGGCCAGACCAGCCAAGCCAGCCAAGCCAGCGAAACCAGACAAGAGCGGGAACTCACCGCGGAAACGGTGACCGCCGGACAGAGCTACGATCCGCTCCTCTACGACAAGGCTGGCGAAGAGCACTACAACGTGGTCAGCGCATTCATCAAGTCGATGCGCGGCTCCGATCCCGACGCGGCCGTCTATTGGATGATGCGCATGCTCGACGCGGGCGACGATCCGCTCTTCGTCTTGCGGCGCATGATCATCTTCGCAAGCGAAGACGTGGGCAACGCCGACCCGCGCGCGCTGCTCGTGGTTCAAGCCGCCGACAGCGCATTTCGCCGCATGGGAATGCCCGAGGGACTCTATCCCCTGACCCACGCCGCCACGTACCTCGCGGCCACCGCGAAGTCGAACGCCGTGGGCCGCGCCTGGCAACGCGCGCGGGAGCTCATCGAAGAACACGGCGCCCTCCCCGTCCCCATGAAGCTCCGCAACGCCGTCACCTCGTTGATGAAGCGCGAGGGCTATGGCGAAGGGTACAAGTACGCGCACGACTTCGACGGCGGCGTCGTGCCGGAGGAGACCTACCTGCCCGATGCGCTGGTCGGCGAGGTCCTCTACGAACCGAGCGACCGCGGCGAAGAGGCGCGCATCCGCACACGCCTCGAAGCCCTCCGCGCCGCACGCGGGAAGAAAGGCTGAAGGGCCGAAGGGTCCCCGGGCTACTCTTCGCCGAGCTCCAAGAGCACGCCCTGGAGCGCCGTGCGCAGTTCGCCCAGCGCGTGCGAATCGCCCTTTTTGCTCGCGACGGCGACGCCCGCTTCGAGCCAATCGCGCGCCTCGGACCATCGCTCGCACTTGCCGAGCATTTGCCCGCACATCAAGTACATGGGGACGTAATCGGGCTGAAAGGTTCGCAAGGTGGTGAAGGTTTGGAGCGACTCGTCGTATCGCTCCCCCTTGCTGTATTCGAGCGCGAGCCCGTACCACGCGAGCGGATCGGTCGACCCTCCCGCGGTGACCTTTTCCAAAAACGCGAGCCGCTTGGCGCTCTTCTCGTCGAGGCTCATGGTCAGATCCTTTCCACCACGCCGATGTACGGAAGATTTCGGTACTTTTCCGCAAAATCGAGCCCGTATCCCACCACGAACCGGTCTTCGATGGTGAAGCCGAGATAGTCGATCTTCACCTGCACCTTCGCGCGCGCGGGCTTGTGCAAGAGCGAACAGACCTTCACGCTGCGCGGGGCGCGTGTGCGGAAAAGGTCAATCAAGTGCGCGATGGTCAAACCGGTATCGACGATGTCCTCCACGATGAGCACGTCTTCACCGTGGATGGGCCGCGACAGGTCCTGCGTGATCTGCACCACGCCGCTCGATTCCGTCCCTTCGCCGTACGAGCGCACCCCAAGAAAATCCACCCGGAGCGACGCATCGATGGACCTCGCCAGATCCGCGGCAAACACGAAGCTCCCTTTGAGCACGCATACCAAGACGAGAGCGTTGTCCTTGTAGTCGTCGGAGATCAGCGCACCGAGCTCGCGCACGCGCTTGTCGATCTCCTCTTTCGAAATCATCGTGACGATACGTTCCGACATGGTCCGCGCGATGCTAGCCGAAGACCGCATCACGAGGTCACTTCATAATTGCACCTCGGTGCCCGTGGATGATCGATTGACTCATGGTACGAGCGAATCGATCAACCCTCCCGGAGCGAGCATTCGATGTCCGCGCGCCCTCTTTTTTCCTCGAGAAAATCGCACATCTTCGAACTGTCGAGAAGGGCACGCTCTTCGCAAAGGCGTCCGCCATCGAACGGGCGAACGACGCTCTACACGTCGAGGAGAAGCTCACATGAACAAAGCCATTCTATTTCTCACAGCGATCATGTCCCTGGGGGGCGCGGCCTGTGCGGCCAACGCGGATACGACCGACGAGCCGTCGGCCAATGCACCGGGGACCAGCGAGTCCAACGTGGATGTGCAACCTGCTGGCGGCGGTGGCCCGGGTATTTGCAAAGGGGCGCCTTGCCTTGAACCCAACACTACGGGATGGGGCGTACAACCTGCTGGCGGCGGGGGTCCCGGCATTTGCAAAGGGGCGCCTTGCCTTGAACCGAACGGAGAGCACTGGGATGTGCAGCCCACCGGTGGCGGGGGTCCCGGCATTTGCAAAGGGGCGCCCTGCGTTCAACCGGAGATCGCCGACGGTTACTGAGTCCTTCCCTTCCCACAACGTCAATTCGAGTCTGCGGCGCGCTGGATGGTCAGCGCGCGCCCATCGGTCTCGACGGCAATGGCCCCGTCGGAGTCGGTGCGCCACACACGCGCGTGAGCATTGCGCAACGTACCGAGGGTGACGGCGCTGGGATGACCGAAGCGGTTGCGAGCACCCACGGACACGACGGCTTCCTCGGGTTGCACTGCAGCGATGAATGCCGGCGTGCTCGAAGTGCGGCTCCCATGGTGCCCGACTTTGAGCACGTCGGCGCGTAGCGCACCGCGTGGCAAACGAAGCAGATCGCCTTCCTCTTCGCGCTCCGCGTCCCCCACGAGAAGAATGTGGCGCGCACCGTAGCCGAGACGGAGCACGAACGAGTTGTCATTGGGCCCGCGATCCGCCGTCGGCCCCGGACACGGCGCCAACACTTCGACCGTGACCCCTCCCACCACGTGACCTCCGCAGAGCGACTCCGGCCTTTGCAACACGACACCTTTGGCCCGCGCCATTGTCAGCAACCTCGCGTAGCCCCCGGCTGTCCCCTCGCGCTCGCCCTGCCCCGTATCCCAGAGCGACTGCACGGCGACGCCATCGAGCCCCGTCACGAAGCCACCGAAGTGATCGGGGTGTGGGTGCGACAGGACGACCAGCGACAGCGCGTTGCGACGGCGGGCGCGCAACGTCGGACCGATGACCCGTGTACCTACATCGACTGGGCTCCCGACGATGCCCCCCGCGTCCACCATCATCGCCTCCCCGTCGGGAAGATCGATGAGCGCCGCGTCCCCCTGCCCGACGTCGAGGAAGGTCACGCGCAAGAGACCCTTCGGTGTGCCCTTTGCGCGCGCATCGCATTCCAATACGGCCAAAAGCACGAGGCAGCCCGCGAAAATGGACATGCGATGCCGCGCTCTCCACGCCGTTTGGCGAACGAGCACCCAGGCCACCAGCGCAAAGGCAAGCACCGCGAACTGCGCGCTGGTCGGCGGCGGCACCGGCAACGCGAGCCATCCGATCTGCGACGACGTGCGCGCGATGCCACGCACCGCCGACAGCGCGAATGACGCCACCAGGGCACACCCACGCTCCGCGCTCGGGATCGGAGCGAGCATCCCGTGAACGAGACAAAGCGGGAGCGACACGATTTCTCCCAGGGGAACCGCCAAAAGATTCGCGAGCACACCACCCAAGGGCAACGTGGATGCAATCGACAGAATGACCGGCGCGCACGCGAGCGTGGCTCCCAGGGTCGTCGCCAGCGGCTGCACCAGCCACGCGGGAAGATGCGCCGCGCGTGCAGAGAGCACCGCCCCCACCGACGGCGTGAAAACGAAGAGTCCCGCGGTGGCCAACACGGAAAGGACGAACGAGACGTCGTACGCAATGAGCGGATCCGCGAGCGACATTCCCAGGATCGACAGGCCCAGCGCGCGACCGCCATCGCCACGGCGACCGAGGAGGCGCGCCAAAAGGATGGCGGTCGTCATCCAGGCGGCGCGCAAGGCGGAGCCACTCGAACCTGCAAAGTCGGCATAGAAGAAGGAGGCCGCGATGCCCACGGCGTCGGCGATACGCGATGCATCGATGCGCGCGGCGATCGCTTCGATGCGAATCAACAGGGCGCGCAGCACCTTCGTCAGTCCCAGAACGACCAGCACGAGGTGCATGCCGGAGACGGCGAGCAGGTGCGAGAGACCGCTCGTGCGAAACGCTGCGTCGTCTTCGGGTGCGAGATCGTTTTCTCCCAGGACCATCGCACGCGCCATCGGTGCGGTGTCCGCGGGGAAGGTGGCCTCGATCCGCTCGCGGGCAGCGGCGCGCGCGCGATCGATCC
>Ga0137415_10005176_pt1 | contig 12896 bp, 11 predicted proteins | sample CZODoug3_1_1_16f_FD_183082 | JGI IMG/M metagenome (GOLD analysis project Ga0137415, IMG submission 183082) | Vadose zone soil fungal communities from Angelo Coast Range Reserve, California, USA - CZODoug3_1_1_16fungal (Hybrid Assembly) | ecosystem: Environmental > Terrestrial > Soil > Vadose... | reverse complement strand
CCGTTGCTGGCATCGATTTGGCGCGCTTCCAGCGCACCTCCAAACGTCCCCAGCATTCAACCCGCGGTCGCGGAAATCACGTAATCAATCGTCGCCGCATGCGACTCCGCCAACTTCGCCGGATCAACCTTGTAGTGCTCGGCAATCGCCCCATGCACGCTGTAAACAACCGGCCGCGCCTCCCCCGGCAAATGCGCCACCCGCAAAGGCCCCCGCACCCGCTCCAACGTCGATTTCGACACATACACAACTTTGGACATGTCCGCGCCTCCCTCGCACGTTCGATGCTCTACCTCGATTTTCGTGATGGCGATCCCAGTTTACTATTGACAAAATACGGAACCTGTTGTACCATCCGTTATGTCAGCCCGAACAACCCTCTTAACCTCTTTCCTTCCTATTACATACATGCAACCCAAGCATTATCACGCGATTGCGCACTCTTTTGCGCAACGGCAGCGCGCTAAACATCTTAGTATCATTAGCTTGCGCACTCTTTCTATTGCAACGGGGGTGGCACCCCGGCCATCTTCCGGAAGCACTGGTCCGGCCCACCGATTCGCTAAGTCCTTTAGAATCCGCTTTTACACCAAATGGGCTGCTAACCCCTTTAGAATCCGCTTTTACGAAAAACACCGGGGTGGGAGGGGTAGCGGAACGTTTTCCAGATCAGAAAAGCCGCGCGATGTATTCCCGCATCATGTGCTTCCAATACGGCCAGTCGTGCCCGCCTTCCGGGCCCCAGTTATCGAGCGAATGCCGGATGCCTTTCCCGCCGAGGATTTCGGAGAGGCGGTACGACGGGCCGGAGTTCTCCCATTGCCCGGTGCCGGTGGCGATATGAATGTCGCAGGAGGCAAGCTGCTCGTATACCCAGGGATCGCTCAGGTTGGCGAGGTAATCGACGGGATTGTTGAAGTAAAAATTGTCGTCATACATCCCGTCCATGAAATTTTTCAGGTCGTACACGCCGGACATAGCGAAGCAGCGCTTGATGACGTCGGGATGCTTGAAGAGCGAGTTAGCCGCGTGATACGCGCCGAAAGACATGCCCATCGTCGAAATGCCAATTTGCGATTGGCAACTGCTCCAGATGAACGGCACGACTTCTTCGCGCAGGTAAGAATCGAAAACGGACTGCACGTAGCTGCGATGAAACGGATGCGCGGACTTGTTGTAGAAAGAAAGGCCGTTGATGGAATTGACGCTGAAGAATTTCACTTTGCCGGCGTCGATGAAATCGGCCAGCGCGCCGATCATCCCCTGGCCTTCCAGCTCGAACTCGTCACCCGCGCTCGTCGGAAAGCCCAGCAGCGGCGGTCCCCAGTGGCCGTAGACGACTACACCCAGTTCGATGCCCAGGCGCGGCGAATGCCAGCGATGAATTTCGCGCTTCATGATTCTGCGGCCTCAGTGGCACGGGCTTTAGCCGGTGCTCCGACGATTGCAATTTCAGCTACGAAGCACAGGCCTGCTTGCCGCACGCAGGCTAAAGCCCGTGCCACTTCTTGCGGGGTGAGGCAGTATGCCAGCAGCGTTGCGATTGGAGCAAGATATTCGTGGCACAGCCATTTCTGGCTGTGCTCCGGCGAGCGCAATTGCTCCACGAAGCACAAATCGCCCTCGGACCAAGTGTTATGTACAATAGGCGCACTCAGTCGGCACCTCGGAGGGAAAACTTCATGGCTACCCCCACAACAGCAACTCGGCCCACGCCGGAACGAATTTTCAACGCGCTCAATGCCTACCAACAGACAGCAGCACTGCGCACGGCAATCGAACTCGACGTGTTCACCGCCATCGGGGCCGCCGCAAACACCACGGCGGCAATCGCGGCAAAGACTGGAGCGGCGGAAAAAGGCGTGCGCGTCCTTTGCGATTTCTTGACCATTCATGGATTTTTGAACAAGGAGCAGGGCAAATACGCGCTGACGCAGGAATCCGCGCTCTTCCTGGACCGCAAATCGCCGGCATGCCTGGCGTCTATGGCGGGATTTTTGGGCACGGGACGCGCACGGAGCATCTTTGATTCGTTGACGGAAACAGTACGCAACGGCGGCTCGGTTTGGAAGGAAGGCGGGGACAATACCAAGCCGAACGATGAGTTCTGGGTAGCGTTTGCGAAATCGATGGCGCCGCTCACGGTGCCGTCGGCCGAATTTATCTCCGGGCTGCTGCGTGCCGATGAAGGCAAGCCGGCCAAGGTGCTGGACATTGCCGCCGGGCACGGCATGTACGGAATCACTGTCGCGCGGAAAAATCCGAAAGCCGAGGTTGTTGCGCTGGATTGGCCATCGGTGCTGCAAGTGGCCAAGGAAAACGCGCAGAAATTTGGCGTCGCCGATCGCTATAGCGTGCGCGAGGGCAGCGCATTTGAGACGGACATGGGCAGCGGCTACGATTACGTACTGCTCACCAACATTTTCCATCACTTCGATATGCCTACTTGCGAGAAGCTGATGAAGCGAGTACAGGCCGCGCTAAAACCCGGCGGCAAGGCAATCACGCTGGAGTTTGTGCCTAACGAAGATCGCGTGTCGCCGCCGACTGCGGCGGCCTTCAGCTTGATAATGCTGGCGAATACGGATTCCGGCGACGCGTATACTTTTTCGGAGTACGAAAAAATGTTTCGCAACGCGGGATTTGCGAAGTCCACGCTGCATCCCGTGCCGGAAATGCCGCAACAAGTGATCGTCTCGGAGAAATCAGCTTGAAGAAGAAGAAGCCAGTCGCGCGCGCCAAGAGCAAAAAGCCCAGCAAGAAGAAGGCAGGCGCGAAAGCCGCAAACCGAAGGGCGTCGACCGCGAACTCAAGCGTGAATGACGCCGCATTGCGCAAGCACCTAATCGACGTCCTGAAGGGCGGCTCCGCGCACGTGCAATTCATGGACGCGCTGGAAGAATTTCCGCCCAACAAGCGCGGCACGTTCGCGCCGGGTCTGCCGCATACGGGCTGGCAATTGCTGGAACATGCGCGGATCGCGCAGTGGGACATCCTGGAATTCAGTCGCAATCCTAATCACGTGTCTCCCGGATTTCCCGAAGGCTATTGGCCGAAAACGCCAGGGCCGCCGGCCGATGCGGAATGGGACAAGAGCGTGCAGTCATTTCAAAATGATCTGAACGAAATGATCGAGCTGGTAAAGAATCCGCGCACCGATCTCTTCGCAAAGATTCCGCACGGCGACAACCAGACGATTCTGCGCGAAGCCCTCGTCCTGGCAGATCACAACGCCTATCACCTCGGCCAATTAGTAGATCTGCGCCGCGCCCTGGGCACCTGGCCGCAACCTTAAGTTCCAGACTTTGGAACGTGCAATGTCCGCAGGCCTTATGCGACGCGCCATCGCGCTCGCGCTCGAAAATGTTTGCGCCGCTCGCGGCGGGCCCTTTGCGGCCCTGGTCGCAAAAGACGGCAAAGTAATCGCGGAAGGCGCCAACAGCGTCACCGCCACAAACGATCCCACCGCGCACGCGGAAATCGTAGCGATACGCGCAGCCTGCAAAGCGCTCGGCAGTTTTCAACTGACCGGCTGCGACCTCTACACTACCTGCGAGCCGTGCCCGATGTGCCTCGGCGCGATTTACTGGGCCCGCCCCGCGCGCGTCTTCTACGCCGGAGTAGCCGCCGACGCGGCTGACGCCGGCTTCGATGACGCATTCATTTACGAAGAGCTGCAACGCCCGCCCGAATCGCGGCGCATTCGGATGATTCAGCTCATGCGCGAAGAATCTCTCGCAATTTTTGCGGCGTGGAAGCAACAGGCTAGCAAAACGAAATACTGATTTCGTGCGGTGGCTGGGCTTGCAACCATTCGAAATGGCGGTAGGATGTAGCGTGTTGGCGGTGGAGCAAGAGGGTATGGCAGCGGGTGTGCCGTAATCAGCTGTGTCGCACCATTGGGTCGAAGTTCTTCGGGAGGGCAGCATGATCTCCATTGAAAATGTTAGCCGGCGTGGATTTCTTAAGGGCGTGGTGGGCGCGGGCGCTTTTGTTTTGGGCGTGCGGCTGATGCCGGTGGATTTGCTGGCGAGCAGCGATGTGGGCGGAGTTGATCCGGCAGGGCCGATGAATGCGGCGCCGCTGCATCCCAGCGTTTACGTGGCGATTGATACGGATGGGACGGCTTACATTGTGGCGCACCGGTCGGAGATGGGGAACGGCGTTCGAACGGCGCTGCCGCGCATCGTGGCGGATGAATTGGATGCGGACTGGGCGCGCGTGAAAGTGGTGCAGGCGACCGGCGATGAGAAGTACGGCGACCAGGATACGGATGGTTCGCACTCGGTGGTGAGCTTTTTTGTGCCGCTGCGGGAAGCCGGCGCGACGGCTCGATTGATGTTGGTGCGAGCTGCGGCGCAGCAATGGAGCGTGCCCGAAACGGAATGCTCGACGGAATTGCACGCGGTGGTGCACAAGAAATCGGGGAAGAAGCTCGGATATGGCGAGCTGGTGAACGCGGCGGCGAAGCAGGACGTGCCGAAGAAAGAGGATTTGAAGCTGAAGCCGCGGAGCGAGTGGCGATACATAGGAAAAGATGCGTCGAGCTACGACCTGAAGGATTTGTGCACGGGCAAAGGAATCTACGGGCAGGACACGCGAATGGAAGGGATGTTGTACGCGACGGTGATGCACCCGCCAGTGATGGGCAGCACGGTGAAGGCGGTGGATGACAAAGAGACGCTGGGTGTCAATGGCGTAAAGAAGACGGAGACGATTCCCACTTACAAGCCGCCGGTGAATATGCAGGCGTTGGGCGGCGTGGCGGTGCTGGCGGACAGCACGTGGGCGGCGATGCAGGGACGGAAGAAATTAAAGGTGCAGTGGGAAGAGAGCGCGCACAAAGTTTTTAATTCGGGGCCATATCGCAAGGAGTTGGAGGAGACGGCGCGGAAGCCGGGGAAAGTGATCCGCGAAGTCGGGAACGTGGACGAGGGTTTTGCGAAGGGCGGGAAAGTAATCGAGGCGGAATATTATGCGCCGCTGCTGGCGCACGCTTCGATGGAGCCGCCGGCGGCGCTGGCGGTGTATCGCGACGGGAAGGTAGAGGCGTGGGCCCCTACGCAAAGTCCGCAAGGCGCGCGGGACGCAATTGCCGAGGCTGTGGGCGCGAAGAAAGAAGATGTGACGGTGCACGTTACGCTGCTGGGCGGAGCGTTCGGACGGAAGTCGTTTCCGGATTTTGCGGTGGAAGCGGCGGTACTGTCGAAGAAAACCGGCAAGCCGGTGAAGGTGGTGTGGACGCGCGAGGACGACATCCGGTTCGATACGTATCACTCGGTTTCCGCGATGTATATGAAGGCTGCGGTGGGCGCGGATGGGAAACCGACGGCTTGGCTGCAGCGCACGGTTTTTCCGCCGATTGGGTCGACCTTTGACGCGAACGCGGTGTATTCGGACGCAGGCGAACTTGGATTAGGATTCTCGGATTTGCCGTACGCGATTCCGAATCATCGTTCGGAGAATGGACCGGCTACGGCGCACGTGCGCATCGGGTGGCTGCGATCCGTCGCCAACATTTATCATGCGTTTGCGATTCAGTCGTTTACCGATGAGCTGGCGCACGCGGCGGGCAAGGACCCGCTGGAGTACACACTGGCGCTGCTGGGGCCGGACCGCATTGTGCCGAAATCGGAGTTGCCGAAGGACTACACGAACTACGGCGGGAATTACGAGCAGTATCCGATCGATACAGCGAGATTCAAGCGCGTGGCGCAGCTTGCGGCGGACAAGGCGGGATGGGGCAAGAAGAAAAACGGCAACGGCTTTGGCATGGGCATCGCGGTGCACCGTAGTTTCTTGACGTACGCGGCTTCGGTGGTCCAAGTGCAGATGAATGATGCGGGGAAAATGCAGATCACGCGCGTGGATTCGGCGTTGGATGCGGGAACGGTAGTAAATCCGGAGATGGCGCGGAACCAGTTTGAGGGCGCGGCGGTGATGGGCGCGAGCATTGCGCTGTACGGCGAGATCACAGCGACAAACGGCGCGATCGATCAATCGAACTTCGACACGTTCCAGATGGCGCGGATGAATAACGCGCCGCGCGAAGTTCACGTGCATATCGTGGAGAGCGATGCGCCTCCAGGTGGGATTGGCGAGCCGGGGTTGCCGGCGTTTGCTCCGGCACTTTGCAACGCAATTTTTGCGGCGACCGGGAAGCGGATTCGGGAGTTGCCGTTGACAAAGGCTGGATTGGCGTAGCCACTGAGATTCCCGTGCACGTCGTTCACATTTTGCAACGGCACGAAAAGCCTCAGGTCCAAAGGGCGGACCTGAGCTACAGGTGGCGAATCTGAGGCCTCGAATCGACTTAACGTTTCCTCGAATCAACAAATTTGTCTTCGCAATCCTAAGCCTTATCGTTTTTTCGCAGCCGGCTGGGGCGCAGCGGCGGCCGGTTTTGCCGCAGATTGACCTGCCGCATCCTTATTACTATCGCGAATTGTATTTGCCGCAGTTGACTAGCGGGCCGAGCAGCGTGGCTTGGTCGCCCGATTCGAAGGAAGTGGTGTATTCGATGGCGGGCTCGTTGTGGCGACAGAGGATTGATTCGACTAAGGCCGTGCAGTTGACGGATGGGCCGGGATACGACTATCAGCCGGATTGGTCGCCGGATGGGAAGAGCGTTGTATACGTGTCCTATCAGAAGGATGCGATGGAATTGTGGCTGCTGGATTTGGTGAGCGGGAAGACGCAGCAATTGACTCACGAAGGGGCGGTGAATGTCGAGCCGCGCTGGTCGCCGGATGGGACACGGATTGTGTTTGTCTCGACGGCGTACAACAAACGATTCCATATTTTCCGGGCGGATGTGCGCGACGGGAAACTAGAGAACGTGGTCAGGCTGACGGGGGAGACGAAGAGCGAGTTGCCGCGCTATTACTACAGTGCGTTTGATACGGAGATCAATCCGGTGTGGACGCGTGACGGTAAAGAGATTTTGTTTGTTTCGAATCGCGGGCACATCCATGGGACCGGCGGATTCTGGAGAATGAAGGCGGAGCCGGATGCGGAGGCGCGCGAGATTCATTACGAGGAGACGAACTGGAAAGCGCGGCCGGATTTTTCGCCGGATGGATCGAGAATGGTTTACAGCTCTTATTTAGGGAGGGAATGGCACCAGCTTTGGGTGATGCCGGCGAAGGGCGGAGATGCGTTTGCGATTTCTTACGGGAATTGGGATGACACGAATGCGCGCTGGTCGCCGGATGGTAAGCGGCTGGCGTTTATTTCCAATCGGCACGGTAACACAGAGCTTTGGCTGCAGAATATTCCTGGGTCAGGGCAGCAGCATCTGGAGACCAAAGAACGAAAGAATTTGAGACCGAGAATGCCTTTTCGTGTGAAGTGGCACGAATTCAATGACCAACCATTTAGCGCGCGAGTATCCGTAACCGATGCGGTAGGACACTTCTATGCGCCGTATGGCGCATGGATTTATGCGGATGATGGCTTCGACCGCACCGAGCGGCCATTTGAGGCGCATTACTTTTATTCGCGAGGTGAGGAGGATATTGAGTTACCCGCAGGGAAGTTTCAAATCGAGATTTTGAAGGGCTTTGAGGAGCCCATGCTGCGCTCGGCGTTTACTATGGAAAGAGGTAAGGAATACGAGATGGCCCTGGCGGTATCCTCGCGCAGGCATTGGACAGGATTCGCAGACGAGAATTGGGTTAGCGGCGATTTGCACGTACACATGAATTACGGGGGAACGTACCGAAATACCCCGGAGCACTTAATAGAACAAGCCGAAGCCGAGAATCTGCAGGTCGTCAACAACTTGATTGTGAATAAAGAACAGCGGGTTCCGGACGTAGCCTACGACGCGAAACAGACAGATCTGGCGTCGAAAGCGGACGCCATCGTGGTGCATGGGCAGGAATTCCACACGAGTTACTGGGGGCATCGCGGCGTATTGGATTTGCATGGGAGCGTGCTGCTGCCGGGATACGCGGGTTACCCGAATACGGCAGCAGCCAGTGTGTTTCCAATGAACGCGGACGTTTATGACATGGCACACGCCAAAGGGGCCCTGTTGGGAGAGGTGCATCCCTTTGACGTTGCGCCTGATCCTTTCGCGAAATCTCCGCAACGCATTACGGATGAGTTGCCGGTAGACGTGGCGCTGGGGAAATTGGATTACATGGAGATTGTGGGTTTTAGTGATCACCGGTCGACGGCAGCGGTCTGGTATCGCTTGCTGAATTTAGGATTCCGGATTCCGGCTGGCGCGGGAACGGATGCGACAGCGAATTATGCGGCGCCGATCCGCGGACAAGTTGGGATGGACCGGGTTTACGTACGGATGCGTGAACGTTCAATGAATGTGGATGAATGGTTTCGAGGACTAAAGAACGGACAAACGTTCGCTACGAATGGGCCGCTGTTAGATTTTTCGGTGGGAGGACAGGAGATCGGCGGCGACTTGGAATACGCTCGAGCGCAGGAAGCGGTTCCGTTTCGAGCGAAGATGCGGTCCATTGTGCCGGTGGATCGTTTGGAGATTGTCTGTAACGGAGTAGTGGTGAAGTCGTTGGCGGGCACGGATGCGGGCCCGGCTGGACCGTGGGGGACCGCTGAGGTTAATGGGACGATTCCGGTGAAGGAGAGCGGGTGGTGCTTGCTGCGGGCTTCGAGCGATAAGGCGGAATATCCGGTGCTGGACAATTATGTTTATGCGACGACTAGCCCGATTTACGTGACCGTTGGGGGGAAGAAGGCGCGGTCGCCGGAGGATGCGAAATATTTTGTGGCGTGGATTGAGCGCACGATTGAGACGACATCACAGTACCCGGATTGGAATTCGGCGGCGGAGAAAGAAAGCGTAATGCGTAAGTTGGACGAAGCGAGGAGAGTGTTTGTGGGCATGCGATAAGCGCGTTGGCGACATCGCGGTAGCGTTGCCGAAGGCGCCCGCCACGGTCGGCGGCCGCTACAGGTGCTGAACTATCGACCGCCTCAACGGAAAGATGGGCAGTAGCATAGACGTTGTCAAAGCGGCGGCTAGACCGCCGCACTCCCAAAGAAATCGTGCCGGGCTCCAGCTAGGCGCTGGCGACGAGTTCGTAGAGGAACTCTACGTAGGAGCGCGTTGCGCCGTCCAGGCCTTGCACCTTAGGGTTGGCGGATTCGATTACGTAGTATTCGTCGGGAGCGTGGGCGCCGCTGCCGTGGCCGAGGCCAAAGTGGCCGGCGGGGAGGCGGAGTGGGTCGCCGGTGAAGACGTAGCCGGGCCACGAGCCGGCGTTGCGCGGCAGGAGCACGGGATCGATGCCGTGACGGCGATAGACGGCGTTGGAGACGCGAATCATTTCGGCGTCGGCAGGCGTGCTGGTGGGATCGTACCCGCCGCTCATCTTTACTTCGATATCGGCAAAACCTTTTTTGGCAAGATGCGCTTTCAGCGTGGCGAGCGCTTCGGCGGCGGTCATATCCGGGACGAGGCGCATGTCGATTTTGGCGACGGCGCGGCCGGGGAGAATGGTCTTTCCCCCGGGGCCGGTGTAGCCGCCGACCAATCCTTCAATATTCACCGTGGGCCGCGAGACGAGAAGCTCGAGAGCTTCCTGCCAGCTTACGTCGTGGACCCAGTGATCGACTCCGAGCAATTTTTTTGCGTTGGCCTCGCTGAGGCGATTCGCGGCTTCGGCGATCATTTTCTTTTCGGCGGGCGAGACCGGGCGTGCTTTCGCGGCGAAGCCTTCGATGGCGGGATCGTTGCCGTCGGGCGCGACGAGCGTGGCGAGCGCTTCGACGAGATGCCAGGCGGGGCTGTCGAGGCGCGCTTTGTTGCTGGAGTGCACGTCTTTGCGCGGACCGCGGCCCCACTTTTCTCCGCTGGAGATCAGTTCGAGTTCGACAACGCCCTTTGCGCCGAGAGTGATGGTGACTTCCCCATCGAGGCCTTGCGATGACGAGGGCATGAAGATACCGCTGCACTTTTTTACGGCGGCGAGGACTTCAGGTCGATGCACGACTTGATGGAAATGCGGGGAGCCGATTTCTTCTTCGCCTTCGGCTACGAAAACGAGATTGACGGGGAGCTTGCGGCCGGCCCCGCGAATGGCGTGAAGAGCGGCGAGGAACGTGGCTTCGGGACCTTTCTGATTTACGGCGCCGCGGCCGATGACAACTTTGCCGAGGCCGGGCTTGTCCACGAGCGCGGCGTCCCACGGCGGCGAGGACCACTCGGAAGGGTCGACTTGCTTGACGTCGTACATGAAATAGAGGCCGAGCGTTTTGGGAGCGCCGGCGTCGAGCGTGGCGAAGATGCCAGGCTGGCCGTCGGTGGGGACCTTGGTGACCTGGCTGAAGCCGGCCTCGCGCAGCATCTGCATGGTTAGCTCGCAGCCTTCGCTCATGCCGCGATTTTCGGCGGCGATGGAGGGCTGGTGAATCCAGGTTTGCAGGCGCTTGAGGGATTCGTCGTGGCGTTTGTCGATCTCCGAGACGATGGGGTCGAGGTCCGCGGCGTTTGCGGCCGCGGCGCGTGTCCAGCGAGGAAGTGCGAGAGCGGCGGCAGCGCCGGCGGTAGTCTGAAGAAAGGTGCGACGGTCGGACATTTTTGTCTCCACTGAGGATGAATTCGCGTCCCGTTCGGGCGAGAGACTACACCTTTTGCGGCGGTGGCTGCAAATGCCTGGATGGGTGGTGCCGAGAAGGTGTCAGTGAGTCGGCTCGAGCGTCAGCTTTTGGACGCGCCAGTTCAGGATTTCGGCCACGAAGAGTTCGGTTTCGGAGGGGCAGGCGATTTCGTGGATCCAGCCGAAGTCGCCGGGTTGCTTGCCGGCTTGACCGAACCATCCGAGAAGTTTCCCGTCGAGGCTGAGTTTGTAGATGCGGCCGGGGAAGGCGTCGGAGGTGAAGAGGACTTGATTGGGCGGCGGTGTGATGCAGATGGTCCAGGGGGCGCCGGGAGACATGGTGCCGGTGTTTTGCGGGGGGCGATTGCCGATGGCGGGGCGCGCGTTGGGGCCGATCGGCACGTCGATCGTGATCTGGCGCAGGACTTTCCCGTCGGTGTCAAAGACTTGAATGCGGCGATTGCCACGGTCGGCGACGTAGATGTTGTCGTGCGCGTCGACTCCGATGTTGTGGGGCGTGTTGAACTGGCCGGGCTGGTCGCCGGGCTCTCCCCAGGATTTGAGCCAGACACCGTTTTTGTCGGCTTTGGCTACGCGCGAATTGATGTAGCCGTCGCTGATGTAGGTGTTGCCGGCCGAATCCCAAGCCATGTCGGTGACCTGGCGGAAAAAGCCATCGACGGGAGGGAGCGGCGGCTTGGGATGCTTGAGCGGCTCGGTGCCTTCGTCGGAGGCCTCCTGCTTGCGGCCGAAGACCATCACGACGCGGCCCTGCGGATTGAACTTGATGACCATGTCGGAGCCTTTGTCGGCAACCCAGATGTTGTCTTCCTTGTCGATGCGAACCGAATGCGCGAAAGACCAGGCGTAGAGGTTGTGGCCGATTTCGCGGAGGAATTTTCCGTCGGGAGCGAATTCGAGGAGTTGGGCGGCGGCGGCTCCGTAGGCTGGGCCGGTGGTGCTGCCACGGGAGAAGACGAAGATGTGACCTTTGGAATTGACAGCGACGCCTACGGCTTCGCCGAGGTGCAGGTCAGCGGGAAACTTGAGGAAGTCAGGGACGGAGTGGTAGCGGATTTCGGGGACTTGCGACTGCTGGGCGAAAAGAGAGTTGGTGAGGACAAAGAAAACAATTGAGACGACAGAGAGTCGCATGGCGTGCCTCCGAATCGGCTGATGTGCGCGCGTTCGGGGCAGACTATACACCCGGAAGGATGAGAGGCGAAGAGGGGAGGTGCGGGTTACGAATTTACGGACGAACTACGGAAAGACAGAGTGCTTGGTGATGACGCGTCACTGGCGTGGGCGATATGGGCACCGAGTTGACGGCAAATTCTTACCTGTTCGTACCTGGCTAACGGGACTTTCGCTTAGGAGGCACCCTGGCGCCTTTTTTGCGAGCTTCCGAGAGGCCGATGGCAATGGCTTGCTTGCGGCTCTTCACGCGGCCGCCTTTGCCGGCTTTGCCAGAGCGTAGCGTGCCACTTTTTCTTCTGCGCATTGCGCTGGCGACGGTCTTGCTGGCGCCTTTACTGTACCTGCGCCGTGAACCAGATCTTCTGGCTGCCATGTGAAACCTCCTGCAAATTAGATTGTGCTCAGGGTGAAAAGTTTGCGGCCGAGATGCGTAGCAATATGTAGAGGAGTTCGGCGGTTCGCGTTGGCCGAACGACGGTATGCAGGCTTTCTTCTGGTTAGTCGAGGACCTAAATTTCACATCTTTTTTGGCCAATCGATTGCATCAGAGAAGAGCGAAGCGTCGGGGACGAGGGCCATGAAAAAGGTCGGATTTACCGTTAGCGGCTGGATCATCATCGGGTTGGGCATCGCGGGACTGGCATTACCGTTCATTCCCGGAGTGATTCTTATTGTCCTGGGGCTTGTAATTCTTTCCTCCCATTATGTTTGGGCGCAGGGGGCTTTGGATTGGCTGCGCCGCAAATTTCCTAAAACATTACGATTCGCCGATCTCCAGTTGGCAAGCTTGAGGCAGCGGTTCACCGCGCGCTAAACGACAGGAGCCTCGCCTTGAAAGTAGTTTACTTTGCACAGTAAGCGCATGAATCGGACTCACTGAGTTTTCTAAGAGTACTGTTGAAATGAACACTTGTTCTATTTGTTTCCGGCCATTCGAAGCAGTCTGGAAAGAGCTACTCTCTACTTCTGATTCAACATTCCATACAACGGCTGCGATGAGTATGACGCTGCACGGGCCAGTTAATCGAAGACACAGCTAACGCGCGATCTTCTATAGTGTGATGGTTAGTGGGCCCGGTAGGATTTGAACCTACGACCAACGGATTATGAGTC
>Ga0137415_10005173_pt1 | contig 12899 bp, 9 predicted proteins | sample CZODoug3_1_1_16f_FD_183082 | JGI IMG/M metagenome (GOLD analysis project Ga0137415, IMG submission 183082) | Vadose zone soil fungal communities from Angelo Coast Range Reserve, California, USA - CZODoug3_1_1_16fungal (Hybrid Assembly) | ecosystem: Environmental > Terrestrial > Soil > Vadose... | reverse complement strand
GGCCGCATTAACTCAGTTCCATGACTGCCATGCGAACGGCGCATCACCCCGCGGACCAGGCGAACACGCTCGCAAGGGATGCCCCGAGGGGCATCCGGCTCAGTCCTCGCTGACCCGCTCCGGCGGTGGCGCAAGGCCAAGATCGAGGTCGCCCGGCTCCAGCGGATCCTCATCCTCGCGCAGCGCCGGCTCATCCGAGGGCATCGGCACCGAGAAGCCGGGCGGCAACCGCCCGTCGAGCAGCCCCGAGCCCTTGAGCTCGTCGAGCCCGGGCAGATCGGCGACCGCGTCGAGCCCGAAGTGCGACAGGAACGTCTCGCTGGTGCCGTAGGTGACGGGCCGGCCCGGGGCCTTGCGGCGACCGCGCGGCCGGATCCAGCCGGTCTCAAGCAGAACGTCGACCGAGCCCTTGGAGGTGCTCACGCCGCGGATGTCCTCGATCTCGGCCCGCGTCACGGGCTGATGATAGGCGATGATCGCCAAGGTCTCGATCGCCGCGCGGGAAAGCTTGCGGGTTTCGACGGTCTCCTTGCTCAGGAGCCACGAAAGATCGGTCGCCGTACGGAACGCCCACTTGCCGCTGACGCGAACGAGGTTGACGCCGCGCGTGGCGTATTCCTCCTGCAGACGCGCGAGCGCCTCCGGCAAGTCGACGCCTTGCGGCAGACGCGCCCCGAGCGACTTCTCGTCGAGCGGTTCACCCGAGGCGAACAGCATCGCCTCAAGGAGCCGAAGCTCTTCGGGTCTCTGCTCCGCTTGCGGGTTTTCCTGCGCGTCCGGCGCAGTGTCGGACTCCTCAACATTCATCGGCATCACGACTTTCAGGCTCGGCATTGCTGCGGCCTCCTCTATCCCTGGCTGTCGCCAGACGCCGCCACGCCGTCCGGCTGAGCCACCCCATTGGCAGTCTGTTGTCGCTTACGCACATAAAGCGGCGCGAACGCCGTCTGCTGGTGCATCTCCATCAACCCTTCGCGCACGAGTTCGAGCGTCGAAGCGAAGCTCGATGCGAATACCGTCGGCGCGAATGACGGTTCCACCACGAACGAGAGCAGATATTCGTCGAGCCGCGTCCAGTCGGGCGACTGGCCGATCAGGCGCTTCAGCGTTTCACGCGCCTCGGCCAGCGACCACACGGCACGCTTGGCGAACCGCACATGCGAAAGCGCCGAGCGCTGGCGTTGCTGCGAATAGGCGGACAATAGATCATACAGCGTCGCCGTCCATTCCGGCCGCTTGATATGGGCGATCGGCTCGGGCTGGCCGCGCGAAAACACGTCGCGATCGAGCTGTGGGCGGCCGAACAGCTTCTCAGCCACGTCGCGAATTGCCTCCAGGCGCTTGAGCCGCAACGCCAACGCCGTCGCCATGTCCTCGGCACTCTGACCCTTGGGGCCTTGCGTATCGGGCAGCAGCAGACGCGACTTGAGATAGGCGAGCCAAGCCGCCATCACGAGGTAATCCGCCGCGAGCTCGAGCCGAAGCTTGCGCGCCTCCTCGATGAAGGTGAGGTACTGGTTTGCCAGCGCCAGGATCGAGATCTTGGCCAAATCGACCTTCTGCTGGCGCGCCAGCGCGAGCAGAAGGTCGAGCGGGCCTTCGAAGCCCTCGACGTCGACGACCAGCGCCGGCTCCCCGGTCGCCCGATCAGCGTCCAGATTGCCGGGCGCGACAGCCGCGGGATCGGCCTCGAATTTGACCTCGGTGGGATTGGCGGAACTCATGAGGTCGCCCTTCGCGCGGGCGCAGGCGCATCGACGAGTGCCGCGAATTCGGCCCGCGCCGCGCCGAGCTCGTGCGCCGCACCCGGCGTTCGGCGTGCGAGCGCCGCATCGGCACGCTGCGCGGCCACGCCGACGAGCGCGGGGACGGCCGCGGCGACCTCCTGCATCTCCGCGAGATTTCCGTTGCAGTGGAGCACCACGTCGCAGCCCGCCGCGATCGCCGCGCGCGAGCGCTCAGAGATCGAGCCGGCAAGTGCTCCCATGGAGATGTCGTCGCTCATCAGCAGTCCATGAAATCCGATCGCGTGCCGAATCACATCACGGACCACAGTGACGGAAGTGGTGGCGGGGGCAATAGGATCAATCGCGGTGTACACGACATGCGCAGTCATCCCGAGCGGCAGGTCGGCCAGCGGCCGGAACGCCGCAAAATCCGTCGCCGCGAGGGTCACGCGATCGACCTCCACCACCGGCAGCGCCCGGTGGCTATCCGCGGTGGCGCGGCCATGTCCTGGAATATGCTTGAGCACCGGCAGCACCCCTTGCGCCAGAAGCCCCTCGGCGACGGCACGGGCGATCGCCGCGACCTTATCCGGGGCCGTCCCGTAGGCACGGTCGCCGATCACGGCATCGGCGCCGGCGATCGGTACGTCGGCAATCGGCAGGCAATCGACATCGATGCCGACGGCAAGGAGATCCGCCGCCATCAGCCGAGCGCCGAGATAGGCGGCCTTCAGGCCTGCGGCCGCGTCCCGTTCATAGAGATTCGCATAGGCCGCCCCCGGCGGATAGACCGGCCAATGGGGTGGGCCCAGGCGTTGCACGCGCCCGCCCTCCTGATCCACCAGGATGGGAGCGTCGCATCCCACCGCCTCCCGAAAAGCACCTGACAGCCGAGCAACTTGTCCGGGACTCTCGACGTTCCGCTTGAAGACGATCAATCCCCACGGATCGGCTTGGCGCAGAAACGTGCGTTCTTCCGGCGTCAGTATCGTGCCGGAAAGGCCGGTAATGAATGCGCGTGCCGTCATCGGCGCGGACTACCCGCGCATCTGGCGGGGGTCAAGCGGAACTCATGTGAGGGTTCGTGGATGGTCGGAACCGCGTCCGACCACCCCAGTCAGTTCGTCGTAGGTACCACGCACTGGCCGCCGGCGGCCTTGTAGCTGGAGCAGAACTGGCTCGCCTCCTGCGACGACCCGAACGGACCTACCATGGTGCGGTAGAACACGCCTTTGTTCCCGAGATCGGCGCGACGGATGATCGGATCGCGGCCGCCCAGCTCATTGGGGAACTTCGATTGCAGCGCCCGGAACGAGGCTTGCGCTTCGGCCTCGGTCTTCTGCGAGGAGAGCTGCACCACGTAGCCCGCCGTTGCAGCGGCGGTGCGGGTCCGCGGCGCCGGCGCCGTGGGCACCGGCTCGCCGGTTTGGGGATCCAGCGAAAGCGGCCCGGTGCCGCTGCGAGCGGCAGGCGCGGTCGCACGCGGTGCCGGCGGGGTGGTGGTCGCGCGGGTCGAGGCGGTCGTCGTCGGAGCCGGCAACGCCCCCACCGGCCGGCCACTCACGTCGGTTCCATCGGGACGGATCACGACGGTGCGAACCTTTTTGGCCTCGTTCCCGACCGGATAGGCCGCCCCGGTCGGCGGCGGCGCCACGCTTTGCGCGGGGCTCTGCACGCCACCTGGCGTCGGCGCAATCGGGGCCGGCAGCACCACGCGCGGCGTGGTTTGAGTGCCAAGCTCCCTGAGCGCAACCGGCTCTTCCTGCTTCGAGATGATCTGCTCCTTGCCGGCGGTGGCGATCCGGTCCTGGATGGCCTTGCCGGAATCGCCCGCCGTCGCAGGGACGATCTTGGTCGGCGTCGAATTGTCGGCGGTGATCACCGGTGGCGGCTGCGAAGCAGTCGGATTGCTGTAGTAGCTGCGATAGGCGTAGGCGCCGGCCGTGCCGAGCATCGCACAACCGATCAAGGCGAGTGCGGTGGCAAGGCCGCCACGCTGACGCGCACGCGGCGCGTCGTCGTAGGTCTCGTCCTCCTGAGACTCCAGCGGAGCATGCTCGTAATAGGGATCGCTTTGCTGCTCATCCAGCGGCTGGTCGGCATTGTGGTGGAGCGGCTGGCCCTCATCGGGATCGCGCGCGCCTGCGTGGTGGTCGGCATAACGCTGATCGGAATATCCTTCGTCGGCATACGCCTGACCGGGCGCAAGCTGCGACTCGTCGTAGTCGCTGTGCCGGAGAGCGTCGGGCGCATCGTGCCCCGACGGCAAATCCCGGTTCCAGCCGAAATTGGGCTCCTGCCGGTCATAGGCTTGTGGGGCGGGCGACGGCCGAGGCGCAGGTGACGGCTCTGCGTAACGCTCCTGATAGCGTACCTGCTGCGCATAGTCGTCGTGCCGCAGATCGTCGTCTGGATGCGTGTAGTCGTCTTGCGGCGTTCGATACGCTTGCGGCGCTTGTGGCGTCTGCCGCGCCTGCGGCGCTTGACGTGCCTGCGGCGCTTGCTGTGGCTGCGGCGCCTGACGTGCCTGTGGCGTTTGGCGCGCGTTGCTGCGCCCGAATTCTGCGAAAGGATCGCTCTGCCCGATCAATCGGGCGAGTTCGGCGAGCGGATCGCTACCGCCTGCGGGTTCGCTTGGGCGCCCCGGCTCGGGATCGCGCCGATAGGGATCGTTGGTACGCAAGGATCGTTGTCTGTTGTCGTCCGCCATACTCAATCCGTTTCCGGTATTGGCGTCGCACTCGGTCGGTTTGTGACGGAGTCCGTCGATCGGGTTCCATCAGCCCTGCGGCACCGAGCGAGACTAACGCATCTCCTCAGGCGCCTCGACGCCGAGCAAAGCAAGCCCGGACGCGAGAACGGTAACCACGCCCTGCACCAGCGCAAGGCGGGCCACAGTCATCATTGGATCATTCTGGATAATGAAGCGTAAATGAGGCGTATCCTTTCCGCGATTCCACTGCGCGTGAAAATCACTAGCAAGTTCATAGAGGTAAAAAGCTACGCGGTGCGGCTCATGGGCAATTGCGGCGGCTTCAACGAGGCGCGGGTAAAGCGCAATTCGCCGCATCAGCGCAAGTTCACCGGTATCCTCCAGCCGCTCGAGCGGCGCCCGAGACAGCGCCGCCGCCCGCGCCGCCCCCTCGGTCGGCAGGTCCGGCACCACCTCGCGGGCATTGCGAAATACCGACCGGCCGCGGGCGTGCCCATACTGGACATAGAACACCGGATTGTCGCGGGACTGCTCGATCACCTTGGCGAGGTCGAAATCGAGCACGGCGTCGTTCTTGCGGTAGAGCATCATGAAGCGGACGGCGTCGCGGCCGACCTCATCCACGACCTCACGCAACGTCACGAACTCTCCTGCCCGTTTCGACATTTTCACCGGCTCGCCGCCGCGCAAGAGTTTCACGAGCTGGACGATCTTGACGTCGAGCGCGCCCTTCCCCGCGCTGACGGCCTTGACCGCCGCCTGCATGCGCTTGACGTAGCCGCCATGATCGGCGCCCCAGACGTCGATCATGTTCGCAAAACCGCGATCGAACTTGTTCTTGTGGTAGGCGATGTCGGCCGCGAAATAAGTGTAGCTGCCATCCGATTTCATCAGCGGGCGGTCGACATCGTCGCCGAAATCGGTGGCGCGAAACAGCGTCTGCTCGCGATCCTCCCAGTCCTCGACCGGCGCGCCCTTGGGCGGCGGCAGCCGGCCCTCGAAGACGTGGCCTTGTGCGCGCAGGTCGGCGATCGTTTGCGCCACCAGTTCGGCGTCGCCCCCCGTCAGCGAGCGCTCCGAAAAGAAAACGTCATGCTTGACGTTGAGCGCCGCAAGATCTTCGCGGATTGACGCCATCATCATGCCGACCGCCTTCTGCCGGATGAGCGGCAGCCGGCGTTCATCCGGCCAATTCAAGAGGTCGTGGCCGAACTCGGCCGCGAGCGCGGCGCCCACCGGCTTGAGGTAGTCGCCGGGATAGAGTCCCTCGGGAATGGCGCCGATGTCTTCGCCCAGCGCCTCGCGGTAACGCAGGAAGGCAGAGCGTGCCAGCAAGTCGACCTGGGCGCCGGCGTCGTTGATGTAGTATTCGCGCGTGACCGCAAAGCCGGCAACGGCGAGCAGATTGGCGAGCGCATCGCCGAACACCGCGCCCCGGCAATGGCCGACATGCATCGGCCCGGTCGGATTGGCGGAGACGTATTCGACATTGACTGGAGCACCCTGCCCCACCTGGCCGCGGCCATAGTCGCCGCCGGCTGCGAGCACTGTCCGCAAGGCTCCGATCCAGGCGGCCGGCCTGAGCGTGAGGTTGATGAAGCCCGGGCCCGCGACCTCGACCTTGGCGACCAGCGCATCCGCGCGCAGCTTCTCGGCGATCACGTCGGCCAGCTCGCGCGGCTTCTTGCGGGCGTCCTTGGCCAGCACCATGGCGGCGTTGGTGGCCATGTCGCCATGCGCGGCCTCGCGCGGCGGCTCGACCACCACACGCGATTGGTCGATGCCGGCGGGCAACGCCCCCTCCGCGATCAGCGTGTTGTTGGCGGCGCGCACTTTGTCGAGGATGGTCGCGAAGATGTTCTCGGCAAAAATATTCTGGTCGCTCATGGCTATCGGGCCTGCGTCAAAGCGGGGCGCCTAAAGCAATTCCGCTGGCGAGTCAAAGCACTGCCCTGGAGCTGCTGCATCAGCCGACCTAACGCAGTTCCGGCGTCGTCTCGAACAGGCGCGCATGCTCGACGAGCGCGTAGCGGTCGGTCATGCCGGCGATGAAATCGGCGATGCGGCGGGCGGCCTCCCCCTCGCCGCTTTGCGCCCAATCGGCGGGAATCTCCTCGGGCCGTTCGCGGTAGCGCGCGAAGAGGTCGCACACCACGCGCTCGGCGTCGCCCATGATGCGCATGACGCGCTCATGCCGATACATGCGCGGATAGAGGAAACCTTTGATGGCGCGATCGGCTTCGGCCATCGCCTGCGAGAATGCACCCACCGCCCGAACGGCATGGCGCACGTCATCCGCCGAATTCGGCGCCAAAATCCGCAGGCGCCCCGCTGTCTCCGCAGTGACGTCCTCGATCATCCGGGTGATCAGCCGGCGCATGAGCTCGTGCGCCAGCCGTCCCGCATCGAGCGTCGGATATTGCCTGCGGATGTCGCGGAGAGCGTCGCCGACGACGGGCACTTCGGCGAGATCTTCAAGGGTGAAAAGCCCGGCGCGCAGGCCGTCGTCGATGTCGTGGGCGTCATAGGCAATGTCGTCGGCAAGGGCCGCGAGCTGCGCCTCGGCGCCGGCAAAGCTCCAGAGCTCGAGATCCGGCAGGGCGGCGCCCGCGTCACTGACATATGCACGGATCGCCTGCGGTACGCCGCGCGCGCGATAGCGCCCGATCGGGCTGCCGTCTCGCAGGGTGAGCGGCCCATTGTGCTTGACCAGGCCTTCGAGGGTCTCCCAGGAGAGGTTCAATCCATCGAAGGCCGGATAGCGCCGTTCCAGCGTGGTCACCACCCGCAGCGACTGAGCATTGTGATCGAAACCGCCAAAGCCTTCGAGGCAGTGGTCGAGCGCACGCTCGCCGGCATGGCCGAAAGGCGGGTGGCCGAGGTCGTGCGCCAGCGCCAGCGCCTCGGCCAGGTCCTCGTCGAGCCCGAGCGCGCGCGCGAGCGAGCGGGCGATCTGGGTGACCTCCAAAGTGTGCGTGAGCCGGGTGCGAAAATGGTCGCCTTCGTGGAACACGAAGACCTGGGTCTTGTGGGCCAGCCGGCGGAACGCGGTCGAATGGATGACACGGTCGCAGTCGCGGCGAAAGGCGCTGCGTGTCGGGCTCACCGGCTCGGAATGGACCCGGCCGCGGCTATGCCCGGGGTCGCAGGCATAGGGCGCGCGCGCGACTGCCGCTTCGATCGCCATGCGGACCGCCCCGAAGGGTTGGAGAGGCTCTAACCTCATCGGTCAAAGCGCGATTGACCAAGGCGCTCGCCGCACTTAGCTATAGGTGGAGCCTCATTGCAATCATGGTTTGCGGATGGACAACGTCGCAGTCACAGAAATCAAGGTCACCGAGCGCGCAGCGCGCCAGATCGGCGCGATTCTGCGCAGGGAGCCCCCGGGCAGCATGCTGCGCGTGAGCGTGGAGGGCGGCGGCTGCTCCGGCTTCCAGTACAAGTTCGACGTCGAGCACGCGCAGGCCGCCGACGACCTCGTCATCACCCGCGATGGCGCGACCGTGCTGGTCGACCAGGTCTCGGTCGGCTATCTCGCTGGATCGGAGATCGATTACGTCGACGACTTGATCGGCGCGTCCTTCCGCGTGAACAATCCGCAGGCAACGGCGTCCTGCGGTTGCGGCACCAGTTTTTCGATTTAGACCGTCGTTTAGTTCGGGTTGATACCGGCGGCCTTCGCCAGCGCGCCGTTTGCCTCGATCTCTTTCCTGATTCGTGCGTCGAACTCTGCGGAGCTCATCGGAAGCAGCTCTACGGCATTGGTCGCAAGGCGCTGCCGGGTCACCGGCGTCTGCAATGCCTTCTCGGTTTCGGCGTGCAGCTTGGCGATGACGTCGCGCGGGGTCTTTGCGGGGGCGAGCATACCGATCCAGATCGGGAAATCGGCATCCCGATACCCCGCCTCGAGCGTCGTCGGCACATCGGGCAACTCGGCCGACCGCTGCGCGCCGTTCAAAACCAGCCCGACGAGCTTGCCCTCGCGGATGAAGGGCAGCGCGGTGTTGATGGGGCAAAAGTAGAAATCCACGCGACCGGCCATGACCTCCGTCAACGCCTCAGGGCCTCCGCGGAATGGAATGTGCACCGCGTCGAATCCGGCGCTCAGGCGCAGTCGCTCGACGCTCAGATGCGTGGCCGAACCAATGCCGACCGAGGCGTAGTTGAACGTCCCAGGCGCCGCCTTGGCGGCGGCGATCATGTCCTGAATCGTCTTGAAGCCCTTCGACGGCGACATCACCAGCACGTTTGCGACACTGCCGAACGGAATGACGGCGGCGAAGTCAGCCGCCGCATCGTAGGGTACGTTGGCATAGACGGCCGGCGTGATGGTGTGGGCGTTGGAGGTGGCGAGCAGCGTGTAGCCGTCGGGCTCGGCCCTGGCCACGGCAGCAGCACCGACCATGCTGCCGGCACCCGCCCGGTTCTCGACCACGATCGGCTGGCCGAGCTGAGCGGACAACTGATCGAACACGATACGCGGCACCACGTCGGTCGCGCTGCCGGCCCCGAATGGAATGACGGCGTGGATCGGTCTCGTCGGCCAGGTTTGTGCGACAGCCCCATCGCCGGCGGCGAGCAGCGCGACGAACGCAGCCAGCAGAGTTCGCACGCACAGCCCATCGAGCACGGACGACACGTGACGATCCATACTCTCGCCTACTCCGCCGCCACGGCCGGCGGGCGCTCGGCCTGTTCCGGCACCTCTTTGAGCTGCGGCTCGAGCCGGTACTTGAGCATGCGGTCGATGCGATCGAGATAAACGTAGATGACCGGCGTGATGAACAGCGTCAGCAGCTGCGAAACGCAAAGGCCGCCCACGACCGCGATGCCGAGCGGCTGGCGCAGCTCGGCGCCTGCGCCGGTGCCGAGTGCGATCGGCAGCGTGCCGAAAATTGCGGCGAAGGTCGTCATCATGATCGGACGGAACCGCAGCAGGCAGGCTTCGCGGATCGCGGCTTCGGCGCCCATGCCGACGCGCCGGCGCTCGATCGCAAAGTCGATCATCATGATCGCGTTCTTCTTCACGATGCCGACCAGCATCACGATGCCGATCATCGCAATGACCGACAGATCCATGCCGAACAGCATCAAGACCAGCAGCGCGCCGACGCCGGCGGAGGGCAAGCCGGAGATGATCGTGATCGGATGAATGAAGCTCTCGTAGAGGATGCCGAGCACCACGTAGGCGGCAAAGATCGCAGCCAGGACCAACAGCAGCTGCCCCTTGAGCGAGTCCTCGAACACCTGCGCGCCGCCTTGGAAGCCGGCAGTGATCGTGAGTGGAAGGCGGGATTCACGCTCGATCTCGCGGATAGCGTCCTGCGCCTGCCCGAGCGAGAAGCCGGGCGCGAGGTTGAACGAGATCGTTACCGCCGGCTGGTTTCCCTGATGATTGACCTGCAGCGGGCCGACGCCGGGCGTTACGCGCGTCACCGCGGAGAGCGGGATCGAAGCCCCCGACGGGACGCCATTTCCGTTCACGCCCGCCCCGGGCCCGCTTGTGGCGCCCGCCCCCGCCCCGTTCCCGTTGGTCTTGACGTAGATGTTCGCAAGTTGCGAGGGGTCGGCCTGGAACTGCGGCAGGCTTTCCAGGATGACCTGGTAGTCGTTGGTCGGCGTATAGATGGTCGCGACCTGCCGCGCACCGAACGCGTTGAACAGCTCCTGCCGGACCTGGTCGATGGTGACGCCGTAGACCGCCGCCTTCTCGCGGTCGACCTCGATCGTAATCTGCGGGTTCTTGATGTAGAGATCGGTGGTGACGTCGCGCAGCCCCTCGATCTGGGCGAACTTGTCACGCAGCTGCGGCGCCACCTCGTACAGGAGCTGGGTATCGCTCGATTGCAGCGTGTACTGGTATTCGCTCTTGGAGATGCGGCCAGTGATGTTGATGTTCTGGACGTTCTGGAAATAGACGGCCATGCCGGGCACGGCATTGGCGGTGCGGCGCAGGCGCTGGATCACCGCCGTCGAGTTCTCGCCGCGCTCCTTCCTCGCCTTGAGCGCGATGAACATGCGGCCGATGTTCTGCGTCGGGTTCGGGCCGCCGGCGCCGACCGTGGAGTTGACGTAATCGACCGCCGGGTCGGCGCGAATGATTTCTGCGACCTGGCGCTGCAGGTTCGCCATTGCCAGGAAGGAGACGTCGGACGAGGCTTCGGTCGAGGCGGAGATGAAGCCGGTATCCTCGGTGGGAAAGAAGCCCTTGGGGATGATGATGTAGAGCCAGACGCTCAGCCCCAGCGTCGCGAACGTGACCAGCACCACGACTGGCTTGTACCGGAGCACCCGGTCGAGCGACCACTCGTAGGCACGCAGCCAGGCCTTGAACATCGCTTCGAACATCCGCAGCACGATGTTCTGCTTGTCGCCCTCGTGATGGTGGCGCAGCACGCGCGCGCACAGCATCGGCGTGAGCGTCAACGAGACGAAACCGGAAAGAATGATCGCGACCGCGATCGCGACCGCGAATTCGCGGAACACGCGGCCGACCATGCCGCCCATCAGGAGGACGGGGATGAATACGGCGATCAGCGAGAAGGTGATCGAAATGATGGTGAAGCCGATCTCGCGTGCGCCCTTGAGCGCCGCCTCGAACGGCCGCATGCCGCCCTCGATATGACGCACGATGTTCTCGAGCATGACGATGGCGTCATCGACCACGAAACCGACCGACAGCGTGAGCGCGAGCAACGTCATGTTGTTGATCGAGAAATTGAACACGTACATCGCCGCGCAGGTGCCGATGAGCGAGACCGGCACCGCGAGCGCGGGGATGATGGTCGCGGACACCGAGCGCAGGAACAGGAAGATCACCACGATGACCAGGCAGATCGCGATGGCGAGCGTCTCCTGCACATCCACGACCGACTCGCGGATCGAGATCGAGCGGTCGTTGAGCACCTCCATGCGAACCGACGGCGGGATGGCCGCGCGATATTGTGGCAATCGCGCCCGCACGGAATCCACGACCGAGACCGTATTGGCATCCGGCTGGCGCTGGATCGCAAGCACGACGGCGCGGTCATTGTTGTACCAGCTCGCGATCTTGTCGTTCTCGACGCTGTCGATGACGCGCGCGACCTGGTCGAGATAGATGGGCGCGCCGTTGCGGTAGGCCACGACGACCTTGCGGTATTCCTCCGCCTTGGTCATGGCGCCCGACGCCGTGAGCGTCACGCTTTGCTTGGGGCCATTGAGCGTTCCGACCGGGGTATTCGAATTGGTCTTGGAGACGACGGTGCGAATGTCGTCGAGCGAGATGTTGCGTGCCGCGGCGGCGACCGGATCGACCTGCACGCGCACGGCGAATTTCTGCGCGCCGTAGACCAGCACCTGGGCGATGCCGGGAAGCTGCGAAATCTGCTGCGCAAGCGTGATCTCGCCGAATTCGTCCACCACCGACAACGGCAGGGTCTGGGAGATCAGGCTGATATACAGGATCGGAAAGTCGCCCGGATTGACCTTGCGAAAGCTCGGCGGGATCGTCATCTCCACCGGCAATTTGCGGGCGGCGACCGACAGTGCCGTCTGCACATCGAGCGCGGCGCCATCGATGTTGCGGTTGAGATCGAACTGGATGGTGATCGTCGTGATGCCGAGCGACGACGAGGATGTGAGCGAGGAGATGCCGGCGATGGTCGACAGTTGGCGCTCGATCGGGGCGGCCACAGACGCCGCCATCGTTTCCGCGCTCGCGCCCGGCAGTTGTCCGGTGATGTTGATGGTCGGAAAATCGACCGCCGGGAGCGCGGCGACGGACAACAGCTTGTAGGCAAAGATCCCGAGGACGATGATCGACGCCGTGACCAGGGTCGTGAGCACCGGACGGCGGATGCAGGTCTCCGAGATCATCATGGCTAGGAGCCTGCTTTCGGCGCGCGGATGGCGACTTTCGAGCCCTCGGCGAGCAGAAGCTGCCCGTTGGTCACGACCGCTTCGCCGCCATCGAGCCCGCTTGCGAGCACCGACTCGCCGCCGAGAACCCGCGCGACCTGGACCGGCCGGATGGTCGCCACGTCGTTCTGGATGACGAAAACGTAAGGTCCGGACTGGCTGACCTGGACGGCGGTGGACGGCACTGTCACCGCCTGCTCTTCGCGGAACGTCAGTCGCACCGTGACGAGCGTGCCGGGCCAGAGCAGCTCATCGGCATTGGGCATCGTGGCGCGGACCGGCACCGTCCCCGTCGGTGCGTCCACGCTGTTCTCGATCATGGTGACCTGGCCGCCGGCACGCCGGCTGTCACCGGGGATGATCGCGTCGATGGTGGCGGTCTCGTTTTTCAGTGCCTGGCGCAATTCCGGCAGATAACCCTGCGGGAGTGAGAACGTGACGTAGATGGGCGCCATCTGGATGATGGTCGCAAGCGGGGTGAGGTCGGCCTGGCGGACGAAGTTGCCTTCCTTCACCGCCGCCATGCTGGCGCGGCCGCTGATCGGCGCGCGGATCGTGCA
>Ga0137415_10005171_pt1 | contig 12902 bp, 12 predicted proteins | sample CZODoug3_1_1_16f_FD_183082 | JGI IMG/M metagenome (GOLD analysis project Ga0137415, IMG submission 183082) | Vadose zone soil fungal communities from Angelo Coast Range Reserve, California, USA - CZODoug3_1_1_16fungal (Hybrid Assembly) | ecosystem: Environmental > Terrestrial > Soil > Vadose... | reverse complement strand
TCGACCCGGCCGACATTGCCGAGGTCGCCGCTGCGGCCCTGCGCGAGGCCGGCCACCGCGGGCAGGTGTACGAGTTGACCGGGCCCGCCCTCACCACGCCGCGGCAACGCGCCGACACGATCGGCGACGCGCTCGGTGAGCCGATCAGGTTCATCGACCAGACACGCGACGAGGCCCGAACGCAGATGCTGCGGTTCATGCCCGAGTCCGTGATCGACACCACCCTCGATGCCTTCGGCGAGCCCACCCCCGCCGAGCAGCGAATCAGCCCCGACGTCGAACGGATTCTCGGCCGCCCACCGCGCACCTTCGCCGACTGGGTCCAGGCCCACGTCGCCGCCTTCCGTTGAACATCCCACCGTCAGTTACACCCGGGGTGGTCAGGTCTTGCTATGCCGGGAGCACGTGTCAGGTGCTGGGCGGTGGGCAAATCGGTCGGCCAACCAGTCGACAGCGCTCGGCGCCCCGAGCGCGCCTCCGGTGATGTGCTCGACACCGGGAATCTCGACGAACTGCACCCGCACGCCCCGTGTGCAGTACTCGGCGAGCAGACGCTGTGTCACTGAGGCGGGGATCAGCTCGTCGAGCTGCGCCCAGTACAGCCGCACCGGCATGTCCGGGGCAACGCCGCCAAGGCGGTTGTCCCATAGAGCGTGCACCAGCGGTGGGTAGTCCAACAACCCCGGTTTTTTGGTGTATTCGCTGAGGTGGTGGCCCGCTTGGAGGGGGAACTCAACCGCGCACTCGTGGCGGATTTGGTGCAGTAGCCTCCCGCCGCTGGCATTGAGCAGATGATGGACGCCGATGCCCGCGTAGGCGGTATCAAATCCGGCGATCGCCCCGGCCAGCAGCGCGAAGCTCGGGCCTCCGTCGACGCCGTCGAGCACCGCGCGCAGATTGCCTGGCACGCCGCCCTCTGCGACACCGACGGTGTGTAGTTCTGGGGCGTAGGTTCGAGCCTGTTCACCAGCGGATCCCGCGGCCCCGCCACCCTGGGAGTAGCCCCAGATACCGATGGGTGCGTGGCGCGACAGGTTGGCTTCGGGTATCCGCGTCGCGGTGCGGACGATGTCTAGAACGGCGCGGCCTTCGGAGACCGCGACGGTGTAGGTGTGATCGCCAGGGGTGCCAAGGCCCTCGTAGTCGGTTTCAGCCACCGCCCACCCCTTGCTCAGTGCGAGGGACACCACCGGGTACTCCTGATCGGTGCCCGTCGCCATCGCGTACGAAGGGGCGCACTGGTCTCCGAGGCCGTGGGTGCCTACGGCGTAACCGACAATCGGGCGCGGTCCAGGGCCGGTCCACGGTGTGAGGGGAACCAGAACCGTCCCGGACACCGCATCAGGTTCGCCCCGAGCGGTACTCGAGCGATACAGGACCTGCCAGGCATGCACCGGAGCGGGTGCCAGCCCGCCAGGGGTCAGGTAGACCTGACTGACTCGATAACGCAGCAGGTCGCCGGGCGCAGCGTCCGCAAAGTCGGCGGGCGGCCGATAGAACGGGTCCTTGTCCGGCTGGTTCGGCTGGCCCAGCAGCGGCGGCGTCCGCAATGCCGTGGTGCTCGGCACCCCAAGATCTGGCAGCAGGGCAGGTTCGGAACGAGCGCTCTCCGCTATGGCGACACCGACGAGTAGCGAGCAGGTCAACGTGACGGCGGCCGCGATCGAGGTTGCGCGCAAGAGCGGGCGCGGGGGAAGCATGCTCCCCCCAACGAACGCCCAGTCGGTGGGATTCGGGTTTAGCTGTAGATGAATATGTACTCTGCGAGGTGGCTGTCCGGAGAGCTGGCGCCGCGACGTGCAATGCGGTCAATCCCGGGGCTGTCGTCGAGTTGAGCGCTGAGCGAGCACACGCCGCGAGAGGTCGACGATGACCCGAAGCTCTTCGTCGGTCGCGGCGGCCAGCAGATACTCACGCACTGCCTGGTCGTGCAGCGCGGTGGCCACTCTCATTGCTTCCTCCGCGGCCGGGGTCGCGGTGATGGTGAGCTGGCCGGTGTCGTGCTCGTAGACCCGATCCACCAGTCCCCGGGTTCCCATGCGTTTGAGCTGGTGGGAGAGTCGACTCGCCGACCAGCCCAACTTTTCCGCGAGAGCCTTGAGGCCGGACAGCCGCCTTTCCGGCGCGGTACTCAGCCTGGTTAGCACGAGGTAGTCGGGCGAACTTAGCCCGGTGGTCGGGCTGTACGCGCTCGAGACCAGTCCACGCAGCGTGTCGGCAAGGACGAGGGTGGCCCGCCATGCCGCCCGCTCGGCTTCGGACAGGGGCTGAGCGCGGCCGAGGTTGTCCGCCGCGGCGTGGGCAGGATTCACGCCTGGTCGGCCCGCTAGTCGCGGGCGGATCGCACGGTGGCCCTCGCGCTTCACCACAAGCACGATACGGGGCTCCGGCGTCCGCCGAGGCTGGTCCGGGACCCTCGAGTTGCGGCGGAGCGCCGTCGAGCTCATGGGTCTATCTCGGTAGTCGCGGTTCGCGGTGTGGCGAGCTGGTTGCCCTGCCGCTCTGGCGACGTCGTCGGGACCGGTTGATCACGTCTTCGTTCCGGGTTCGATCTAGTTCACTCACCGATCAATCTGTCTGTGCAATGAACATTCCCGGAGTGAAGGCCGTGCTTGGTTTTTACGGCGCGAAGGGATCATTACGCGCAACGGCGGTCAGATCTCGGGTGTCTTCGCAGCTGAATCAGTACAGGGTCGCTGATTCTCAGATCGGCGAGCCTGCCGGGGTTGACACATCAATACTTGAACGTGCAGTCTGCTTGACGCAACGCGCGAACTTGTGAGAGCAGCACCTCGCGGGTGGGTGTCTGGCCAGATGAGCCCTATCCAGGGGTTGGCGGGGTCCGAGGCGATGAGTAGGGACAACGATGTCAGGAAGTGGTCGCGCTGGTCCGCGGGGCCGTAGGGTTGACACGACAACCCCCTCTCCGCCAGCATCGACGCGGGGTCCCGGTCATTGGCCGACATCAGGAGCCCGGCAGATGCGGTGCCCGAGAGGAGCTCCGTAGCGGCTTTGGACCCAAATTTCCGCAAGTTTGTCAACGATCCAGAGGTTGCGAGATCAATGGATGATCGCCCCGAGACGCGAGCGGCATCAGCCCTGACGGTGGACCCCGTCAGGAACAACGTGGCGGAACCTTCCGGCGGGGGAAACGCCCCCGCGGTGGCGGGCGGCTCAGCCGGATGGCGGCTGTGGGAAGCCAGCCGCGCGACCCGGCGCGGGACACTCCTGCTCGCCTCGTTGCTGGCCTGGCAGGCCGCGGCGGCGACCATCGACAATGCCGCCTTCCCCACGGTGCCCCAGTTCGCGGCCGCGGTCGGTGACGTGGTCAGCGCGCCGGTGTACTGGGTATCGCTCGGGCAAACCTTGGTGGCATGGGCGATCGGGCTCTGCGCCGCCGCCCTCGTCGGTGTGCCGACTGGACTTCTGATTGGTCTCAACACTGTCGTCGATCATGCGACGCGCGTCACGGTGGCGGCGTTGCAGGCAATTCCGTCGATAGTGCTGGTCCCATTGTTGGTCCTGATCTACGGCACTACAATGGAGATGAAGGTCATCTTAGTGTTCATCGCCGCGTTCTGGCCATTGCTCATGCAAGCCAGCTACGGCGCCCGCGAAGTCGATCACGTTGCCAAAGAGACGGCGCGGAGCTATCGGTTCTCCCGCGTCGACCTGGCCCGATACCTGTACCTGCCGAGCGCGTCGGCGTTCGTCGCCACCGGTCTGCGCATTGCGGCGACGATCGCATTGCTCGTCACCATCGGTGCGGAGATCGTGACGAGCGCGCCGGGAATTGGGTTGCAGATCCAGCTCGGTGAGTCGAACGGCCAGCCTGCCCGCGCCTTCGTCTACTTTGTCACCGCGTCGCTTCTCGGGCTGCTCATCGCCACGGTCTTCCGGCGGATCGAACGCCTTGCGCTGTTTTGGCATCCCGCCCACCGCACGCGCCAAGGTCGATGAGGGGCGCGTGGTCGATGATGAGAGGAATTTCGCTGCATGCGCTTGAAGTCTCGGTGCCGGTTGGGTTGGTGGCCCTGTGGTGGTACCTCGGCGACACCGCGCTAACCTCCTTCTACTTCCCGGCGCTGCGCGACATATGGGCGACATTCCGAGCGACCTGGCTCTTTGCCCGGGTGGGCTCCGACGTCGTACCGACGATGACGGGAATCGTCCTGGGCTACGCCACATCGGTCGTCCTGGGCGTCACCCTGGGCGTCACCTTGGGCGGCTTCCCCAGGGTGAACGAATTCATCTCGCCTCTGCTGGAGTTCTTCCGGGCGCTGCCTGCCATCGCCGCGGTCCCGATCTTTATCGTCCTGATCGGGGTGAGTCTGAAGATGGAGGTGGCGGTGGTCACCTTCGCCGCGCTGTGGCCGATCCTGCTCAACGCGCGTGACGCGGTGGCGGGTGTTGACCCCGTGGTCCGCGATACCAGCCGGAGCTACCGAATACGCCCAGTCGATCGACTACTGCGCGTCACGTTGCCCAGTGCGAGCCCACAAATCGTGGCGGGGATGCGGGTCGCTCTCACGCAGAGCATCGTTATCATTATTGTTTCCGAGCTCATTGTCTCGGCTCGAGGAATCGGTCACTACATTCAGACGGCGCAGTGGGATTTCGATATTACCGCCATGTGGTCCGGGTTGATATTGATCGGCCTCATCGGGTTCGCTCTCAGTAAGCTGTTCCAAGCCTTCGAGTACAAGGTATTGACCTGGCATCGTGGACTCCACGGGAAGGCTCAACGATGAACAACGCCCTGGGCAGCGAGAAACGAGCGCACTTGTCAGATCGGCCTGTCTCGCCACCGAAGATATTCGTGGACGGGCTCGCTATGTCGTACGCCACCAGCAACGGGTCCCGCACTGTGCTCGAGAACGTCAAAATCGATATCCAGGTTCACGAGTTTGTCTCCATCGTCGGATATTCTGGTGCGGGCAAGACAACCCTGCTTCGCTGCATCTCAGGTCTGGAACGGCCGACCGCGGGAAGCGTCCAGTTCGATGGCAAGGCAATATCGGGACCACCAGAGAAACTCGCGCTGATCTTCCAGGACTACGGGCGGTCGCTCTTTCCCTGGCTGCGAGTTCTGGACAACGTCATGCTCCCGTTGCGGGCGAACAAGAAGATGACCGCGAAACAGCGCGCAGCCACCGCCATGGCCGCGTTGGATGCTGTGGGCCTCTCGGAGGCGGTTCGCCAATACCCCTGGCAATTGTCCGGGGGCATGCAGCAGCGAGTAGCGATCGCCCGCGGCCTGGCGTGCGAACCCGAAGTCCTGCTCATGGACGAGCCCTTTGCCTCGGTGGACGCACAGACCCGGTCAGATCTAGAAGACCTTGTGCTCGGTATCTGCCGGCGGTACCGCATGACGACGATCCTCGTGACCCACGACGTTGATGAATCGGTCTACATGTCCGACCGCGTCGTCGTGCTCGGCGGCCGCCCCACCTCGATCGCGGAATTCATCGAGGTGGATCTCCCCGCGGGACGCGACCAAGTCGCAACAAAGTCACTGCCTGAGTTCATCGCGCTGCGCACCCGGGTCCTGCAAGCCGTGCGCTCGGTACGCCATGCCAACGGTCGCCCTGACCGCGACGGAGGCGGCCCCACCACCGTTGCGGGAAGGAATCCCGATGCGGGCGACTAGCGTTCTGGCCGCGATCGCACTCGCCGCCTCGGTGCTCTCGGCCTGTTCCCCTGGGGCCAGTGGCTCTACCAACGACGGGCTCACCACGATCGATGTAGGGGTGAGCCCCGCCGCCGGGACATCGACACCGATGTATATGGCGGTCGCCCAGGGTGTATTCCGAAAGCTGGGTCTGGACGTGCGGCTGGATCCGTCCACGGACGGAACGGTCGTCGTTCCCCGACTCATGAACGGTCAGCTGCAGTTCTGCATGTCGAGCTTCGGGCCGTTCGTGAGCGCCGCGGAAAAGAACCTGCCCATCAAGATGATTGCCCCGGTCAATCGACAACAGAGCAACGGTCATTTCACCGCGATCATCGTGCCGAGCAACAGTAACGCTACCGATATGAGTCAGGTGCATGTGTTCGCTCAACAAGAGGGTCAACCCGACCCGTTGAGCCAGTTTGCTGTCACCCGGCTCAACGGTAACTACAGGAGCATGAGACTTCTCGCGGTGCCGCTTGGTTCGGTCGCCGACGCGGTCGCCGGGGGTTCGGCGGACGCCGGTCGCCTGTTCCAGCCGTTCTTGTCGCAGGCACTGGCGAAAGGAAAGGTAAATGTATTGCGTTACATCACGGCGGATGTGACTCTTCCTGGGGTCCCGTCCGCGGTATTCCTGGGCAACCAGTCATATCTCGTCAGCCACCCGGACGTGGCGAGGAAATTCATCGAAGGGGTCCAGCAGTCGAACGTGTATGCGCGCGACCACCTGCCCGAGGTCGGGGCATACGCCGCGAAGACCCCACTGAACTCGAGTGCGATACCCGGTGACGATCTCCCCGACTTCGATCCGAACGGTGTCAACGTGGCGTTGGTCCAGGAACTGCTCGATCTGTACAACACGGAGGGTTACCTCACCAAGCCCCTGGACGCGAAGAATGTGACCTGGGTGCCAGGAGCGTCCTAATTGGTACTCGCGGTCCAGCGCCCTCACCGCCGAGGATGCAACCTCCGCTAGAACTCGCACGCAACAATGTCGACAGGAGTAGTAACCATGACAGAAGCCGTAACGGGCAGGTATCTCGCCGAGCTCCAGCGCATTCCCACCTCCGGAGCTCGCGCGGTTGAAGCATTCTGCGTGGGCGGAGATGACTACATCGCCGTGCCGCAGTTGGCCTACGACGCCCCAGGCACGCCGGCGGGCATGAACGGCGGTACCTCCAACACCGATGTGAAGTTGTTCAAGCGCGACGGTGATCAGTTCGTCCCGGCGGGGAGTTTGCCCGGCACCGGGGGAGAAGACGGCGAGTTCTTCATCATCGATGGCACGCCCTATTTGGCCATTGCCTGCATTCGCATGGGCAGCGGTCCGTACAACTTCAACGTCGGCCAGCCCATCTACAAGTGGAACGGCCAGGGGTGGGAGCCGTTCCAGACGATCCTGGGTTACGCGGCCAAGCAGTGGCGGCATTTCACTATCGACGGGCAGCACTACTTGGCGTTGGCGCAGAACCGCCCCGGTGCGAAGAGTGTCCCCTCGGCGGTGTACCGGTGGAATGGTGAGCAGTTCGAGTATCTGCAGGACATCCCGTCCCGGGGTGGCTACAACTTCCACGCGTTCGAGTTGGACGGGGTGACGTACCTGGCGCATGCTGACCACGAACTGCCCAGCGCACTGCACCGGTGGGACGGGCAGCGGTTCGTGCCGCACCAGGACCTGGTCGAGATCGGGGGCCGGGCGTTCGTCACCTTCTCCGACGACACGAGCACCTATATGGCCGTGGCCAACATCCGGTTCGAGTCCGTCCTGCTGCGCTGGGACGGCGGGAAATTCGTTGAGCACGCCGTGCTCGACGGCGGCAAGGGGGGTCGGGAGCTCACGGTCATCGATACCCCAGCCGGGCTTTTCGTCGTTCGGGTCAACTTCATCACCGGTGGGCTACAGGCGCCGTACCCGACGCTGAAGTCTCAGGTCTACAAGCTCGAGGGCGGCAACCTGAAGCTTGTCGACGAGTACGACACGAGCGGCGGCACGGATGTGGTTTCATTCGCTGCTCCGGACGGCGGAATCGAGCTCGCCGTGTCCAATGCGCTGAACTCAGAAATAGGGTTCGCCACCGAGTCAGTGATCTACCGGTTCGACCCCGAGGGCAACCTGTGACGCCGTCGGCGTTTCGTGTCGATATGGCACCGGGCAAGCACGCCCGCACCGGGAAGCGGAGGCCGCGCAATGACAGCTGTCTATGAGAACCCAGAAATGGTCCGGTTGTTCCGCACCTACACAAACCCACAGGCACCCGAGCGCAACAGCACTGGTGACCACCTCAGTCAGGTGTCGTATGAGCGCAACTACGGATGCCCACTGATCGTGGCCACCGGTGTCGACGTCGGTCTCTACCCCGGCAACGGGGCACCGCCCAGTGTCCGGGCGTTCCGACACAACGCGAGCGGCTTCAAAGAACTCGCCGGAATCTCCCACCTCGGACCAGCCATCGCCAGCCTGGTGCGCCTGAACGAACTCGGCAGGGAAGATCTCTGGCATTCCGACGCGGAGCGACTACTCCACGACGTCGAACTGGTCCGCGCCGCCAACAGCGTCGAGTTGTGGTCCGGGGCCATCGGAGTCACCGCGTTCGTCGGACGTGAAGCCCGGATCGCCCACATGGTCGACTACGCCTGCGAGGTGTCCGCCCGGTACCTGCGGCGCTCGCTGTGCGAAGCGGGCTATCTCTCAGCGCCGAGCGTGCGCGCCGACCTACTCATCGGCCACGGCAACGCAGACCTCCCGGTGTCCTTCAACCGGATCATGGTCGGCACCTTCGCACTCGTCGGACTGGACACCTCCCATCGAATGATCACCTGGTTCGACTCGCTCCGCTTGGACTGGGAGAACACGCTGGTGATGCTGGTAGGACGCCAAGGTCGACCGACCTCCGGCATCACCAAGAGCACGAACAGCATGGCGCGAATCCTGCAAATCGCCTCACGCGGGCGGCTGCCCGACGAGCGGCTGTTCATCGCCCCCCACGCCCCCAAGTTCACCACACCTGAAGGAAGCGATCTGAGCTCGGTCGTGGCCCTGGAAGACCCGCTGCGCTGGATGCTGGCGCGGGTCATGTCCGCGATCGAACTTGCCCCGATCATGTATGAGGGGTACCCGCGGTTCCAGGCCCCGCCGGTCTACGGCCCGGATCTGGACGAGCACACCACCACGGTGACCGAGATGCCGCGGATCAAGTCACCTGACGACTGGGCAGCGATGATCACGCGGCTCAGGCTGGCGTTGGAAGACCCTCGCCAACTGCTCGCCAGCGGGGTGATTGACTACCTGGCCGAACAGCTCGTGCGCAACAACAATGACCCGGCCAAAGTCGTGGTCCCCGGGTTGGACGCGGAGCCCTATCCAGGACCGGGATAGGTGACGTAGCAGTGGCCGCGCGGGCATTGACCGAGGACCCCGGCAAGAAGGAGGAGCCAGCGATGGCAAGGCTGCGCTACCAGACCAGCGACGGCTCGGTCGCCGACCGCATCCGGCTTCGACGCGGCGGCGAACTCACACCTCTGGACCGCATGCTGCTGCACAGCCCGCCCATCGCCGACGGCTGGAACAACTTCCTGGGCGCCATCCGCTCCCACGCCCTGCTAGCCGACGACCTCCGCGAACTGGTGACCTTGCGCGTAGCCATGCTCAACGATGCCGCGTATGAGTGGAACGCCCACGAGCCTCTCGCGCGCAAGGCCGGACTCACCCAGGCAAATATCAGGGCCCTGCGAGGAACCGCACCTCTGTCCGGCCTCAGCGATAGGTACCGGGCGGTCTGTGAATACACCGACGCAATGACGCGCACCGTGGAAGTCCCGCCGCACCTGTTCGCGGCGGTGAAAGGGCATCTCAGCGACCGTGAAGTCGTCGAGCTGACCGCGACCATAGCCGCCTACAACCTCGTGTCGCGGTTCCTGGTCGCGCTCGAAATAGACGTCGCGCTCGAAATAGACATGGAGGCCAGCGCTGAAATCAGGATGACCAGCGAAATGAACCATGACTGAGCTGCGCAACCCCGGCCCACACCCGCAACCGCACGCTCCCCGCGTGAGGTTGCCGGGCAACGCCTGCGACGCGCACTGCCACATCTTCGGCCCCATCGACAGGTTCCCCTACGCCGCGAACAGCCCCTACCACCCAGCCGAGTCACCACTCACCCACCTGCGGCGGCTGCACACGTTGCTGGGGCTCACCCGGGCCGTCCTCGTCCAGCCAGTGGCATACGGACGAGACCACTCGGCACTGGTCGCCGCTCTCGAATCCGGTCGGGGCCGATACCGAGGAGTGGCCCTGATCGGGCCGGACACACCTCCCCGGGAGATCGAGCGACTACACGCCGCCGGCGTCCGCGGCGCCCGGCTGAACTTCGTCTCCCACCTCACGCCGCCACCCAGCCCACAGACCGTGCAGGAGATCATCAGATTGGTTCAACCCTACGAATGGCACCTGTCCCTGCACGTCGCTGACCAGGCCATCATCGAGCTGGCCGAGACCGTGCGCACTTCGCCTCTGCCCGTGGTCATCGATCACATGGCCCGCGTCGATCTGCGCGACGGCCTGAAATCACCCGCGATACGCACACTGCGGCAGTTGCTGGACTCCGGATCGGTATGGGTCAAGCTGAGCGGCGCGGACCGCCTGGTCGTCTGCCCCTCCGACATGCCCGACGCCGTCGCGCTAGCCCGGCTACTTGCGCACGATGCTCCACAACGGGTGGTGTGGGGCACCGACTTCCCCCACCCCAACACCCACGGATTCGTCCCGGACGATGGCGACCTCGTCGATCTCCTCGCCGAGATCGCCCCGCACCCAGCGGACCGGGAACGACTGCTCGTGGACAACCCGACGGAGTGCTTCGACTTCTAACCGATACGTCGCGGCATGGCTGAGACCAGGAGCGACCGATGGATGACGGGTTGTTGTTCGTACTGTCCGAGCCTGGTGGCCGGGTGCCCGACTCGGAGTTCCACCACTGGTACGACCTCGAGCACGCCCCCGCACGGCTCACGGTCCCAGGGATCAACCGCGGCCACAGATACCGGGCCACCGACGGGATCCGTCCCACCTGGCTCGCCCTCTATCCACTCTGCCTGAATGCGCTCGACTCACCGCGGTACCGGGCGCTGCGCACGCGCACCAGCTACGAACAGGACATCGTCGTCCGCCTGGAGATCCTCGACCGGCGGGTATATCGACAAACCTCGGCCACGGGGCATGCTTCGGAGCGCGCTCCCAAGCATGTGCTGACAGTTGCGCTGAGCGGCAGGGACATCCCGGCGTTGGAGGCGTGGTACCACGAAGCGCACGTTCCAGCCCTCGGCAGGCTGCCAGGGTGGCAACGCACAAGCTGCTACCAGCTCCTGTCCGGCGTTGCTCCGCGGCTGCTTGCCGTGCACGAACTCAGTGGCCTTGTTGCTCACTCAGCAGACATCTACAGGCGCGCCCTCGGCGGACTATGCCAACTCGGACCGAGGCTGGCCGTCACCGAAAAAGAGCTTCGTCTCTTCACCTACCACAACACCGTGCAATCAGGGACCTGTCACCCAGCATCGACACCCGTCCCACTAGGTATTATGGTAAGTCCATTACCACGATGCGTTGCGGCACGGAGGATCAATGGCTAAGCAGGGCAGGGTGTTCGTCCGGGGCTTGACCTCGCAGACCTACGGGCTGGGCGAGTTCCGTCGTCAGCAGCTCAAGGCCGACCGGGTCCGGGACGACTCCACGGTGGTGGACGACGCCAAGGTGGCGCACTCGGGGGACAGCGCCGAGTCGCGCACCTGGTGGCGGATCGGCCCCGGTGACCAGGACTTCCTCACCCAGACCATTCAGGTGCACTTCGTGGAGCTGCCGCCTCGGTCGAGCAACCACGGGCATGGGCACCAGAACGAGGCGGCCTTCTACATCCTGGAGGGGCGGGGGTACGAGATTCACGACGACCAGCGCTACGACTGGGCGAAGGACGACCTGGTGTTCGTGCACACCGACTCGGTCCACCGGCACTTCAACCCCTACCAGGAGAAGGCGCTCGCGCTGGTGGTGAAGGCCAAGTGCACCTGGATGTTCATGGGGCTGATCCAGCAGGGTCGGTCGGGGCCGGTCGAGCGGGAGCACGAATTCGGCCCTAGGCAGGATTGGTCGCGGATCTGGACGCCCGGGGTGATGGACCGCAAGAAGGTGATCAGGCCGTCCGACACGGTGTGGAGCGACACCCCGCTGGGCCGGGTGCGGGTGCTGTCCGACCCGAGCCGTACCGACGCGCGGATCTTCAGTGTGGACGCTTTCGAGCTGGACATTCCGGCCGGTGGACGGTCTGGCAAGTATTGGAAGATGGCCGACGAGGTCTACTACGTGCTCGACGGTGGTGGCTATGCGCTGCAGTGGGAGGTCGAGGCGGAGCTCGCGGAGAAGTACTACGCGCGCATCGCCACGCAGCCGCAGCGCTACGAGATCACCAAGGGCGACACGCTGTATGTGCCGCAGAACCACGTCTGCCAGCTGTTCGCCGCTGACGGGACTCCGCTGCGGCTGATCAACGCGCAGAATCGGGTGTTCAAGCACCTGGGCTACGACGCCGTGCACTACCTCGAGCCGGCGGCCTGAGGTTGCCCCTCCGCGAGTCGCTAGATTCCGCGGGCCGAGTCGCTAGATCCCGCGGGCCGAGTCGGGGATTCCGTCAGGGTGAATCGGGGATTCCGTCAGCGGTTCGCGTGTCCGGCTGCGGCTCCGGGCTTCGGCCGAGTGGCTCCGGGCTCGGGCCTGCGAGCGTGTAGCCGCGGACCGTTGGCCCGGCGATCCAGGCCAGCCCGGACGCCACCACCGGCACCAGCCCGCCCAACGTCAGCGCGGCGACCGGGCCGATCGCGCCGGCCAGCGAGCCGACCAGCGTGTCGCCCAACGCCGGGCCACCCCGGGAGGCCATTTGGTAGATCGCCGACACCCGTCCGCGCAGTTCGTCCGGGGTCTCCAACTGCACGGCGGCGTGCCGCACGGTGGTGGCCAGCGCATCCGCGGCGCCCAGCAGCCCGGCCAGTAGCAGCGCCGGCAGGAACGCGGTGACCTGGGCGAACGCACAGATGGTCAACCCGTAGACCGCCGTGGACACCAGCACGATCACCCCGGACCGGCGCGAGCGCACCAGCCGGAACACCAGCACCGAGCCGACCAGCGCGCCGGCCGAGGGCGCCGAGGACAGCACGCCGTAGCCGGCCGGCCCCACCCCGAGCACGG
>Ga0137415_10005170_pt1 | contig 12902 bp, 16 predicted proteins | sample CZODoug3_1_1_16f_FD_183082 | JGI IMG/M metagenome (GOLD analysis project Ga0137415, IMG submission 183082) | Vadose zone soil fungal communities from Angelo Coast Range Reserve, California, USA - CZODoug3_1_1_16fungal (Hybrid Assembly) | ecosystem: Environmental > Terrestrial > Soil > Vadose... | reverse complement strand
GGTCCCTGCCCGTTCTAAGCTGAGGCATCGAGACCTTGGGATAGATGAACGAATGAGCTCAGATCTGGGTAAAAGTTCGCTTAACAACCTTGACGACAATGACTCGAGCTGATCAACCTGCATTCACAATCCAAAAAAAGCGGAATAGTCTTGATCCTTGGGACAATTCTCCTCATCGGACCATTCACGACTGCGACGTTTGATCCTAGGCGCTCACAAACGAATGTCCCGAATTCAATCTTGAGCTCTCCACCAGGCAGCTCACCGTTCGATTATCTCGTTGTTATCTTGATGGAAAACAAGGGATTCAACAGCATAAACAGTAATGCTGCCTATCTCAACCAATTAGCCTCATCTTACTCTCTCGCCACTCGGTACACTGCCGTGGATCATCCGAGCCTTCCCAACTATTTGGCGTTGAGCGGGGCTGACACGTTTGGATGCGGAGGGTATGATGGTGCTCCAAACTCGAACAGCTGCACCGCGACAGCTTGGAACTCACAGAATATTGTTGACCGGATGGAATCTGCAGGTCTGACATGGAAGGGCTACATGGAGAGTATGCCAAGCAATTGCTACAATCGAGACTCTGGCAATTATGTTGTCAGACATGACCCGTTCGTCTACTACAACGACATTGTGACCAACCAAGCCAGATGCAATAGAATCGTACCCGCTACTGCATCAACAGATGTTGAGTTGATCAATGACCTAGGCTCAACAAGTACAGCGTCAAATTTCATGTGGTTGACGCCGAACCTTTGCAACGATATGCACGATTGTTCCGTTGCCATTGGCGACAATTATTTGTCACAGGTTGTTCCAAAAATCCTCCGGAGCAACATCTTCCAGACGCAAAAGGCGGCGTTGCTGATAACATTCGATGAAGGCACGGCCACTTCACCTTCAGATCTTGTTTACACCGTCTGGGCAGGGCCAGTCGTAAAGAGAGGTTATCAATCATCTGTCGCCTACAGTCACTATTCCGTCCCTCGCACGATAGAATCGAGTTGGAACCTTCCAACAATCACAACAAACGATGCAAGTGCGACTGCGATGACCGAATTCTTTACCAGTCCCCAACAAACTGCTCTCCAAGCTAGTTTCAGCATGAGCGGAAATAACGTCCGGACGGCGCAAGGCATTACTTTCACGGCGACGGCCAATGGCGGGACGCCTCCATATTTCTACAATTGGAATTTTGGAGACGGCAATACAGGGACTGGTTCTAGCATTGCCCATGCCTATCAGTCGGCGAACAACTTCATTACAACATTGACAGTTACTGATACGGTAGGGGCAACCGCGACATTCTCACAAACAGTTACGGTTGCGTCCTCAGGAACTGAATCACCAATCGTTCCCATCCCGACCCTGTACCTGGCAATCGGTGGAATAACTGTTGGACTGCTTGTGGCGGCGCTCGTGGTAGTGAAGAGACGTAGACCCAGAAAAGGAACTTAAACTCGCGACAATCAATGCTTTCGAGTGCTTGAGCGCTCGTTCAGCTGCATCAAACCGCGGGTCTGGGTACAATCTGCTTAAATCGGCCCGGGGGCAAAATTCCGAGTTGGCACTAGCGTTTGGAGCCTACGGGAATCAAGGTTCTAGATGAGATTCTGATGGGCGGCTTACCGCGTCCCTCAGCCGTAGGCATAATCGGAAGAATCAATTCCGGCAAGTCTTGGATGGCCAAGCAGATTGCGGTTAACCTGCTTCAACGCGACTTCCGGGTACTATACTATGCAATAGACGAGTCGGCAGACGAATGCAAGGAGAGCTTGTCTGCACTGGGGCAAGGAGTCGATAAAGCCATTGAGGAATCCAGATTGGCCTTGGTAGACATGTTCGCCCTTGGGGTGGAGCGGCTTGCGGAAAGTCTTCCGACCGAGGAGCCTGAGAAGATTGCCGAGACCAATTTCAAATTTTCGGACTTGATTGCGCAGGGCCGAAGCTTCACGCTGAAACATTTGGGGAAGAAGCAATTGGTCATAATGGACTCGATCACGCCAATGTTTCTTCTTGTAGAGTCAAAGAAGGTCTTCCAGTTTGGTCAAGTCTTGAAGTATGCTACGAGGTTTGCCAAAGCGATCGGGTTGGCAACGATGCACACGAACGTGTTGGAGGAATTGACGGAGAATGCGATGATCAGTTTTGCAGATGTGATCATTGAACTTCAAGGTAGCCCGCCGGGTGGATCGTCGAGGGCGGGAATAATGAGACTTGCAAAGATTGGAAAACTTCCGGTACCGAACCGTAACTATTACTATGAGATTACTCCGCAGGGAATAATGATATCGACGGCGGTCATTGGATGATTACTCTGGTGGAAGAATGAGTCTTTCTCCCGTTTACCCTTTGATCGTAGAGGTTTGCTTCTATGGGATATTCGCTGGAGCTTTGTACGCTACGATGCTACGCTACGGGACAAGAGTTAGCTTGCTCCTATTGACGGGAGCGACGCTGTGGTCGACGAGTATCGAGAATTTCATTGTCCTCAACGGAGGATACGACTACTATGGCTATGCTACTCGGAATTTCCCTGGCTACATGGCATGGGTCGGCGTTGTACCGTTATGGATAATTCTCGGATGGTTCAGCATGACTGCATTATCCTACATACTCACAGATGTCTTGCTTCCTGGTCGAAGTCCATACTTGAGAAGTCTCCTCGCAGCCTCGATCAGTTTGAATATTGACCTTCTTCTGGACCCGATCGCTGTCTCGACTGGTCTGTGGAGATGGACGCATCCCTCGGTCTATGTGCTCGGTGTCCCTCTGACTAATTGGGTAGGATGGTTTGCGATTGTCTATTTCTTCGTGTTCGCGTTCGACACGATGGTAATCAATAAGCCGTTGACAAGGAAGCCTCTGTTGGAAATTAGGAAGGTTGAATGGCAGAAAATGTTGACACCATTTCTCAAGAGGCTGCTCTTTCTAGCTCCGATTGTCCTTCTCGGAACGCTTGCAGTGATGATGTTGCTGGCTCCTTACTCGAATTTGCCTGGTCCATACCGGAATGTATTCCCTGCTCCCTTCGGATGGTGGTCCTGAGAATGCATGAATTAGCGGAAAAGAAAGGTCTGGTTTGGACTTCAATTAGTATCCTAAGCCTAATTCTCGTTCTTCTCGTCATGACATCTGTTTCGGGAGGTTTTGCAGGTCTTTCAGGTAGCTTGCAGAGTCTAGCCTATGCCGGAATTGTCATGGTTCCATTACTAATCGTGGTAATCTTGGCCTTCAAGAAGCCGATTGACACTTCGAAGAAGAAACAGAGAGTCATCGCCGGTATCGCGGTAAGCGACTAAGATCTTCTTTCCTGAAACGGATTACGTTTTCTCTTTGGAGTTCCTGTAGAGCCTTTTGGTGGCGTTGGCTGTTCTCAACCAACTATTATGAGGTTGAAGGAGAGCGGTCCAGTAGTCGCACTTGCACTTGCCGCGAGCGTTAGCGTAAGCGCGATAGTGCTGCTCGGGTTCACTACTGGGAGTGATTGCGGACTTGTTGTGACTGTAAATTGTGCCGAACCGACGGGGGTCACGGATAGGGTGACTCCTGGAGGCAGTGTTACTGATAGTGCAATTGTTGGGGCTGTATTCCCGGTACCATTATTCAACAGGCAAATCACACGACTGGTCGAGGTCCCGGCATTGACAGACCATGTCAACGGGGTAGGGGTCGTTGTATAGAAAGTAGCAGATGTAGGACAAGTCGTGACTGTAAGTCCTGGGTCTTCATTCTCCGTGATGGCTCCGCCAGAGTTCACGTTTCCGGTATTGCCAATCGATATGTCGTTGACCGCGACGACCGCGATCCCTAGGAGGAGGATAGCAACCGCCTGGGCGATGATTAGGAGACCCATTCTTGAGGCAAGAAATTTCTTAACGCTCATAGAGGCTCGTTTTGTAATGTCTAACGGACATAAGACTTGTGGTTTACAAGTGCATACAAACGAAATCTATTGTGGTATTGCAACACGCGCCGAAGGCGATCTGCTTCTGCTTCGTATTCTGAGGTCTTTGTGGGGATAACGCTTTATGATTGAATGGGTGAGCACCACTTTGTGAGGCTTTCCGAGCTGCTGGGGCTCTACAAGGCTCAACACAGTCTCTTCGGAGAGTGCCCTTCTTGCGGGGAGGTCTTCCGCTTCTCGGATATCCGAGTTTGGCATGGCACACCTCCACGAGATTGGTTGACAGCTATGAGAGAGCTTCAGAAGGAGTTGAAAGCAGGTTCCAGAACTGGCCCTAGACCGAAGAGGAAACGTGAGACTTTCGTACGATTGACCTAGAGAGAAGATGTGTTTTGCTGTCTACTTCCCTTTGGCTTGTGCGTCTTCGACGCCTTTCTCTGTGATCTGGAAGTACGCCTCAGACTCTGGCAGGTAGGGTGAGTCGAAGACTTTGGCGACTCGTATGCCGCCTGATGCTTTGCGAAGCATTACTCTGTGGGTTGAGGCGTGTGCTAGTATGTTTCCTCCTGCTGGTCTTGTTGGGTCGCCGAAGAATGCTTGTGGGTTGGCTTGGACTTGGTTGGTGATTATTACTGCGAGGTTTAGTGTTTGTGCGATTCTTGCGAGTTTGTGAAGGTGTGAGTTCAATCGTTGCTGTCTCTCGGCGAGGGATTCGCGTCCGATGTATTCTCCTCGGAAGTGTGACATTACCGAGTCGACTATCATGAGTTTGATGTTTTCTTCTTGGCAGACTTTGAAGGCGTGGTCGACGCTGAGGATTTGATGGTCGCTGTTGTAGACGCGGCTGTAGATTATCCCTTCCAGAATTTTCTCTGGATCGTGACCGGCGGCCTGTGCTATCTGGTAGACTCTTTGTGGTGCGAATGTTCCTTCTGTATCGATGAAGAGTACTTTTCCGTTGAGTCCTCCTTTCTCTTCGGGGAGCTGTGTTCTGATGCTGGCTGTCATGCATATCTGGGATTTGCCTGTTCCGAACTCGCCGACGAATTCGGTTATGGCTTGAGTCTCGAGTCCTCCGCCCAATAATGTGTCCAGATTGCTTGAGCCTAGGTTGAGCCGTTTTAGGTCTTTTCTCTTTTCCCAGAGTTGTTTTGCGGTGACAAAATCTGTGTGAATTGTTTCGCGTGCCGCCTTGACAATCTTATGTGCCACGCTTGATTCTAGGCTAGCTTTCTCGACAAGTTCTCGTACTGGCGCTACGGCTATTGCTTCTACAGAGTCGAAGCCTGCGGCTTTCAGCTTTCCAGCTGTTATTGGTCCAACTCCGCTTAGGTCGGAAATGTCTGTTATTGCTTCTTGTTCTTCGGTCAATCTTGAATCCTTGAGAGCGAACTCCAAGATCGACTATTATGTGGGAGTCCCCAGTGTAAGTAATCGGTTGCTGTGAACGAATCGGTGCCGGCGTATAGGTTTAGGACTGCGATCGGAGGACAGAGGTGATTGTCGAGTGTTTGTCCTGCTTGAGTAGCTTGGACTTCTCATTCTTCTGAATGCAGGTAAGGGCTTTATCGATTGGCTCTATCTTGTTGCTACGAGGGATTCCGTTTGGCTGCTATCTTACGTCTTCGAAGATACGTTGTGCATCCATTGTCTCCTTTCAAGAAACGCACTCTCTACGCGCTCTTGCTCTTGGCGGCGGTGATGATAGTCGGGACCGAAGGCCTGCATTTGATAGAGGGATGGTCCTACATTGACTCTGTCTATTTCATGAGTCTCCTGGCAACGACTCAAGGACCAGCCGAGATTCCCCGCACCGACACAGGCAAGATCTTCGCATCCATAATGGCCTTCGTCTCAGTAGGGGCCGCCTTGTCCTCTGCAGCATTCATCTTCGGTCCTGCATTTGGGAAACTGATGAAGGAGGGAATATTTTTCTTGGAAAAGGAGGAGCGGAAGATGCGTCATATGGGTAGGCATAAGGAAGAATCGCGTAACCGCGAGTCTTCAGAGGAAGATTGGGATGATCAGGAATAGGCGGATTTGTTCAGGGTTTTGTCGGTGGCGGCGGGGCGGGTTGTTGGTTGAAGTCGAAGCAGTCGGACATGTCATCAGATTTTTGGTCACGAGCATTCAAGGGTGCTAGCCCAAGGAGGGTTTCACAGAATTTGACTAGGCTGATGTGTGAATGAAATTGTTTTGAGATATAGTTCTTCTTTGCGTAGGGGCTTAGCACTAGGCACCCGACGCGTGAGCCGTATCGGAACTGAGTTTTGTTGTAGCTCGGTAGAGGAGTTGGTTTGTTCCATGTCTCAACGTTTGGAGGATCGACATGGTCCCACCATCCGCCCCAGTCGTCCCATGTGATGAAGATAACGCTGTTGGGCCAGAGCCCGCCTTTTACTATTGCATTGACTTGGTCGACGGTCCATTGCATTCCAACGGTTACGTTTCCCGCGGTTCCACTTCTTGCGTGGGGAGGGTGCTCGTCAAATTGGCTGGAGGTATAAACCCATGAGACTTTGGGGAGTTTCCCTTGAGTAGCGTCAGTTTTGAACTGGGTGGAGGGGAGTTGTCGTTTGCCTTTGATGCCGTTGAGGTATTGGAATGCGTATCCTCCGTAGTTGCTCCATGCGAAGCCTTTCTTTTCGAGGCTGACTGGAAGGGAGGCGGAGAGTCTTGAAGGGTCGCCTGGCTTTGGGTTATCGATAAAGGGTGAGTCGGCTGCTATGAGCATTAGGTGATTTGGTGTTGATGGTCCGGCTACTTCAGTGAAAAACTTGTCGCAAAGAGTGAACCGTCGGGCATATGCGAAGTACGCGGGTATGTCTGCCTCAATGAATTGCTGACGTACCGCGGTGGTTTTTCTGGTTAGCCAGGCGCTGTGTCGATGATCAGGATCATGAGGCGGAGGATTTGGTGATCGTGGCATCTGCATTCCGTCGGCGCCCGGATAGGTTCCGAAGTAATTGTCGAATGTATGATTCTCCTTAACGATGATTATGACCTGCTGGATCTTTCCACTGGCTGGTCCTAGAGAGGGACCTTGTTTCAGTGACAATGAGTGTCTTGCTTCTGAGAGAGGTGGTCTACTTTTCTTCTTTCCGTCCCCCTCTAAGAAGGGGAGTTGTTACGATCAAGGGTATGCTTGAAGACCAGATAGTTCAGCTTAGCGCTGGCTTCTGCTATACCTTCGTTTCTCTTTACGCAGCCTTTGAAACTCCGTTTTGGCAGCATTTGCATTGAGAGGTTTTCCGGACTTATGCTTGCTTGACTTGACCAAGGTACTGAATGCAAGCTTGCGTGCAGTAGAAGAGTTTTTGCCAATTTGAGTATCCCTCGTTTCCATAGGAATAATCAAATATACTCTTCAGATACAGGAGCAAATACAAGCGACAATGGAAGCCGACGCTAGAACGAGAGCTCGAAGGATTGCTGAGGCACGCTATGGTTTTCGATGGCATGCGCTCATTTACACGTTCGTTAACGCTGGTCTGGTAACGATCTGGTTCTTAACGGGGGAGGGTTTTCCCTGGCCGATCTTTCCAATTGTCTTCTGGGGAATCGGACTGGCATCCCACTACATGAGTGCTTATCAGAGCTATGGCAGAGATTGGGTGGAAAGGGAAACTGAAAAGATATTACAGCAGGAGACCAAGAAAGAAGTCTCCGGCTCCTAGGCGTAAAGTATCTGGATAGGGAATTAGGAACAGGATGTTCTCTTGGCAAAATTGAGCACAGAGGCCAACTATTTGGCACGGCTTCTGATAATCTACGTAATTGGAGATTTCGCGTTGACGCCGCTCGGGGGACTTGAGACCCGACCGGTCTCAAATGTTACAACCCTGGGCTTCGCTACTCTGGGATTACTCTTCATAGGCCTTGCACTGAACATTGCTTCCCTCATCCTTATCCTCCGCCATTACAAACGCTCGCCAATATTCGGCATCGTAGGATCAGTACTCTACTTCCCAGCGGCAATCGCTGACCAGACCGGCCTATTTTCATCGCTATCGCCGCCCACGGGAATAACCTATGTGGAAGTAGTCGAAGGCGTTGTTGCGATCGGCATAATCGTTCTTAGCGCACGGATTCTCCGGAACAAAACCGTCGCGGTTCCTTAGCACCAAGGCCTCTTAGTTGCAGAGACTTCACGATCCTCGAACTTTCTGAGAAATAAGTGTACTTCGAGCAGGTTATATTCAGTGCAGAAAATCGTGCTAGTCTGAACATGTCGCTCAACGATTCCCATCTATCCCCAACTGCTGGAACATCTCAAGGAGCTAGAGTAGTTGGTCCAGGCTCCATCTTGACATTGCTTATTCCTGTCGTGACTCTGATCGCGGCTGTATGGAGCGGAAGCCTACTCTTCCTCAACTACGTGCACGTACTTACTGGAGGCACATGGACTGGAGTGGACTTGTTCATGGGCCTTGTAATGAGCAGAGTTCTCAGAGGCCTTCGGCCGGAGGTGAGGGCTGAGTTCATCAAGAAACTGGTCCCGATAATGCTCTTCTTCATGCCAGCACTCTCCTCCGTCGCAATAACCGCTGGAGTCTACCTAGCAAAATGGGAGGGTCGCGACTTCAACTCTCTCCCGATCATTGCTGCAGGAGTAATCGCTATCATTCTTACAGCACAAGGCTTTGGCCTAATCTTACCGAATGAATTGCGCATCTTTCGAGAGCTCAGGAAGGAACAACCGGACATTCAGAAGGTGATCAAGCTCGGAATGAGGAACATCTACATCTCAGGAAGCCAGAGCATATTCCAAATAGCATTAATCGCCGTAATGGCCTACCTCGCCATAGGCTGAGGATCAGGCGAGAGAATTTGGCGCAAACCCCAAAGAGGATCAGTTTTCCCACAATGATGATACTTAGCAACGGGAGCGAAGTAGATTGCGGCCTAGTTTTCCGTGCAGAATGGTGTCATCTTGGTGTTTCTGAACGCTCCTCTTCTTGCCCAAAAGATATTGGGAAGGCGTCCAGGCGGAGCGAAGGACTTCTATATAGCAGAGAATACGTGGTCTTCGTATGAGAAAAAACCAATTGAGGAGATTCTGAAATCTAACACTAGGAACCTCTCGATTCCCTACGCAGGTGTCGTCAAAGTAGAGATTTCAAAGAAATTCCTGAGACCCTGCCGACTCGATCTTAAGACGAGTGATAACGTCCATCGACTCAAGTTCTACGGCGTGAGTCTGCATATTGTTGAAGCGAGAATTCGAAAGGTTCTGCCCGAGCAAATCCCGCTGATCAGATTAGAGCACTCGTCAAACTAACGAGCGCTGCCGGCTTTCCGCTCGCCCTTGGATCGTCCGTGTTTGTTACAACATAGCCAAGTTATTCGCTGAGTGCGTTTGTCGTCTCTCGCAATCGTCTTGCGAGTTCTTTCATGATGCCCACTGCTATCTCGGGATCAGTTTTGATTATAGCCCTAAAGTCCCAAACCGGCATCACTAGACATCTCGTACCGGGTTCTGCCGAGATCACCGTGGCAGACCTCGGTTGCTTATCGATAAGAGCCATTTCTCCGAAGAACTGGTTACGACCCAGCTTTGCAACTAGCTTCTCGGCCTTTCGAACCTCGACCGACCCGTTCGTAATGAGATAGAAGGCAACGGCGCCCTCTCCTTCCTTCTCTATGACGACACCTTTATCGTAGGATCGTTCCCTTGCGAACGAACTAGCAATCGATTTGATCTGTTTTCCCTTCAACGCAGCAAACAGGGGAACATCCGCCAGCAATTTGGCGACCTGTGAAGTGTCTTTCTTGTCCAGTGATTCTCCCAGCCGACTTGATAGTCCGTTTTTGTCCGCTTACTTAAAGGGTTAGCCCTATCCTTCCTCAGGGCGTGAACCCTTCAAATCTTTTCACGATACTTTCGATTATATCGGGAGATCTCGATTCAGTACAAATCCAAATATCCGTTCAAAGGTAGCGGACTCCATGGCGACGATCACTTTCCTTGGAACGAGTGGCTCAGTTGTAACCAAGAAAAGAATGTGTGCGGGGATCTTGTTCGAGGACAAGCTGATCGATGTAGGATTCGGCGTTCTCACTAACTTGTTAAGGTCTGGGAAGAAGCTCAATGCAATTCACGATGTGTACATCTCACATACACATTCTGATCACATTGGAGACTTCACAGGACTCATCTGGGCAATGGCGATGGATCGTAGAACCGAGCCCCTACGAGTCGTCAGCTCCTCCAGTACGGCAGCAGCACTAGAACGAATCCTTGATCTCCAGTCGACCCCTCAAACCTGGGTCCAATTTGACATTATGTTCGTGAGACCAGAAGATGTCGGCACTAAGTCAGTCATTACGATTCATGAGCCTGAAAATCTTGCATATCGATTCCAAACAAAGCAAGGGGATCTCGTCTACATCGGAGACACAGCCAAATCAGAAAAGATCTCAGAATTCGCAAAGGGATGCGACCTCCTGATCCACGAGGCTACTTTTCTCGACGGGCAAGAATCGATAGCAGCGGTAACCAGCCACTCTACTGCACGAGACGCTGGAAACACGGCGAAGCTTACCAGGGCTCGAAGATTGGTTCTGACGCATTTTTCCCCTGAAAATCAAGGTGCTGGAAAGCAGTATCGAGCCCAGGCCTCATCAGTTTTCGATGGCCAGGTCATTGTGGCTAAAGATTATCAAACGATAACCGTGTAAGATTAGTGGGCCTGACGTTCCGAGGTGCGGTTTCTATTGCAGACGGGCTTTCGCTAGTAGTGAATTGTACCTAGCATCGGCTCTGGACCTCTTCAGGTCTGGACTAAACCTAAGTGAGGGAAAGGCAATCTGGCCGGCTTCTTCGTTGTTCCGCGCGTGATCAAAGACTTGTTGAGTTATGCTGACTCCTCCCGGGTCTGCGAGAGACTGGACTCTTGAAGCTATGTTCACAGCATCTCCGTAGACATCCCCATCCCGGGTGCTCAACGTCTCCAAGGTGAACCCCAACTCTTAGCAGTATCTTGCTCTAGGAAGGAACGTTCTGATTTCGCTCCTGCATGAGCTGCTGGATCCAGCGCACATCTAACTGCTTCAAGAGCGCTTGGAAGTTCAACAAGGAAAAAACCGTCGCCAACGGTCTTGACTTCACGACCTCCATGTCTCGCAAAGACAGGACGTAGCAACTGCCTGTGTTCTTCGAGCAGGGTGAGCGCGACTGCTTCATTTTTTTCTGTCATGGTTGTGTAGTCCACCATATCAGTGAACATTATTGCAGCGAGTCGGCGCCCTGTGACAACTGGATCCCACGTGGCTGTATCAGTTCAAGCTAAAATCGTTTGTAACGCTCAAGTCAGGTTTGGTGGGAAATCGAACCCCTTGTTAGAAAAGGGTCCCAGTAGAAGACGGGGAGCGTAGAATGGGAACTGTTCAGTCATGTGAATGCAAGAACGTGGGAAGATTGCTCGAGTCCGAGCCTCTTCAGGAGATTCTGGAACCTCGGTTCGTCGCGGACGCTGTCAAACAATTCGTTGTGGCTGATGGATGAGAGTTCGAACTCCTTTCTTGAGTAGGATTGGTTCAGCCATTCGAACCCGGTGTCGACCTCACCTAGATAGAAATAGTATCCCGCAATTTCCATGGCGGTAGTGGCAAACGGCTCTCCAAGACTTGCTTCCAACCCCGGCAGAAGCCTCCGAACTCCTTCCTTGTTATCTTCGAAATATGCGATGAGAGCCTCCATCCTCTTGAGTATTGGAGGGTATGCTCCTTGAAGGAGCTCGACGCCAATCTTGGCCTCCCGTTTCGCATCGTCTAACCTCTTCATCCTGGCATATGTCCCAACAAGTTGGAAGTGTGCAATGGCGTAGTTCGGATTTAGCTCAACTGCTTTCTTGGTTAACTCAAGCGCTTTCTCGTAGTCTCTCCTTGAGAAATAATAGTCCGCGTGATTTAGATTGATGATCTGCGAGAATGGGTCGAGTTCTACCGCTTTTTCAATCTGCTTGAGGGCTTCATCCCACCGCGACTCTGCTTCGAGAATCTGGAAGTACCATTGGTGCGCAGTGGCATAGCTAGGCTTGAGTTCGATCGCCTTCTTGAACTCCTCCTCTGCGCCTTTAAAATCAAGGTCGCAATGGAGGATTAGCCCACGTGTAGTATGCGCCTCTGCGAGGTTTGGGTCCAGCTCCAGGGCAGCGGCGACTTCCGTCTTGGCTCTTTCATGATTTGCCTTCTTGTCGATTTCCCAATTGGTAGCGAATAGCTCATGGCAATCTGCGAGACCGGCGTGTCCGAGTGCGAATTTTGCGTCCTCTTTGATCGCCTGAGCGAAGTATTCTGTGGCCTTGTTGATGTCTTCTATGCCTCTCCTGTTCCAGTGATATCTGCCCCTCAAGTATAGGGTGTACGCCTTTGTGCTCTCCGTTGGCTTTCTGTCAATCCGGTCGATCTCCGGAGCCAAAATCTTGACTCGGAGCGCGTCTGAGACCTGCTTGGCAATGTCGGTCTGGACTCCGAAGACATCGTCAAGATTCCTGTCGTAGCTGTGGGCCCAGACATGGCGATCGTCTCTAACATCAACCAGCTGGGCGGTTACCCGTATCTTGTTCCCTGCTTTTCTGAAGCTGCCTTCGAGAACGGAACCTGCTTCAAGTTCACCTCCTATCTCTTTGACTCTTTTTGTTGTCCCCTTGTACCCCATGACAGAAGTACGAGAAATGACGTTCAGTCCGCTTACGCCTGAAAGCGTCGAGATTATCTCCTCAGTGATACCATCGGCAAAGTATGAGTCACCAGGGTCGGGGCTCATGTTGGCAAAGGGAAGAACAGCTATTCTTCTCCTGTCAGGTTCAGTCGACTGGATGGTTTTCGTATCATCCCACGGCAGTACCATCTTGTATACCTCGAGTGGGGCACGAACGTTTCGCAAGGATTTTGTGCCAAGGCTCTCCAACGGAAGCTCGAACTTGTTCTGGACCTGATCATAGACCTGCCGTGTGAGACTGATGCCTCCGTTCTCTGCTAGTGA
>Ga0137415_10005169_pt1 | contig 12903 bp, 11 predicted proteins | sample CZODoug3_1_1_16f_FD_183082 | JGI IMG/M metagenome (GOLD analysis project Ga0137415, IMG submission 183082) | Vadose zone soil fungal communities from Angelo Coast Range Reserve, California, USA - CZODoug3_1_1_16fungal (Hybrid Assembly) | ecosystem: Environmental > Terrestrial > Soil > Vadose... | reverse complement strand
TGGCGGGCCCAGCAGGACTCGAACCTGCGACCTCCTGGTTCGTAGCCAGACGCTCTATCCAACTGAGCTATGGGCCCCGCGGCAGGTCAGAACTGTAAATCCTAACATTGTTCCAGCCGCTCGCGGAAGAGCCGCTCGTCGCGCAAGAGCGCCGCGAGACGCGTGCGCAGCTCGCGCGCGTCGCGCACGTCGTGCGGATCGAGACGCGTCGCGTTGATCCCGCGACGCGCGAGCCACGAGAACACGATTGGCGCGAGAGCGGGTCCTTCAATGTCTCGCCGCAGCCGCGAACGAAAGACCCGCATGACGCGCTGCGCGTGGACCGCGAGATCGGCGCCGTCGCGACGCGTCCGCTGAATCGTGCACTCGCCGTCGACGCGCGCCCCCACGAGCTCCACGGAATCCTCTTCCACCGACGGCGCGATGACCAGGACGTCGCGCACGAGCGCGCGCGGGATGTCGCGCGCCGCCAGATCGGGTTCGCCGACCTGCACGTTGACGGCCGGCCGCCGCTCGTGAATCCACTCGGCTTCACGCAGCAGCGCCTCGAGCTCCGAGCCCACCTCGAGCCACTCGACGTCGGCGATGCGCGCCAATTCGGGCCTGATCGCGCGCCAGCGGCGTCCGGAAAAGTGCGCGCGCAGCCGTCTGCGAAGATTGATCGCCTTCCCGACGTAGAGAGGATGATCGGTGGCATCCTTTAATAAGTAGACGGCCGGCGTCGCGGGCGCATCACGACAGATGCGCTCGCCGGCGCGGCGCCACTCGTCGCGACGATCCTCGAGGACGAGCGCCTGTGCGACGAGCCGCCGCGCGAGCTCGGGCGGCGCGCCCTTGATGCCGAGGACTTCGGCGGCGAGGCGCTGATGGTCGGGCGCGTCGCCCATTTCAGCGAGACGAGTCAGAAGTTTGTCGCGAAGCATAAATCGCCACTAGCCGTATATCGTGTCCGGCGCCTCCTCCAGCGTCGATGGCGCCCATGGCCATCTGCCGCGGAAAGACCGTGCCGCGGAAGATGCGGAACCCGACGCCGGCCTCGAAATCGGCGGTGTTCAGCAGCGGCACGGTCGAGAGCGACTGCAGCCGGTTGGTCAAGAACGCCGTCGAGAACGGCTGCCCGAGAATCACCGTGCCGTACCCGGGATTCAGCAGCACCGGCGGCGCAGGGATCGTCCCGCCGAACACATGGAAGCCGCCGACGTGGTAGTCGCCCACGAGGCGCGTGAGGTCGTCGAATGTGTCGCTGTCGGTGCTGAGGAAATTCGATTCGAACACGGGACGATGAGCTGACCGATTTTTTCGTCGAGCGTCAGCGTCTTCCTCGTCTGCTCGATCCAGCGCTCGGCGGCGCGATCGAGCGGCGGCTGCGCGGGGCGCGCCACCATCGCCGCTGTTGCAAGACATGCAACGACGAAGACACGAAAACACGAAGCCATCGCCGGATGGTAGCACGCGCGCACGCTACAATGATTCGTCCGAGCTCCCGCTGCGACGTGCCGTTCTTGATACGCCCGAGTGTTGCGCGCGAGAGCATCAGCGAGCGAGGGCCCGCGAGAAACAAGAAATGTCCGATCTCGAGCACAAAGCGCAGGCGCCACAGTCAGTGCGCTGCTTCGTCATCACCGTCAGCGACACGCGGACCGACGCGACCGACGCGAGCGGCCGCGCCATTGTGGCGCTGCTCGAAGCGGCGGGTCACCTCGTGTTCGGACGCACGATCGTGAAAGACGATCCCGAGCTCGTGCGCGGCACGATCGAACGCCAGCTCGCCAATCCCGGCGTCCAGGTGATCATCACGACCGGCGGCACGGGCATCACGTCACGCGACAGCACGTACGAGGCGATCGACACACTGCTGCAAAAGCGGCTCGATGGCTTCGGCGAGCTGTTCCGGATGCTGAGCTACGAACAGATCGGACCCGCCGCGATGATGAGCCGCGCCGCCGCTGGCCTCGTCGCCGGCCGCATCATCGTGTCGCTGCCCGGATCCGAAGCCGCCGTGAGGCTCGCGATGGAACGGTTGCTGATCCCCGAGCTGGGACATCTGGTACAACAAGCGAGCCGCTGACGCTCGCCTGAAGGCTTCGCGCTACAGCTGCAGGGCGAAGGCTTTAGCCGAGCCGAACGATATGCGACCGTTCACATCCACGATTTCGCTCGAGGAAGCGCGCAAACGGCTCGACGCGCACGTTCGACCGATCGAACGGACCGAGCGCGTGCGCCTCGAAGACGCCGCCGGACGCGTGGCGGCGAGCGATGTCGCATCGCCGATCGACGTGCCGCCGTTCGCGAGATCGGCGATGGACGGGTACGCCGTCATCGCCGCGGATACGCAGAGCGCCAGCCGGTCCGCGCCCGCCGAGCTGCGACTACTCGATCGGATTTACACCGGCCAGATCTCGGCTGCCATGGTGATACGCGGCACCTGCACGGAAATCGCGACCGGTGCGCCGCTGCCCGCCGGCGCCGACGCCGTCGTGATGGTGGAGGACACGGCCAAGGCGATCGACGATCGCATCCAGATTCTCGCGTCAGCGGCGGCCGGCCAGAACATCGGCAGGCGCGGCGCCGACATCGCGACCGGCGATCGCGTCGTGTCAACCGGCGACGTCCTGACGCCGAGCCGCACCGGCGCGGTTGCCGCGATCGGCCGCGCCGACGTCGAGGTGTTCGCGAAACCGCGCGTCGCGATCCTGTCGACCGGCAACGAGGTCGTCGAGCCTGGACAGTCGCTGGCGCCCGGTCAAATCTACGACGTCAACCGCTTTACGCTGAGCGCGATCGTGTCGGCGCACGGAGGGATCCCCGAAGCGCATCATCCCGCCGAGGACACGATCGACGCGCTCGTGGCCGCGCTCGACACGTGCGCGCAGGCGGACCTCGTCGTGTTTTCAGGCGGCAGCTCCGTCGGCGAGCGCGACCTCATCGTCGACGCCATCGCGTCGCGCGGCGAGATGATCTTTCACGGCATCGCGGTGAAGCCCGGCAAGCCGACTGCGTTCGCGCTGGTGAAGGGCACGCCGTTTTTCGGCATGCCCGGCAATCCGACATCGTGCCTGTCGAACGCGTACATCCTGCTCATCCCGTACCTGCGCGCGCTCGCTCGTTTGCCGCCGCACACGCCGCGGACGATCCGCGTCCCTCTCGGGCGACGGATCGTCTCGGCCGCCGGGCGCCACCAGTTCTATACCGTACGCCTCCGCGACGGCGCCGCCTTTCCCGCGTTCAAGGGATCCGGCGACATCACGAGCTTGTCGCAGGCCGACGGCTACATTGAAATCGCGGCCGATCAGAACGCGGTTGAAGAAGGAACCGCGGTGACGGTTACCCTCTTCTGAATCGGCCAATCGGGACATCTGGTTATCGGGTACGTCGATTCCCGATGACCCGATGACACGTTTCAGCGCCGTCCGATCCGTCGTTCGTATTCCAACTCGAGGAGATCGGCCGTGTGAAGATCGAAGGCCGGCGCGCGGCGTTCGTACGCACCGCGGAACTCGGTGTGACAGCGGTAGCAGACGGTCACGTCCTTCAAGCGGCCATACACGAGGAGGTCGATGAGCGCCGCCGATCCGAGAATGCTGTACGCGATCAAATCGCGGCCGAACCAGTAGAAGCCGGCGCTGACCAGCGCGCCGATGATGACGACGGTGAGGCCGATCTTGGGATCGAAGTCCTTGCGGATGTAGAAATCGGCGCCGGCACAAACGGGACAGCGATCGACAGCGGCGTCGGCGCGCACCGCGTCGGTGATCGCCAGCGGGATTTCGCGCCCGCAGCCACCGCACCTAATCGTCGCCGGCGCATCTGCGGCGTGAACAGGCAGGCCCGCATCGCATTTCGGACACTTCGCGAGGATTTGCACGAGCCTACGCTAACCGAACGCGACCGCGAAGGCACGAAGGTACGAAGAGAAATGCGTTCGCGCGTCAGCGAAGGCGGCGAGCAGAAGAATCAGGATCGCGAGGATGGGCACCTGCACCGCACGTTACCACACCGCGACGGCCGGCCTACAGGCCGGCCGATACACAAGCTGGTAAGACGGACATCGAACGGCTGGCGGGGCCGGCCTTCAGGCCGGCCCGCGCGCGAGCGGTCCAAACAGACCCGCCTACTCTTCTCTCAGCGCCTCGGTCGGTTCGAGACGCGACGCGCGCAGCGCGGGCAGATAGCTGGCGAGCATCGCGACCGCCCCGAGCGCGGCCGCCGACATCACGAGCGTCGACGGATCGCCTGGCTGTAGACCGAAGAGCAACGTGCTCGCGGCCCGCGCGGCCATCACCGCCATCACGCCGCCGACGACGAGGCCGGCGCCGAGCAGCAGACCTGCCTCGCGCATCACCATGCGCACCACGTCGCGGCGGTCCGCACCGAGCGCCATGCGAATGCCGATTTCGTTTCGCCGCCGCGCCACCATGTACGACATGACGCCGTACAGACCGATCGTCGCGATGAGTCCCGCCAGCGCACCGAAGAAGCCGGACAGCGTCGCCATCAGCCGCTCGCGCAGCAGCGACTCGCGCACCTGGTTCCGCATTGTGTCGAACTGAAGAATGATCGACCCGTTGATCTCGGTGACGGCCGACGAGACTTCCGACGTGATCGTCGCCAGCGGCGCGCTCGAACGCACCACGACCTGCAGAAACGGCGACATGTCTTTCTCATCCGCCTGCGATGCGGGAAAAAACCCGATCGGACCGAACGACTCTCGCAGATCGGTGTATTTCGTGTCTTTCGCGACGCCGACGATCTGGAACAGCGGACGCGGCACACCCGGGGGCTCCTCGATCTGGAACCCCTGGCCGATCGGATCCTGTCCGTCGAGATACTTCTTCACGAACGACTCGGTCACGATCACGACCTTCTCCGACGTCGTCGTGTCACGGCGAGCATCGAAGTCGGGGCCCATGAGAATCGGCGTGCCCATGGTCTTGAAATACCCGGCGCTCACGCTGTTGAAGTTCACGACGGCGTTCTTCGGCTTCTTGCCGTTGATCACGATGCTGTTGTTCCAGCCGCTGCCGCTGACGGGGACGATGAACGCGTTCGCGGCGGACTCGACGCCGGGCAATGCCGCCAGCCGCGCCGTGATGCTCTCGAACACCGGCGGGAGCTGCTCGGGGGGAATGCCGGTGCGCCGCATGTCCAGGCTCGCGATGACAATGCCGTCCTGGTTGAACCCGGGGTCGAGCGTCATCAGATTGCGGAGGCTGCGGACGAACAACAGCGCGCCGACGACCAGCACGAGCGACAGCGCGACCTGCGCGACGACGAGCACCCGCCGCACGCCGAACCGCTCGCGCGTGTCCGTCGACCCGCGGCTGCCCGCTTTCATCGCGACGCCGGGAGATGTGCCCGTCGCGCGGATGGCCGGCAGCAGCCCGAAGATGAGGCACGTGACCGCGGCGAGCGCCGCGGTGAAGGCGAAGATTCGCCAATCGAGCGACAGCGCGACGAAGATCCGGTTGTTGTCGGTGTTCAGGAACTCGACGAGGAACCGGCTGAGCCACTGCGCCAGCGCCGCACCGCACGCCGCGCCAATCGCCGCCATCAGCAGGCTTTCGGCCAGCATCTGACGGACGATGCGCCCGCGAGACGCGCCAATCGCGAGGCGCACCGCCACCTCGCGCTCGCGGGCGGTCGCACGCGCCAGCATCAGATTCGCGAGATTCGCGCAGGCGATGAGCAGCACCAGCCCCGTTGTCGCGAGCAGCAGCCACAGCGGCGACTCGTAGTCGCGGCGCAGCGAGGACACGCCCGTGCCCGCAGGAAACGCGGCCAGCTTGAAGGTGAGATAGTTCTTCGCGTCCTCGGCGCCGTACCGCGGCGGCAGCGTGGTCTTGAAGATCGGCGGCGACACCGACGCGAGTTGCGACGTCGCCTGCTCGAGCGTCGCTCCAGGTTTCAACCGGCCGAAGACGGCCAGAAACCATACGTCCGGCTTCTCCAGTCCCGATCGCGCGCCGCGACTCAGCGCCTCGGCGCACAGCGGCACCACGACGTCGAACGTGCGCCCGACCTCGACGCCAAAGAAGCTCGCCGGCGTCACGCCGACGATGTCGTAGGCGTGGCCGTCGAGCATGACGCTGCGGCCAATCGCCGACGGGCTGCCGCCGTACTCGCGCTGCCAGAATCCGTAGCTGATGACCGCGGGCGGCGACTGACAGCCGCGGCGATCGTCGGCCGCCGTCAGCGTGCGGCCGAGCAGCACCGGCACGCCGAGCGTGCTGAAGAAGTCGCCGCTGGCCCACACGCCCATCGCGTAGCGCGCTTCACCGCCGTTGGTGAGATTGAAGCCGACGTTGGCGTACGCGAACGCGCTCGAGAACGTCTGCTGATGGTCGCGAACCTGTTCCCACAGTGGATTGGTCATCATCGGCCGCCGGCTCATGAAGCTGCCGGTGCGGCCGCCCGTGGTCTGGCCGATACGGACCTCGACGAGCTGCTGCGGATCTTTCACCGGCAGCGTGCGCAACCGGACCGCATCGAGCAGCTGAAAGATCGCAGTATTCGCGCCGACGCCGAGCGCGAGCGACAGAATGGCGACGATGGCAAAGCTGGGATTCAAACGAAGCAGGCGCGCACCGTACCGGAGATCGCGCCACGCACTGTCGAGGAAGCTGATGGTGTTCATTTGGTAGATGTCCTCACGGACCAGGGTTCGGTTACCAAGCTTGCGCTGCGCGGCCAGGCGCGCGTCCTCCGGCGTCATCCCGCGCGCGATGTTGTCGTCGGTTTCGATCGCGAGATGCGCTTCGAGCTCGCGTGCGCGCTCGTCGTCCCACCGGCTTCGATGAAAAAAGCGTTTGATGCTCATGCGGGCCGCAGAATGCGGTTCACCGCGCGCACGATTTCGTCCCACCGGTTGGTCTGTTCGGTGAGCTGCTTCTTGCCCGCCGGCGTCAGCCGGTAGTACCGCGCCTTGCGGTTGTTCTCGGATGTGCCCCAGAACGAGGCAATCCACTTGCGATCCTCGAGCCGGTGCAGCGCCGGATACAGCGATCCATGCTCCACCGCGAGCACGTCGTCGGACTGCCGCTCGATGGCGTAGGCAATCGTGTGGCCGTGTGCCGGCCCGAGCGCCAGCGTCTTCAGAATCAAGACGTCGAGCGTGCCCTGCAGCATGTCCCCATGAATGGGCGCGGTCCCGCGTTTCGGCATAGACCCGCGATCTTACTCCACTAGATCATCTATGGGTAAGACGAAAAATTGTGCAATTCGTTAGGTAAAGTCTCAGGAAGACGTTCTAGGGGTCAGTGGCCCGCAAAGAACGACGGGAGCGGCAGATCGCGCATCGTGTGGAGGCCGGGCTCGGCGCCGATCACGTGCGGAATCGAGTTGACGACGATCGACGCCGTGGCGACGTCGCCGTGGATGCCGCCGGCGATTTTCATCGACAGACGCGGCGACCCTTCGATGTCGACCGAGTCGTACGATTCCGGCGCGCCGAGGTACGCCTCCATGTGCAGGCGGATGACCGGCTCGCCTTTGCGGTAGCCGACGCCGTCCTGCAGAATGCCGGAGACGTACCCCCGATCGACGGCGAGGAACTCGCTCGAAATCGTCACGGACGCGAGCTTCGGCTGGATGTCGTCGGTGATGCGGTCGAGCGTCCAGCCGAGCGCGTCCGCAATCATCGCGATCGATTCGGTCAGGCCCACATGGCGCACGCTGCCGTCGTCGACCTTCTTCTGGAACTGTTCGGTCGTGAGGCCCGCGCCGATCTTCTGCTGGAACGGCAGCCGGCGGATGCGCGCATCCTGAACGCGATTGACGACGACGCGGTCCACGCGCTCGCACACGGCGGTCAGCGCAATCGGTAACGCGTCCATCGCGAAGCCGGGATTGACACCCGTGCCGAGGACGGCGACCTTTGCCTTCTTCGCCCAGTCGTGAATCTGCCGCGCCTGCCGGATGTGTGTGTAGCCCGGATACGACAGCTCCTCGGTCGTCGACACGATCGGCGTCTTCGTCTTCAGAATCTGTTCGATCAGCGGTATCACTTTTTTGAGCGACGAGCTCGTACACAACACGACGATGTCGGGCTTGGCCGCCTTCAGCGTTTTCTTGGCGTCGCCGGAGACGATCACGCCGAGGCGCTTCTTGAAGCCGACGACGTCGCCGAGATCGCGTCCTTCTTTGGCCGGATCGATGTCGATGGCGCCGACAATCTTGAAACCGGGACGCTGCGCGACCTGCTTGACGATCGCTGCACCAATCGGGCCCAGCCCGAAATGCATCACGCGAATGTTGGGCATAGCCGCAAATTATACCTGTTGTACGATGCCCCAAATGGCTACCAAGGGCGGGAAACGAGAGGACACGAACGAACAGCATCCCGGCAACCTGACGCGGGACCACGTGGCGTGGGCATACCGCTTGCTGCTCGATCGCGATCCGGAGAACGAGGACGTCATCGGTTCGAAGCTCGCCGGCTCGCGTGACACGCGCGAGCTGCGCAATCACCTGATGACCTCCGCCGAGTTCCGCGACAAGAACCGCGACTACGCGCACACCAACGAGCGCACGATCGTCATCAAGGAAATCGGCCCGAGAGAGAGCTGCGTGCGGCTGTTCGTCGATCTCTCCGACCACGTCATCGGCCTCAACATCATCCGCGGCACCTACGAACGCGACGAGATTGAGTACGTGCGCCGTGTGCTGAGGCCGGGGGATATCGCGCTCGACGTGGGCGCGCACATCGGGTTCTTCACCATTCAGATGGCAACGATGGTCGGGCCTGGCGGCCGCGTCTATGCGTTCGAGCCGTTCGACGCGAATGCGGAACTGCTGGAGCGATCGATCGACGAGAATCGATTCGGGGAGCATGTCGTCTTCGAGCGCGCGGCGGTCGGCGCCACGTCGGGATCGGCGACGCTCACGTTTCCAGTCGAAACGCTCAATTCGGGCGGAGCCTATCTGCTGCGCGCCGGCACGGCACCGCTCACCGGGAATCTGCAGAAGAGGGTGGAGGTGGTCGCGCTGGACGAGTTCAGGCTGCCGCATCCGGTGCGGTTCATCAAGATGGACGTCGAGGGCGCGGAGCCCCAGGTGCTGAAAGGCGCCGAGCGTCTGCTGAAGGAAGACCGGCCCGTCATTCTTTCCGAGCTGCACCCCACGCAGCTCCAGCGCGCGTCTGGCGTCACGGCCGACGAGTTCCTCGCACAGCTTCCGGGATTCGGGTATCGTGCGCAGGATTTGAGCGGCAACCCGATCGATCGCGCGTCGCCGGACGGGATCGTGTCGGTGGTGTTGGTGCCGCTCGGCTAAAGCCGTCGCGCTACGTTCGAAAGCCTTCGCGCTACATTTGGAAAGCCGTCGCGCTACACTCTGAGCCTTCGCGCGACACATGCGAGTCGTTCTCATCCTTCTCGTCGCCTCGACCGCATCGGCGCAGCCCGCTGCACTCTCGCCGCGGAACGCCAACTACACGATCGACGCCACGCTCGACGCGGCCGGCCACACGATCACCGGATCGGAAGTGATCACGTGGCGCAACATCACGACGCGCGCCGCGACCGACCTGCAGTTTCATCTGTACTGGAACGCGTGGAAGCACGACCGAACGACGTTCATGCGCGAGCGCGCGCTTGGATCCGGCGGCGCTGCGAATCAGCCGCAGCGCGCCGATGCGGATCGATCGCGTATCGACGTCACGTCCCTCAAACTCACGTCGCCCGCGACCGCCGAGCTCACCACGCAGATCCACTTCATCCAGCCGGACGACGGCAACGCGGATGACGAGACGGTGATGGCGGTGCCGCTGCCCCAGCCGGTCGCGCCCGGCGGCAGCACGACGATTGAAGTGAAGTGGACGGCGCAGATCCCGCGGCCCGTCGCGCGCACCGGTGTCATCGGCAGCTATTTCTTCATCGCGCAGTGGTTCCCGAAGCTTGGCGTCTTTCAGGACGACGGATGGAACTGTCATCAGTTCCACTCGCACACCGAGTTCTTCTCCGACTACGGCGTCTACGACGTCTCGTTGACGGTGCCGCAGGGATGGATGCTCGGTGCCACCGGAGTCGAGCGCGACCGGCGCGATAGGGCCGACCCGGCGGATCGAAAAACCACGACGCATCGGTACTATCAGGAAGATGTGCACGACTTCACCTGGACGACGAGCCCTGACTACATCGAGCGCACGGCGCGGTTCGATCACGGAACGCTGCCGGCGGTCGACATGCGGCTGCTGCTCCAGCCGGAGCACGAAGGTCAGGCCGATCGCCATTTCGACGCGACGCGCGTGGCGTTGAAGTACTACGGCGAGTGGTTCGGCGCCTATCCCTACGGCCACATCACAATCGTCGACCCCGCGTATCAAAGCGGCGCGGGCGGAATGGAATATCCGACGCTCTTCACGGCCGGCACTCGCTGGCTCGCGCCCGATCGCGTCACGACGCCCGAAGGCGTGACGGTGCACGAAGCCGGCCACCAGTTCTGGTACGGTCTCGTCGGCAACAACGAGTTCGAGGACGCGTGGATGGACGAAGGGTTCAACACCTTCTCGACCGCGCGCGCGATCGCGCAGGTGTACGATCCGAATTACCTCGCGGTGCGATATTTCGGCGGTTTCATTCCGTGGATGTTCAGGGACATCGTTCTCGCCCGTGAGACCGCAGGCAACGGCCTCGCCAGCTATCGACACGACGCGAAGGCGGACAAGCAGTCGACGCCGACATACGGGTACTACTCGCCGACCTCGAGCAGCATCACGTACAGCAAAACGGCGCTGTGGCTGAACACGATGGAGCGCTGGCTCGGTTGGCCCGCGCTGCAGAAGATCATGTCCACGCACTTCGAGCGGTGGAAGTTCAAGCATCCGAAGCCGCAGGGCTTCTTCGACGTGACCACCGAGGTGCTGGGCCGCAACATCGGTTGGTACTTCGATCAGGTGTATCGCAGCTCCGACGTGTTCGACTACGGCGTGCAGGATCTGAAGAGCACACGCGAGCAGGACCAGTACCGCACGACCGTCGTCGTCCGCCGGTACGGCGAGGCGATGTTTCCCGTCGACGTACTCGTGACCTTCAAGAACGGCGAGCGTGCCACTGAACATTGGGACGGCAAGGATCGCTGGACGCTCTACGCCTACGATCGGCCGGCGCAGGCGTTGTCGGCGGAAGTGGATCCCAATCGCGTGCTGCTGCTGGACGTCAACCTGACCAACAACTCGCGGACGCTCGAACCGAAGGGTCCCGCGGCGGCGACCAAATGGTCGCTGAAGTGGATGGTGTGGCTCCAGGACCAGCTGTTGTCGTGGGCCTTCTTCGTATGAGCGCGTAGTTCGACGGTATGCGCCGCGTCAACCGCGCGCCACTGATTCTGGCCGGCGTGTGGGTGATGACGCTCCTCGTCAGCCTGCCGCTGACGCTGGCACTGCGCGAGACGCTCGCGCAGCATCTGGGCTCGAGTCTCGCCGGCGATCGCGCGGCGAGCGGCGTGGACTACGACTGGATGCAGGAGTTCGGCGACGTCGCGACGGGAACGGCGGTCACCTTCCGGCCGACCATTCTCGGGTTCGGCGCGGTGCTCGACAACCTGAGCGCGTTCCTCGACGACACCACGCGTCCGGTCGCGATCGTCGCGTTCGCATCGGCCTACGTGGTGTTGTGGATCTTCCTGGCCGGCGGCATCCTCGATCGCTACGCGCGCGATCGCGCGACACGCTCGAGCGGATTCTTTGCCGTCTGCGGCGTCTTCTTCTTCCGCTTCGCGCGTCTGGCGGTCGTCCAGGGCATCGTGTACGCGTTTCTCTTCGGCTGGATGCACGCGTGGCTGTTCGATCGACTGTATCCCAATCTGATTCGCGATCTGACCGTCGAGCGGACCGCGTTCCTGATCAGGCTCGCGCTCTACGCGGTCTTCGGACTCGTCCTGGCGGGATGCAATCTGATCTTCGACTACGCGAAGGTGCGCGCCGTCGTCGAGGATCGGCGGAGCGTGCTCGGTGCCATCACCGCCGCGGCGCGTTTCATCGGACGCAATTATGCGGCGGCGGTGTCGCTCTACCTGCTCGACTTCCTGCTGTTCCTGATCGTGATTGCCGCGTACGCGGCGGTCGCGCCTTCCGCCGGTGGCATCGGCGCGTCGATGTGGATCGGCCTGATGGTCAGCGAGCTGTACATCGTCGCGCGACTGTGGGTGAAGCTGGTGTTCTGGGCGTCAGAGATCGCGCTGTTCCAGGAGCGGCTGGCCCACGCGGGCTACGTCGCCCGGCCGGAGCCGACATGGCCGGACTCACCGGCCGCTGACGCCATCGGGTAGCCCGGGTGAGTGATCGCGTGGGTCGCTATCACGTACGAAAAAAAGGGCGCCACGGCTGGTGGCGCCCTTTCCAATCGAATTGGGAGTTTACTACGCCGCGTTCGCGATCACGGTCTTGATGGCCTCGGCGTCGAGCGATTCGACCACGAGCAGCTCTTCGGCCATCGCGCGGACGGCGGCGCGGTTCTTCGCAATGATCTGGCGCGCGGTTTCGTAGCCGCGCATCACGACCTCGCGGACTTCATCGTCGACGCGCTGCGCGGTCGCTTCGCTGATGCCGACGCCTTTGTCGGTCTCCCACGGGTTGCCCGGCGTGCGGTAGGCGAGCGGTCCGAGCGCCGCCGACATGCCGAACTCGCAGACCATGCGGCGCGCGATTTCGGTCGCGCGCTCGATGTCGTTGCCGGCGCCGCTCGTCATCTGACGGAGGAACAGCTCTTCGGCGATGCGCCCGCCCATCAGGATCGCAATCTGCGCCTCGAGGAATTCACGCGTGTGGGTGTGGCGATCGCCTTCCGGCAGCTGCATCGTGACGCCGAGCGCGCGGCCGCGCGGGATGATCGTCACCTTGTGCACCGGGTCGGTCTTCGGCAGCAGGCGCGCGACGACGGCGTGGCCGGACTCGTGGTACGCGGTGTT